>Ga0209162_1001032_pt1 | contig 28832 bp, 21 predicted proteins | sample YNPNPMetaG_FD_187121 | JGI IMG/M metagenome (GOLD analysis project Ga0209162, IMG submission 187121) | Anoxygenic and chlorotrophic microbial mat microbial communities from Yellowstone National Park, USA - YNP NP MetaG (SPAdes) (version 2) ...
CCATTGCCCCACCCGCGGGAGGGTTTGGGAGGGCGTAGCCCTCTCAGGAATTTCATCCGGTAGGGTGCCTGGAATGCCCGTACACTAGCTAGCGCACCAGTCGCTTATAGACCGTGCGGTGGGGCTGGTCGGCGGCGGAACCTTTGCGCCGGTGGTAGTCGGCCTCGTACTCCGAATACGTTCCGGGGAACCAGAAGACCTGGCTGTCGTTCTCGAAGGCCAGAATGTGGGTGGCCACCCGGTCGAGGAACCAGCGGTCGTGGGAGATGATCACCGCGCAGCCGGCGAAGTTTTCCAGACCTTCTTCGAGGGCGCGCAGGGTGTGGACGTCGAGGTCGTTGGTGGGCTCGTCGAGCAGCAGCACGTTGGCGCCCGATTTGAGCACCTTCGCCAGATGCACACGGTTGCGCTCGCCGCCGGAGAGGGCCCCGACCCGTTTTTGCTGGTCCGCGCCGGTGAAGTTGAAGCGGGCGCAGTAGGCCCGCGAGTTGATCTGGCGGTTGCCAAGCACGATGATGTCGTTCCCTTCGGAGATCTCCTCCCAGACAGTTTTGTTCGGGTCGAGGGCGTCGCGGCTCTGGTCCACATAGCCCAGGCGCACCGTCGAGCCGATGGTCAGGGTTCCGCTGTCGGGCCGCTCCTGGCCGACGATCATGCGGAAGAGGGTCGTCTTGCCGGCCCCGTTCGGGCCGATCACGCCAACGATGCCGCCCGGGGGCAGATCGAAACTGAGATCCTCGTAGAGCAACCTGTCGCCGTAGGCTTTGGTTACGCCCTCGGCTTTAATGACCACGTCACCCAGGCGCGGACCTGGGGGAATGAAGATCTCCAGTTCGCGATCCTTCTGCTCCTGGTTCTCGGCGAGGAGTTTCTCGTAGGCGCTGATGCGGGCCTTCGATCGGGCGTGGCGGCCCTTCGGGGCCATGTTGATCCAGTCAAGCTCGCGCTGGAGGGCCTTCTGGCGCTGGCTTTCGGCCTTCTCATCGGCGGCGAGCTTCTGGCGCTTCTGTTCGAGCCAGCTCGCGTAGTTGCCGCGCCAGGGGATGCCGTGCCCGCGCTCAAGCTCCAGGATCCACCCGGCCACGTTGTTGAGAAAGTGACGGTCGTGGGTCACGGCGATGACCGTGCCCTTGTACTCCTGGAGGTGGCGTTCGAGCCAGGCCACCGACTCGGCGTCGAGGTGGTTGGTCGGCTCATCGAGCAGGAGGATGTCGGGGGCCTGGAGCAGCAGCCGGCAAAGGGCCACGCGCCGCCGTTCGCCGCCGGAGAGCACGCGCACCGGGGTGTCGCCGGGGGGGCAGCGCAGGGCGTCCATGGCGAGGTCGAGCTTGCTGTCGAGGTCCCAGGCGTCGAGGTGGTCAATCTTCTCCTGCAACTCGCCCTGCTCGGTGACGAGGGCATCGTAGTCGGCGTCAGGATCGGCAAAGCGTTCGGAGATCGCGTCGTAGCGTCTGAGCAGCGCGGCGATCTCGGCCACGCCCTCTTCGACCACCTGGCGCACGGTCTTCTCGGGGTCGAGGTGCGGTTCCTGCTCCAGAAAGCCGATGGTGTAGCCGGGCGCCAGCACCGTCTGGCCGTTGAAATCGGTATCCACCCCAGCCATGATGCGCAGCAGGGTGCTCTTGCCCGAGCCATTGGCGCCGATCACCCCGATCTTGGCCCCGTAGAAGTATGAGAGGCTGATGTCCTTCAACACCTCGCGATTGGGCGGGACGACCTTGCCCACGCGGATCATGGAGTAGATGATCTTGTTGTCGGTCACGTGCTGGTACTCCTCGAAGTTGGTGTCAATAGGAGAAACCCGGTTTCCCCACGCCATGGCCCGCCGGGGGACCAACCGTAACGCAACCCTTCGGGTTGCACGCGGGGAAAACCGGTTTCCCCGCGCCCCGGCCTGATGAAAGGGTTTGGGAGGGCGGTTGTCGCTCCAGTATACCCTAATTTCATGTTGGCCGTCCATGCGGTTCGCGCCGCACACCGACGGGATGAACATACTTCTTGGGAGGGCTGCGCCCTCCCAAACCCTCCCGCGGGCGAGGGGATGGGGAAACCCGGTTTCCCCACGCCCCCTGCGTGCGGGCGCAGCCCTCCCAGACCCTCCCGCGGGCCGGGGCATGGGGGAACCTGGTTCCCCCATGTTCACGTTAGCCGCAATGAATAGCTGATAGGTAGGAGCATGCATATGTGCACCCGAGTGTTCTGGCACACCAACAAGGCGGCGCTGCTGAACGTCGTTGACAGACTACCTACCGCCCCTATCTGGCGGCCGTTGCCTCAGCCACACGCTCGTCAAAGACCCCCGTGTCGCGGACGAAGTCGAGGATCAACTGCTCGACGACCTCAGGATTGTTCACCACAATGATGTGGTTCGCTCCCGGAACGGTAATCAGCCGCGAGCCGGGCACATGGCGCTGGATGACCTGTGAGTCCTCAACGGTGAAGACGGTATCTTCCTCGCCGACCACCACCCACACGGGCCGGGTCATTGAACGCAGGGAGTCCACGCCGTCGTACTGGGCGATGCCGCGGTAAACCATGAGCCACGAGCGCAGGGTCGTGTGCGAGGCGTCGGCCATCAGCCGGTTGAACTGGATGTCGCCAGTGCCCTTGAAGGCGTCCATGTTGTTGGGCAGCAGGGCGCGCCGATCGGCGGGAAGCAGTTCGAGCAGCCGCCCGAGCATGCCGATCACCCAGGGCGTGCGGGCCGCCACCCAGCCTGGCGCGGCGGGGGCGTGGGCGGCCGTGTCGAGCAGCAGGTAGCCCCGGCTGAGTTGCGGATGGGCCTGGTGAAACATGGTCGTAACCATGCCGCCGAAGCAGTGGCCGACCACGATGAGATCGCGGATCGCCAGGGCCTCCAGCACATCGTAGACGTCCTCGGCGAAGCGCTCGAGGCGGTAGTCGTCGGCGCCTCGTGGACGATCCGAGTAGCCGTGGCCGCGCAGATCGAGGGCCAGCGTGGAGAAGCCTGCGCCGTGGAGCGCCGGGTACTGGGCGCGCCAGGCGTCGTGGTCGCCGCCGGCGCCGTGGAGCAGCACGATCGTGTGCGGGCCGCGGCGATGCCAGTCCACAAAGATGCGCACGCCGGAGCGGGTGGTAATGATGCGCCGGGTGTCGTGCGCCGCAGGGTCGTCGGCGCTCACCACCGCGCTCCGCTGCTCATCGAGGACGGCAGCCGCCACCTGGTCAGCCGGCAGGGGCATGTGGCGGATGGTCGCGCCTGCTGCGCGCAGCGCCTGCACGGCTGCCGGCCCGGCGTGGTGGTAGAGCGAGGCGATCAGCAGCGCCTTGCCCGGCGGCACCGTCTCGGCGATCTGGCGCAAGTCAGCGTCCCGATAGGCCAGATTGACGACCTGGGCGACGCTGGCGCCGAGGAGCGCGCCCAGCAGGCCGACGATGAGCGCCCCGATGGCGCCGAACACCAGCGTCATCGCAATGATGAAGCCGCCTGCGTCGGCCTCGGCCATAGCGCCCCCCCGGTCGAGCGTGATGTCATGGTCGAGCCGGGCGCCGATGCGCAGACCGTCCTGCTACGCTGGCTGGCCTCACGCTGGGACCTGCTGATCATCGACAACGCCGAGGTGGAACCCGCGGTGGCCGCGCTGGTCAGCGCCATCCTCGCTGCCGCGCCCGACGCGCGCGTGCTGGTCACCTCGCGGGTGCGGCTGCAACTCGCCGCGGAGTGCGTCTTCGACCTGGACGGCCTGAGCCTGCCCACCGGCCCCGAGGATCTGCCAGGCAGCGGCGCGGGCCAGCTCTTCCTCGAGCGGGCGCGGGCGGCGCGCCTGCAGAGTCCGCCGGGTCTCGACGACTATCCGCACATCGTCCGCATCTGCCGGCTGGTCAACGGGCTGCCCCTGGCCATTGTGCTCGCCGCCGGGCGGCTACGGGCGCTCGACTGCGCCGCGATCGCCGATGAGCTTGCCCATGGTCTGGATCTGCTGGTGAGCGACGAGGCCGATGTGCCGGCGCGGCAGCGCTGCCTCGACGCCGTGATCCGCTGGTCCTGGGAGCGCCTCTCCCCTGAGGAGGCCATGGTCCTGCGGCGCCTGTCTATGTTCCCCAACGCCTTTGATCGCCCGGCGGCCCGGGCGGTGGGCGGCTGCGCGCCGCAGGTGCTGGAGACCCTGATTGAGTACGGGTTGCTGACCCGCTCTGGTGAGCGCGCCTATGGCCTGCATCCGCTGGTGCGTTACCTCGCCGCCGAGGAACTGGCGCGCTATCCCGATGAGCAGGCGCAGGCCGCGTTACGCCACGTCGGCCATTTCACCCGCTTCGTCGCCTCGGTGAGCGAGCACGTTGCCCGTGACGCGAACGCCATTTACGACTTGATTGACCACTGGAGCGACCTGAACCTGGCCTGGGGCTGGGCCGTCGCCCGGCGCAATCGCGAGTACATCCCGCGGCTACGCCCTGGCATGGCTCAGTTGTGGTACGCCCTGGGCGTCTTCCGGGAGGGCGCCGCGCAGTGCTGGCGGGCGGTGGCGGCCCTGGGCGGGACGGATGCGCCGCATACACTGAGCCCCGCCGATGGCTTGGAGAGCATTGAACTGTTGCTGGTCGCGGCCTGGCTCTATGTGCATCAGGGCGATGGCTCCCTGGCGCGCGCGGCGATCGAGCAGGCCCGCGCCCTGGCCCCCGTGGACGATGACCTGCTGCCGGCGCGCATTGATCAACTCCAGGGTAACCAGTTGTATCTGCAGACCCGCTACCGGGCCGCTCGCCCGCTCCTGGAGCGCGCCCTGGCCGCCGTGCTCCGGCGCGGGGACCGGGGGGGCGAACTGGCGATCCTCAGCCTGCTCGCCCGCCTGGCCTGGCGGGCAGGCGATCTGGCGTTGATGCGCGCGACGGTCGCCGCCGCCAGGCAACACTTCGACGACCGCGAGCCCACCCTCGACCTGATCCTGCTCTGGTACGCCGAGGCTCATCTCGCGGTGGAGGTCGGCGATCTGACGCCGGCCCGGACACTGCTCGAGCGGCGCTCGGTTCGCTCCCAGGCGCCCGAACACTTCCAGTTGCGCTTCTGGCACTGGTCGCTCCAGTTCTTCGTCGCTACGGCTGAAGGGCGTCTGGGCGCTGCCGAGGAGGTGATACAGCAAGCTACGCGCTACGCCGATGCGACGGTCCACGGCTTCATCAGTGTGCATACCACGGTCCTGTTGGCCGACGCCTTGCTCGCGGAGGGCGCGCTGGCGGAGGCCGATGCGACGTATGTCCAGACACTGAACGGCGCCACGAAGATGGACATGCCACGCCCGCGCTGCATGGCGCTGCTCGGCCGCTCCCGCGGCGCCGAGTTGCGCGGCGACCCGGCCCGCGCCCACGCGTTTGCCAGCGATGCGCTGCAGATCGCCTGCGACGAGGGCTATCAGCGCCTTGAGCGGAAGGCCCTCCTTCTGCTGGGGCGCGGCCTGGCAGGCCTCGGGCGCTATGCCGAGGCCGCCGCGGCCTTCGCCCATGCGCGGGCCGCCGACGAGGCCGTGGGCCACTCCGTGCTGGCCGCCGAGGCCGCCGCCGCCGGGGCGCAGGCACTCTACCTCCAGGGCGAGCCGCATGCGGCGCGGCGGTGTCTGGAACCCTACGCGCCACTGCTGCTCGACGGCGCGCTCACCGGCGCCGAGGAGCCGGTGCGCACGCTCCTGAGCGCCGCCGAGGTGCTGGGGGCGGCCGACGACCCCCGTGGCGCGCAACTCCACGCCCGGGCGCGCGCCGAGTTCACGTGGCGCGCCGCCCTGATGCGCCCCGAGCGGCGTGACGCCTTTCTGCGCGCCATCCCCGCTCATCGCAGGCTGCTGGGCGCTGCTGAGTTGATGGCCAGGTAACCCCCGGCAAGCCGTTGCGTGGGCGTGGGGTTCCTGAGAGGGCTGTGCCCTCCCGGGAACCCCACGTTCTTGCCACCGGGAAGGATGCGGACAAACCACCACCCGAAAATCCAAAATCCAAAATCCAAAATCCAAAATCTAAAATCCGTAGCCGTCCAATGGTATGCAAAACGATCTGTCTGCCAGGGCCTCCCCCTCCCAACCGCTCGCGGCCACCGTTCCCCTCGTCACCGTGCGTTGCCACGGCGCGCTGAACGACTTTCTGCCCCGCGCGCAGCGTGGCCGGCCCGTGACGCTGCCCTGGTCGGCCCACGAAACGGTCAAGCACCTGGTCGAGGTCGCCGGCGTGCCCCACCCGGAGATCGAGGCGCTGAGCGTCAACGGCGCGCCGGCGAGCTTCGACGCGCGGCTTGCGCCCGGCGCGGTGATTGATATCTACCCGCCCGAGGAAATCCCACCGGGCGGGCTTCCGTTGCGCCCACCGCTCGCAGAGCTATGCTTCGCCTGCGACGTGCATCTGGGGCGCCTCGCCGCCTACCTGCGCATGCTCGGCTTCGATACCCTCTATCGCAACGACCAGAGCGACGTGGAACTGGCGGAGAGCGCCCGCGCCGAGGAGCGCGTGCTGCTCACCCGCGATATCCGGCTGCTGATGCGCCGCGCGGTCGTCTATGGCGCGTTCGTCCGCGCCACCGACCCCGAGGCGCAGGTGCGTGAGGTGGCGCGGCGCTACGACCTGCGGGCCGGCGCGCGGCCCTTCCGGCGCTGCATCCGCTGCAACGGCCTCACGGCGCCGGTAGCGAAGGCGGCGATCCTCGATCAACTCCAGCCGAAGACCCGCCACTACTACGACGAGTTCTGGCGCTGCCAGGCGTGTGGCCAGATCTACTGGCGCGGCTCCCACGTGCAGCGCATGCAGGAGGTGATTGACCGGGCCTTTGCGGGCTGATGCGCCCCCGGCGGGGAAGCGGGGCATGCGGGGCTATCCTGCCTCTCCTGTCAGGCAGCCTGGCTGGTGTCCTGGCCGGCCAGAAAACCAAGCAGCAACCCGTGAAACCGCTCCTGCGCCTCAAGCTGGGGGAAATGGCCGCAGCGCGGGATGATCACGAGCTGGGCGCCGGGGATGGCGGCCTGGGCTTCCTTCGCGTAGCGCGCCGGGAACAGGCGATCCTCCGCCCCCCAGACGATCAGCGTCGGGCAGCGGATGGCGGCGAGGCGCGGCCAGAGGCCGCTGCCCTTGAGGTCGTTGGCCTCGTAGTGGCGGCTCAGGGAGAGCATGGTGTGGCGCACCTGCGGATCGCCAAGGGTCTCGCGCCCGCGGGCGACCAGTTCGGGGGTGACGTAGCGCGCCGGGTCGGCGAAGGCGGCGCCGAGTTGCATGCGGATCACCGCCGGGAGCGCGGAGAGCGAGAGGATCGCCTCGCCGAGGAAAGGTAGGGCGCCGCCTTTGCGCATAAACAGCGGCAACTGCATAAAGCCCTCGCTGTCGGCGATCAGCAGCCGCGAGACGCGGGCAGGGTGCAGCACCGTCGTCGCCAGGGCGTGCTTGCCCCCCATCGAGTGCCCGACCACGGTGGCCGCGTTCACCCCCAGGGCGTCGAGCACGCCGGCATTGAGATCTGCATACCGCTGGAGGCTGTAGGCCGCGCCTCCCGGCTTATCCGAGTGGCCGAAACCGAGGGCATCGGGGGCAATTGCCCGGTACCCCGCCTCGGCCAGACAGGCAATGGTGGGGCGCCAGTCGTCGGCGTTCACCAGGAAGCCGTGCAACAGCAGCACCGCCGGCCCTTCACCAGCCGTCAGCACTCGCAGGCGGAACCCTTCGACCGTGAGCGTTATTGCTTCAACGTGGACCTGCTCCTTCAGATTCGGCATGGTGTCATCCTCCTGGTAGCATCAGCCCTGCCTCCCCACGCATCCTACCACACTATCCGACGGGGTTTGCTATAATACACGTTATTATCCACCCTCGATCGCAACCCAGAGAAAACCCGAAACCCGGTCCCGGCATTGCTGCCAGGGTTGCCGGGCACGTAAAGGAGGTGCGCTCATGGGCGATTCCTGCCGGGTGCTGGTGCTCTACGATCACGGCGATCTGCTCGCCGCGCTGGCGCAAGAAGTGGCTGCCGGCGCGCAGGACGTGTCAGGCACGAGTGTGTCGCTCCTCAAGCTCCCCGACGCCTCGCGCGAGGATCTGCTCGAGGCCGACGCGATCATCATCGGCACGCCGAACTGGACCGGCATCAAAGGCTCGCTCAAACGCTGGCTGGACACGACCGGGGATATGTGGGAGGAGGGCCTGCTGGCGGGCAAGGTCGGCGCCGCCTTCACCACCAGCGCCGGGCGGCACTCGGGCACCGAGTTTACCCTGCTCAACGTGCTGCACTGGCAACTCGGCAGTGGGATGATCATTGTCGGCCTGCCGTGGACGCCGACGATGGAGCGTTCCGGCTCCTACTACGGCGCCACGGCCATCGGCGGCCTCACCGACGAGGATCGCGCCCAGGGCCGCGCGCTGGGGCGCCGTGTCGCCGAGATCGCGGCACGGCTCAAGCGCTGAGGGGGCTGCCACTCATGCCACGCTTTGGATATGGTCTTTGAATAAATAATCCGCTCTAGCCCGCGCAGGCGGGCTTCGCATTCCGTAGCCGAGGGCTTTAGCCCCACGGCTAGCCCGGCATAGCGGATGAATTTCTCAAAGACCATATCCATGCTTTCTCTGGCGCGTCCTGGCATTGGATTGACCGTCCGGGGCATCAGCAAGCCCTCGGCTCTCCTTTCCCCCGCGCGGGAGGGTGTGGGCGGGCTGCGCCCGCGCGCAGGGGCATGGGGAACCCGGGGTTCCCCGTACTCCCACCCGGGGGAAGGGTGAGGGGCGGGCTGCGCCCGCCCGCAGGGGCATGGGGAACCCGGGGTTCCCCAGCCTCTCACCCGGGGGGAAGGTTGGAGCGGGCTGCGCCCGCCCGCAGGGGCATGGGGAACCCGGGGTTCCCCATACTCCCACCCGGGGGGAAGGTTGGAGCGGGCTGCGCCCGCCCGCAGGGGCATGGGGAACCCGGGGTTCCCCATACTCCCACCCGGGGGGAAGGTTGGAGCGGGCTGCGCCCGCCCGCAGGGGCATGGGGAACCCGGGGTTCCCCATACTCCCACCCGGGGGGAAGGTTGGAGCGGGCTGCGCCCGCCCGCAGGGGCATGGGGAACCCGGGGTTCCCCATACTCCCACCCGGGGGGAAGGGTGAGGAGCGGGCTGCGCCCGCCCGCAGGGGCATGGGGAACCCGGGGTTCCCCATACTCCCACCCGGGGGGGTGGGCGGGCACAGCCCGCCCAGGAAAGCGCATCGAAGATCGGCTCGCTACTGCTGCCCGGCCAGCTCCAGCGCCCCGGCGATGATCGCCGGGATGGCGGTCGCTACATCATCGCGGATAACCGCATCGGCCCGTTCGTCCAGATAGGTCTCCTCCAGGTTAACGATGACCACGCGGGCGCCGCGGCGCGCGGCGATGAGCGGCAGGTCGCAGACGGGGGCCACTTCGAGCGACGTGCCGGCTACCAGCAGCAGGTCGCACTGTTCGAGCAGCGCGTGGGCCAGCCAGAGCAACCCCCGCGGCAACCCCTCGTCGAAGAGCACGACATCGGGCTTGAAGACCCCGCCGCACGAGCAGCGGGGGGCGCGTCCCTGCCGGATCACCGGCAGCAACTTCTCGCCGGGCGCCTGCCGTTCACATTCGAAGCAGGTCGCCGTCCGCAGGTGGCCGTGCAATTCGTAGACGCGGCGCGATCCGGCCTGCTGGTGCAAGCCGTCAATGTTCTGGGTAATCACCCCCGTCACCCGCCCGGCGGCCTCGAACGCGGCGACGGCCAGATGCGCCGGGTTCGGGCGCGCCGCCAGGATCGGGTCAATCAGGTCGTTGAGCCAGCGGTAGAAGCCGTCGGGATCGCGCCGGAACGCTCGCAGCGACGCCACCTCGGAGGGGTCGCTGCGGGCCCAGAGGCCGTCCGGGCTGCGAAAATCAGGGATGCCGGAGGGCCGGCTGAAACCGGCGCCGGTGAGCACCACCACCCGTTGCGCCGCCGCTGCCAGTTCAATCGCTCGCCCAAGCTCTGTGCGCATACGCTTGCCTCAGCCCTTGCCGAAAGGGAAAATATGGGAGATGGGACAGGTGATTGCAGAAAAACTCGCCTTACAGCCGTCTATGCGGCTGCGCCGCACACCGACGGGATGAGAAAAAGTTGTTGCTGGGAGGGCGTAGCCCTCCCAAATCCTCCCGCGGGCGGGGATGTGGGGGACCCCGGTTTCCCCATGCCCCTGCGTGCGGGCTACGCCGTCCCACACCCTCCCGCGGGCGGTGGGCCGGGTGCGCGGGCCTCCGGCCCGCATCCGCGCGCGGGCGCCGTTTCCCTCAGCCACGGATCGAACGACGAAACACGGCCAGCGCCAGCCAGGTGCAGATGACGGCAAACAGCCCCACCACCGCCACGCTGAGCGGGAGTGGAATAGTAAAGGGCGCGCCGAAGGCCAACCCGCGCACCGCGTCGATCAGATAGGTGGTTGGATTGAGCAAGACGATGGTCAGCATCCATCCCGGTAGCACGGCGAGCGGATAGAGAGCGTTCGAAGCGAAGAGCAGCGGCAGGTTGAAGAGGAAGATCATGCCGTGATAGCCGGCGATCGAGCGCGAGACGGCGGCCACGGCCAGGGCCATCCCGCTGAAGCCCACCGCGAAGAGCGCCAGCAAGAACAGGGAGGCCAGCCATCCGAGCGGGTTGGGGGCGAGCCGGGCGCCCATCAGCACGCCCACCACCAGCATGATCAGGGCCTGGAACAACGCCTTGGTCGCGGTGCTGGTGGCGCTGCCCAGGAGAATGCTCAGACGGGGGATAGGCGCGGCCAGATACTCCTTCAAAATGCCGCGCAGGCGCTCGTCGAGCAGCACCATGCCGCCGCCCACCGCGCCACCCAGGGCGCTCAAGGCGATGATCCCCGGCAGGATGTACGACATATAGTCGCTACCATCAACCTCCCCGATCATGCTGCGCATACCCACGCCAAAAAGCACCACCCACAGCACCGACTGCAGCAACAGCCCCAGCAGTTCTTCGGTGCTGCGGAGGAATTTGGTCATGTGTTTGTTCCAGATGACCAGGGTAGCATCCATAGGTATGGACCTTTCCTTTCAACCCATCTCGCAGGGGCTGGGGAAACCTCGTTTCCCCATGCCTCAATTCCAGGAGGTGCGCAGTCGCCTCCCCCGGCGGAGGGATGGAGAGCCGCAGTCGTTCCCCGCACCCCTCTACCGCCTATGTCCTGTCAATCACGGAGCGCCCGCCCGGTATGGTGCAGAAACACATCCCCCAGGCTCGGGCGCGCCACGGTAACGTCTTCGACCACAAAGCTGTTACCGCTGGCCAGCCCCACCACCTCGACCAGGCGCCGGCTGCCGCTATCCACATACACCAGCACCATCGCCGCTTCCGGATCGGTCTCGACGCGCGCGACGAAGGGGAGCGCCGCGACCTGCGACACGAAATGGGCCTGGTTCCCAGAGCCGCGCACGCGGATCACATCGGCCCCCAGCGTCGCCACCAGTTCATTCGGCGCCCCTTCGGCCACCAGGCGCCCCCGGTCAACGATGCCCACCCGGCCAGCGAGGGCTTCCGCCTCGTCCATGTAGTGGGTGGTGAGCAGCAACGTCAGGCCGCGCTCACGGTTCAAGGCCCGGAGGTAGCTCCAGATCCCCACCCGATTCTGCGGATCGAGGCCCTGCGTTGGCTCGTCGAGAAAGAGCACCTGGGGATCGGTCATCAGCCCGCGGGCCAGTTCCAGGCGGCGCTTCATCCCGCCCGAGTAGGTGCGCACGCGCCGGTCGATTGCCTCACCCAGTTGCACCAAGTCCACGAGGTCCGCGATACGCTGGCGGCGCACGGCGGCGGGCTGGCGATAGAGCCGGCCGTGAATGTCAAGCACTTCCCGGCCCGTCAGATCGGTATCGAGCACAATATCTTGAAACGTCACCCCGATGCACGCGCGCACCTGATCGGCCTGCCGGATGATGTCGTAGCCGCACACGGACGCCTCGCCCGCTGTGGGCACGGCCAGGGTGGTGAGGATATTGATCGTCGTTGTTTTGCCCGCCCCGTTCGGCCCCAGCAGGGCATAGATCGTCCCGGCGGGGACTGTCAGGTCGATCCCATCAACCGCGATCACCGTGCCGTACTGCTTGCGCAACCCGCGGGCGATAATTGCTGGATCTGCCATGGTTTGTCTCAGAGCTACCCTCTGGAAACGGACGTGTGATATTCTACACCAGGTATCGCTGCGGCGCAGCCGCCGCGCACCGACGGGATGAAAACAGGTTGTTCCTGGGAGGGCGTTGCCCTCCCAAACCCTCCCGCGGGTGGGGGCGTGGGGAACCAGGTTCCCCCATGGTCACGTGAGACGGTCATGCGTATGGCGCACACCGCCGCGATGCACATGCCCTGGGAGCGCGGGCGTCCCGCCCGCATCGCGCCTCCGCGAGCACGGTGACCGCCCCTTCCCTGACCCTCCCCCACCGGGGGCGGGCACCCGGCGCCTCCCCCCAGCGGGGGGAGGCTGGGAGGGGGGCTGAACCCTGCGAACGATGGTCACCTGAGTTGAAGGATCATCACGCACTGGCGAGAAACATTGACGTGCAAGGGCCACGATTTTGCTATAGTGCTGGCACGCCGGGCTTTGACCAATGGACAAGGACCATTCCCCCTCGCGCGGTCCGACAGGGAGAACCCGACTGCCACGGTAGTCAGGTTTTTTCATTGTGCTCCGTTCACAACCGGTTGCCGGTTCCCGGCTTGAAGGGCTGAACCGTATGGCATCGCAGATCAAGCGGTTTCTGGTCGGCAAGCCGATTGCCACTGAACAACAGCATCAAGAACGGCTCACGCGCGCCACGGCGCTGGCCGTGTTTTCTTCTGACGCGCTCTCCTCCGTGGCCTACGCTACCGAGGCCATTTTAACCGTACTGATCCTTGCGGGCACGCATGCCCTGGGGTTGGTGCTGCCGATCGGCGGAGCGATTGCCGCCCTGCTGGCGATCGTCGCCTTTTCGTACCGGCAGACCATTCGCGCCTACTCCCGGGGCGGGGGCGGCTACATCGTCAGCCGTGACAACCTGGGCGACACGGCCGGCCTGGTCGCCGCGGCGGCGCTGCTGATTGACTACGTGCTGACGGTGGCGGTCAGCATCTCTGCCGGGGTGGCGGCCATCACCTCGCTGGCCAGCACCTGGGGCTACCCCGGGCTGAGGCACGTCGCCGTGGAGATTGCCCTGTTGTGTATCGCCCTGGTGACGCTGGCGAACCTGCGGGGCGTCAAGGAGAGTGGAGCGATCTTTGCCGTGCCCACCTATGCCTTCGTCGTCAGCATCCTCAGCCTGATCGCGTTCGCCCTGGTCAAAGACGCGCTCTACGGCGCGACCCCTGTGGTCCACCCCGTGCCGCCGCCGGTTCCCGAAGTCGGCGAGGCCCTGGGTCTCTGGCTGATCCTGCGCGCCTTCGCCGCCGGCTGCACCGCGCTCACCGGCATCGAGGCGATCAGCGATGGGGTGCAGGCCTTCAAGCCGCCGGAAGCGAAAAACGCCGCCGCCACCCTGACGATTATGGTTGCCCTGCTGATCTCCATGTTCGTGGGGATCACCTGGCTGGCGTATGTGCACCACGCGGTGCCGAACGAGATCACCCACGAGACGGTGGTCTCGCAGATTGCGCGCACCGTGGTTGGCCCCGGCCCGGCCTATTTTGGCATCCAGGTGGCGACGGCGCTCATTCTGGTGCTGGCGGCCAACACCGCCTTCGCCGACTTTCCGCGCCTGGCGTCGTTTCTCTCGCGCGACCGGTTCATGCCCCGGCAGTTCGCCTCACGCGGCGACCGCCTGGTGTTCTCGAACGGCATTCTGGCCCTGGGCTTCTTCTCGGCGTTGCTGGTGGTGATCTTCCAGGCCAATGAGATTGCCATGCTGCCGCTCTACGCCGTAGGGGTGTTCATCTCCTTTACCCTGTCGCAGGCGGGCATGGTGCGGCGCCAGATGCGCATGCGCGAGCCAGGCTGGCAACGAGGGGCGCTGATCAGCGCGGTGGGGGCGGTGCTTACGGCGATCGTCCTGGTGATCCTGGCAGTCACGAAGTTCACCCACGGCGCCTGGATCGTGCTGATGCTCATCCCCTTGCTCGTGCTGGTCTTCCAGGCCATTCACCGGCATTACCTGCGCGTGGCCGAGCAACTCTCCCTCTCCACGGCGGTCAAGCTGCCCGATCTGCGCCGCCACACGGCCATCATCCTGGTCAGCGGCATCCACAAGGGCGTGCTCCCCGCGCTACAGTACGCCCGCTCCATCGTCCCCGACAACGTGACGGCCGTGTACGTCAACCTCGATCCCGAGCAGACCGAGCGGCTGCGGGTGCGCTGGCGCGAGTGGGGGTGCGATGTGCCGCTGGTGGTGCTGGAGTCGCCCTTCCGCTCCTTGCTCAGGCCGCTGCGCAGCTACATCGCCGAGGTGCAGTCGCACTACAAGGACGGCATGGTCACGGTGATCCTGCCCGAGTTCGTGCCTGCCCGCTGGTGGGAGCACCTGTTGCACAACCAGACCGGCTGGCTGATCAAGACAGCGCTGATGTATGAGAAGGGTACGGTGGTGACCAGCGTGCCTTACCGGCTGGAGCGCTAGGACCAGTACGTTTCAAATAAGATGACTGCTCTCCAGCCCTCTCCCGCTGGGGATGAGCGCGCGGCTCATCCTCCCAGCGGGGGGAGGTTGGGGGGGCTGAAGCGCCGCATGCGCTTATCTGAAAGGTATTGGCGCCAGGACCGTTCACCCGCCACAGAGCTCTCCGTTGTCAGCTCGCGGGTGTTCGACGGCAAGCGAGGGGTTGGGAGCCGCGGCCCCCAACCCCTTTGCCTGTTTCTTTCAGTCGTCCATGCGGCTCCGCCCCACACCGACGGGATGACCATCCTTCTTGGGAGGGCTACGCCCTCCCAAACCCTCCCACCGGGTGGGGTATGGGGAAACCCGGTTTCCCGATACTGCAAGGCGCTCAGAGGTCAGACGCTCACTGTTTCGCGGGGTAGATCACGATCTTGCGATTTTCGCCCTCGCCGGTGCTCTCGGTATAGATCGTCTTATCTTCGCGGAGCGCCAGATGGACGATGCGCCGCTCATAGGCTGCCATCGGCTCGAGCATGATCGGGCGACCGGTCTGGCGCACACGCTCGGCCATCCGGCGGGCGAGGCCCTCGAGCGACTCCTGGCGGCGCTGGCGATAATTGCCCACATCAACCACAAGCTGGGGCCACTTCTGCACGCGCCGGCTCACCAGGAGGTTGAGCAAGAACTGGAGCGAGCGCAAGGTATCGCCGCGCCGGCCGATGAGCAGCCCCATAGCCTCCTCATCGGCGCCCTCAACGTGAAGGGTGATCGTTTCCTCGACATCGCCCTTCTGCCCGGGGACGCGCGTGACCACGGGGGTGACATAGGCATGGATATCCATGCGCTCCAGCAGGTCCTCGAGGATGGTGCGCGCGATCTCCTGCACCTCAGTTCCACCAGAAGCCGCAGTGGTGGTGACCGGGGCCGGCGACGTCTCTTCATCGTCGTCAACCACGGTCACGCGCACCAGGGCCTCATCGCCCGACTCGCCCGCGTCCAGCACCGCGATCGCAACCTCATCGCGATCCTTACCGAGTTGGGCCAGAGCCAGCTCGACAGCCTCGGCGACGGTGCGCGCGCTGATCTCGATGCTCTTCATAGTGCTCCTCGTGTGCAGGCCAGCGGCCTGACAACCTGGTTATGATGAACGGATCGTTATGGGGAGGGTTGCGCCTCGCAGGCCCCCTCCCCGGCGTCCACCATAGCCCATTCCCGACCGGTTACGCTCTCACTTGCGCCGGCGCGGCTTGCGCGGATTGGTTACCGGCGCGGCCGGGCGCGCGGCGTGGGGCGCCTCCTCGGCATCAGGCTGTGCCGGTTCGGGCGCAGGCGTCTCAGGGGGCGCTTCCGGCGCCTCGGTCAGCGGGCGCATCACGCTCCAGAAATCGGCGCGTGGCGCCGCCACGGCGGACGCCTCGGCGCTCACCGCCGCCGGGGCCAGCGCGGGCGTCAGCGTTGACGGCTTGCCATCCGGCGGCAGGAACTTCAGGTAGTTGGCCAACGAGCCCCAGCCCGACGTGAAATACTGCTGCACGATGCCCACCACACTGCTCACCACCCAGTAGAGCACCGCCCCCTGCGGGAAGGTGAAGGCGATATAGCCAAACACCAGGGGCATAAACATCATCATCTGGGTCATGGCCTTCTGTTGCGGATCCTGGACCCGCGGCGTGGCCATCACCGTCTGCACCAGTTGCAGCAAGATCGACAGCAGGGGCAACACCACATAGACCATGCCCGCGAAGCCATTCGGCCCGAACGTCACGCCGCCGACCTCGATCACCCCGAACAACTTCTGGGAAAAAATCTCGGCGACTGCCGGGTCGGACAGGCGCGCGGCGGCGCGTTCACTGAGGAACTGGCGTCCCGCCTCACCGCCGAAGAGGTGATAGACTGCCTGGTAGACGCCGAAGAAGATCGGCAATTGCAGCAACAGGGGCAAACACCCGCCGACGGGGTTGATCTTGTATTCCTTATAGAGCTTGAGGGTCTCTTCGTTGAGTTTCTGGGGATCCTTGCCATACTTGCGCTGCAACTCTTTGATCAGCGGTTGCAGTTCCTGCATCCGCCGGCTCGAACGAATGGAACTGAGCGTCAGCGGCAGGATCACCAGGCGCGCCGCGATGGTGAACAGCACAATGCCCAGGGCCACATTGCCCGTGATAGACGAAAACCAGATCAGGGCCAGTTCAAGCAAGCCGACGAACGAGGACCAGATGGCGCCCATACGTACGATCCTTTATAGTGCGGGATCGGGACTCACTCCCTCCCCCGGTGAAGCATGCTCAGGGGGACGCGCGCCGGCAGTTTCGGACCAGAGGCGCGCCCGGCGCAGCAACTGTTCAATTTCGCGCTGGAGCGACGAGAAGGGCACGGTCAGCGCTCCGGCGCCTCGAACGATGAAGACGAGATCATAGCCTGGAACGATAGAGGGCAGGAGGAGACGCACCGCCTCACGCACCCGTCGCCTGGCCCGATTGCGCCGCACCGCCGCGCCAAACTGCTTGCTGACCACGAAACCGCAGCGGGTGCGCTGGCGACGGCCGGCCGCAACGTTCAGCGTCAGGTGTGGCGAGGTGTATGTTCGACCTTCGCGCCTGACGCGCCGGAACTGATCCGGGCGGCGCAGCCGATACACGCGCTTCATAGAGATGCGCCGCGCCCAGATTCAGCATCGCCCTAGCGATGCCCACGGCGTGCCCCATGGCGCCGCTCATCGCTCACCGTCAACTTCCAGCGGCCCTTGATGCGCCGGCGGCGCAGCACAGCGCGCCCATCTTTGGTCTTCATACGGGCCAGGAAGCCGTGTTTACGCCGGCGCGGAATGCGCTTGGGCTGCCACGTACGCTTTGGCATTGATGAGCTCCTCAGAAGAGTAATGAAGGTGGAGGAAACCAGATTTCTCCACACCCCTGCCGGAAAGGAAGGGGGGTGATGAAGTACAACGAATCGTCTCGCCGAACCTTCGCGAGCAGACTCCGATTATTATACCCGTCGGGTTGAAGCAGTGTCAAATGGCAACGCGTAGCAACGGCCTGTACGGGCCGCGCTACGCGCCTGGGGCAGTTCACTGCTACTCGTCGCGCCCGACCTGCTGCAACGTTCGCCGGATGGCATCGCGCTGCCGGCGCTCGTGACGTTCCTCGACGCCTTCGTCTTCAAAATCGTCGTCGCGCCGGCTGCCCCGCCGGTCACGGCGCGCCGTAGACGGACCGCCGAACTTGGTCAGCAGATCTTCCAGGGTTGCATCACCGACGAACTCTTCCTCAAAATCCTCGGAGGCGTAGGTTTCCGGCTGGGCCGCGACATTGCGCCGTTCCCGCTCGCGGCGCTCGCGGCGCTCACGGTCGCGATCGCGACCGGCGCGGGCCTCGGCGGCCGAGGCAAAGCGTGCGGCCGCCGAGGAGGGGGGCGCCGCGGGGCGCGGCGCGGCGGGCTGCGCCCTGGGCGGCGCTTCTTCAGCCTCGACTTCGGCGGGGGGCGGCGCCTCCTCCAGACGCATAGTCAGACTGATGCGCTTGCTCTGCGGGTCGACCTCGAGCACCTTGACCTTGACCTTGTCGCCAACCTTGACCACATCCTCCACGCGGTTTACCCGCGTATTGGAGAGGGCGGAGATATGCACCAGCCCATCGCGCCCGACGCCGATATCAACGAAGGCGCCGAAGGGAGCAATCCCGCTTACCGTGCCGTCGAGGATCTGGCCGACCTCCAGGCCCTGCATTTTCTGGCTGCGCTGGGCGCGGCGCAGGCTGAGACTGATGCGGGCGCCTTCGGGGTCGACCTCGAGCACCTTGAACTGCAGGCGCTCCCCGACCTTTACCGCGTCCTCAGGCTTTTCGACCCGGCCCTCGGCCAGTTCGCTCACGTGGATCAGGCCATCTTTGCCCACACCAATATCGGCAAAGGCCCCAAAGGGTGCATAGCCAGTGATGACCCCTTCAACCACATCCCCGACCTTGAGCGACGCGAGGCGCTCCTTGTCAACCTCGGCGCGCCTGGGGCGTCCGCGTCCGCCGCGAGCGCCTTCGCCCTTCTCGCCCGCGCCCGTGCGCATAGTCAGGCTGATACGCTTGGCGTCCAGATCAACGCTCTTGACCCGAACCCTGACGGTATCGCCGATCTGCACCAGATCCGAGGGGGTATCGATGCGCGTATCGCTCATCTCGGAGATGTGCACCAGCCCATCGCGCCCGACGCCGATATCCACAAAGATGCCGTAGAGGGCGATGGAGGTCACCCGGCCCTCCAGTTCCATGCCGGGCTGAAGATCCTTCAACTTGCGCGGGCGCGTTTCTTGCTCGGCCACGGGCACGAAACTGGCCCCCGCCGCTGCCGCCGGAGCCTCCGCCGCTGCCGCGCCCGTCTCCCCACCATCCGGGGACGTCGCCGCCGCGACGGCTGCGCCCTGTTCCGTTGCGCCCTCCAGGGACGTCGCCGCCGCCGCCCCATCCGGAGAAGTTGCCGTCGCCAGTTCCGTATCGGCCTCGCCAGACGCCCCGGCAACCACAGTGACATCTTCGGCCGGCGTCGCCGGGGTAACGGGCGATTCCGGCGTCTCCGCGGCAACCGGTGTGCTTGCCGATGGCTCGACCATCACCGCCTCAGGCGCCCCGGCCGTGGTCTCAGGGGTAGGCTGCGCGGCGGCCCCGGCCGTCTGCTCCGGCGTGGCAGCCTCGCTCTGAGCGGCCGGAGCGTCCGCTGCGTCGAGCAGCGGGTGTTGCAGCTCGCTCTCGGCGGACTCTTCCCTACGTACCTGATCGGTCATCTGCTCCCTTCCTCCTGGTGTATGGAACCATGTTACAACTGCATCTGGCGGCGAACGGCCTGCACCAGCCCTCCATCGCGCAGATCTTCTAACCGGTAGTAGGCGCCCTTCAGATGTTGAGCCAGTCGTCGCGAGAGACCACGCTCGAAATTGGGGTGCTCGGTATCAATGACAATGGCGCGGATCGCGTGGGCGGCGATCATATCGGCGATCTTGTAGGCCTCCTGCTGCGGAGGCAAATTGCCGATCGCAACATTGGCCTGCCCGTCGGTGAGCAGCACCATCAGCGGGAGGATCTCTTCATCCTGGCGCCGCGCCCGCTCCAACAGTTCAAAGGCGGTCAACATCCCGCGCGCCAGGGGCGTTTTGCCGCCGGTGGGCATGGTCTGGAGGCGTTTTTGGGCCAGTTCCACGCTATTCGTGAGCGGCAACAGCACCCGGGCGTAATCGCGCTGGAAGCTGACCAGCCCGACCCGGTCGCGGCGCTGATAGGCATCGCGCAGCAAGGACAGGACGGCGGCCTTGGTAGCCTGCATCCGTTCTTCGGCGGCCATGCTCCAACTGGCATCCACCACAAAACAGACGGCGTTCCGCGTCCGGCGCACGCGCACCTTCTGGCGCAAATCAGCTTTCCGAATGAGCAGCCTGGGCCGGCGCTGGTGGGGTAAAGCGACGGTGTGGCTCAACTCATCGCGGCGCTTGCGCTGGTAGATGGCCGCCTCGCGGAGCGTGGCGTCGAGGGCCAGGTCGGTGACCCGATCGACACGCCGGCTCTTGATGTAGCGCCCCTGCTTGCGGGTGGTGCGGGTGCGCGAGCGCTTGCCCCCGGCCCGCCGCAACTGCCTGTCGCTGGCCCCTTCGAGCCGGCGAGCGCGGAAGAGGGTGGCGGCTTCGTACAACCTGCCACCGCCGGTCTGCGAGGAGGCCGGGTTCACATCGCTGCCGGCGGCGTTGCCCACAGGAGCGACGGCGCCATCACCCTGGCCGGGATCATCGCCGCGCTCGCCACGGTCAACCGGTTCGCCGCCTTCAGCCTTTTTTTTTAGCTCATCGGCGGCATTGCCATTCGCGGCCTTGCCGTTGCGCTCGAGGATCTGGCTGATGCGCTGTTCATCGAGCTGGATCTCTGAGAACGGCTGGCGACGCATGCGGTGGGGGAGGGCCAGCTCGGCGGCGATGCGGATGTCTTCGACCGTCACCCAGGTGCGGCCGCGCCAGGCGGCGTGGGTGCGGGCAGTCTCGAGAATGGTCAGATCGGCGCGATGGCCGTCCACGCCCAGTTCCAGACACAGACCGGCAACCGCGGCCATATCGCTGCGGTCGACCTGCACGGCAGGCAACAGCTCGCGGGCCGCCACCACCTGGGCGGCCAGTTCATCCTCTTCCCGCTGCCACTGGGCGATGAAGCCCTGCGGGTCGGCCTCGTAGGCCATGCGCCGCTCGATCACCGCCACGCGGGAGGCGACATCGGTCAGCCCGGTCACTTCCACCGCGAGGCCGAAGCGATCGAGCAACTGGGGGCGCAACTCGCCCTCCTCGGGGTTCATCGTCCCCACGAGAATAAAGCGGGCGGGATGCGAAATGCTCACCCCTTCACGTTCAACTGTATTGACGCCCATCGCGGCGGCGTCGAGCAGCAGATCGACCAGATGATCGTCGAGCAGGTTCACCTCATCCACATACAGCAACCCGCGGTTCACCTGCGCCAGCAGACCCGGCTCGAAGCGCCGCTGCCCCTCGGTAATGGCGTGCTCCAGATCCAGCGCGCCGACCACGCGGTCTTCCGACGCCGAGACCGGCAGTTCGACCAGGCGCGTAGGGCGCACCAGCGCCGGCAACGGCTCGCCCGCGGCGGCATGATTCTGGCAGACCGGGCACAGCCCAACCGGGCGGTCGGGCGGGCAGGAGTAGGGACAGCCTTCGACCACCGTGATCGGCGGAAGGAGCCGGGCCAGGGCGCGCACGGCGGTGGACTTGGCGGTGCCTTTTTCGCCACGGATCAGCACGCCGCCGATGCGCGAGTTGATCGCGTTCAGGATCAACCCGCGCTTGAGCCGCTCCTGGCCGACAATCGCGGTGAACGGGTAGATTGGACGTTGGGAGGAAACTGTCACGGCAATAAAAATCTTCCAGCCCGGGGACGAGCCAGAAGCTCTAGCGACGACGCTCTGTTATGCGGAAACGGCCACACCACGAGGTGACTGAACCAGGCTGACCAGACACTTGACCACCCGCGCGCGTCACGCTGCCCCAGGCCTGCGACGTAGCGTATTGTCGCACAAGGCAGAGTAAAAGTCAAATCAGCTATCAGGTGCGTATCATTGTGCAAGAGGTACGCGGTCGCCTTGCGACAGGGAGAGGCGAAGCCTCCCGGCACTCCTCCACCGGGGGTACGGGAACCGACGGCGGTGGTATGCCCCCCCTCCCAACCTCCCCCCGCCGGGGGATGGTCAGGGAGGGGGCGGGGCGCGCGGCGCGAGCGGGGCAGCGCGCGAGTAGGGCCAGGTCACCGTCGTCCGCCCGACGACCGAAGCCGCGGGCTAGCCTCTGCGAAGCCCGCCGGCGCGGGCTCGACAGGCCACGCAGGTGGCCTTCGCACCAGGAGCCAGGGCGTTATGGTCTTTGAAGACATCATCCGCTCCAGGCCGCGCAGGCGGCCTTCGCATCCCCTAGCCGAGGGCTTCAGCCCCACGGCCAGCCCGGCATACCGGATGAATTTTTCAAAGACCATGACGCCCACGGCGCGGACGATCAACCGGACGTTGACGTAGCCCTGGCGCGCGAGACGCTACGTCACCCCCCGGTTGCGCTCGTGCTATAATGCGGTTGGTATGTCGGGCCGAAGCAGCGGAGCGCCGCTGGAGAAGTTCTGTGGGTTTCAATCCGATCAATTCGCTGTTTGGAGCGTTCAGCCGCGACCTGGGGATCGACCTGGGCACGGCGAATACGCTTGTCCACGTCCGCGGTAAGGGGATCGTCATCAGTGAGCCTTCGGTCGTGGCGATTGACGCCAAGACCAAGCAGGTTCATGCGGTGGGCGCCGAGGCCAAGGCTATGGTGGGCAAGACGCCCGCCAATATCATTGCCGTGCGCCCGCTGAAAGATGGCGTCATCGCCGACTTCGACGTGGTCGAGAAGATGCTGGCCTACTTCATCAAGAAGGCCCACGCCTACTCGGCGGTCCGTTTGATGGACCCGCGCCCGCGCGTGGTGGTGGGCGTGCCCTCAGGCGTCACCGAGGTCGAGAAACGGGCCGCCCGCGATGCGACGCTCAACGCGAAGGCCCGCGAGGCCTATGTGGTCGAGGAGCCGATGGCGGCGGCGATTGGCGCCGGGTTGCCGGTGGATGAGCCGATTGGCAGCATGATCGTTGATATCGGCGGCGGCACCACCGAGGTGGCGGTGATCTCTCTGGGTGGGATCGTGATCAACCACTCGATTCGCACCGCCGGCGATGAGATTGACGAGGCGATCATCCAGTTTGCCCGCCGGGAGTATAACCTGCTGATCGGCGAGCGCATGGCCGAACGAGCCAAAATTGCCGCCGGCTCGGCGTATCCGCTCGAGGAAGAAATCAAGGTTGTGCTGCGGGGACGCGACCTGCTTACCGGCTTGCCCAAGGCTGTCGAGGTCAGTTCGGTGGAGATCCGCGAGGGCATCGCCGGGCCGGTGAACGCAATTGTCCAGGAGGTGCGCCTGGCGCTGGAGGAGACCCCTCCCGAACTGGTCGCCGATGTGATGGAGCACGGTATTACCCTGGCCGGGGGCGGCTCGCTGTTGCACGGCCTCGATAAGCGCATCGCCGCCGAAACGAAGATGCCGGTGCATATCGCCGAAGATCCCCTGTCGTGCGTCGCCCGCGGCGCCGGGAAAATGGTGGAGAACTTCGGACAGAATAAGGTGTACCAGGATATCCTGACCCGCAGCCAGAACACGCGCCGGCCCAGGTTGTGAGCTGTGGTTCAAACTGAGGTGAACACCGTTCCCCGCGTTCAGCATAGCCCTGCTGAAACCATGCCCGGGGTAAAGAAACCTGCTTTCCGCACGCCCGCGCCGCAGACGAGGGGTGGGGATGGCGAAGCCTTCCCAGGCAAGGACCTCCACGCCTATGCGCGACTTTCTCGATGATCGTCCCATCAAACTGCGCCGCGAGCGGTCACCCGTGCCCGCATCGCTGCGCCCGTTTGTCCTGGCGATCGGGCTGTGTCTGCTGGCGGGCACGCTGGTGTTCCTTGATCGGCGCGGGATCATCACCCCCGCCCGCCAGATGTTGCAATCGCTGACCGCCCCGGTGGCCCAGCGGCTCACGGGCCTGCGCGATGACCTCGGGGCCTTCTTCAGCGCGCCGCGGGGCGCTGCCGCCCTCGAAGCGCGCATTGCCGCCCTTGAGCGCGAAAACGGCGAATTACGCAGTCAATTGCTGCGGCTCGAACAGGCGCAGGTTGAAAACACCTTCCTCCGCCAGCAACTGGCGATCCAGCGGGCCCATCCCTGGACGCTGCTCGGCGCCGAGGTGACGGTGCGCTCGCCCGATGCGGGCCGGCGCATGATCACCATCGCCCGCGGCAGCCGTGAGGGGCTGCGGCCCGGGATGGCGGTGATTGGCCAGTTGCCCGGCACGCCCGCGGCGCTCATCGGCATCGTTGAGTCCACCGGCCCCCATGCCGCCGATGTGCTGCTGATCACCGATATTTCCAGCCAGGTGAGCGGTCGCGTGATCCACCAGGGCCGCGCCGAAGTGGGCCTGGTGCGGGGCCAGTGGCAGCACGGCTCGCGCCTGCAACTCGGCCAGATCACCCGCGATCTCGACCTGGCGCCCGGCGATAGCGTGGTCACTGCCGGGCTGACCGGGGCGCTGCGACTGCCCTTCGATCTGGCCGCCATCCCGCCAAATATCCCGATTGGCAGCGTGGATCAGGTGCGCGTGATTGACCAGCACCAGATCGCCGAGGTGCGGCCCTTCGTTGATCCCGACCAGGTGCGCTACGTGTGGGTGATCCTCAGCCAAGACGATTAGAAGAGGCCCTGGCTCACGAGGCGGGCCGGATCGCCGGGTTGTTCGCGCTGGCCTGTGTGCAGGTGACGCTCCTTGGCTTGCCTTCGGGCTTCACGCTGCCGCTGGTGCCGGTGCTGGCGATCTGCCGGGCGTTGCTCGGCGTCAGCGCGGCCTTTCCCGATGTGGGCCTTGGCCGGGCGCTGCGCTGGGGGCTCTATGGGGGCCTGGCCCTCGATGTGTTCGCCGCCACGCCGCTGGGGGCGCACGCCCTGGCGCTGCTTCTGGCCATGCTGATTGTGGCCGCGCTGACGCGCCGCTTGCGAGTGGAGCGCCCCGCCGTGCCGCTGCTCGCCGTGCTCGTCGGGATGCTGATCTACGAGACGGTGCTGGTCCTGTTCTTGCAGCCCGGCGCGATTGACTGGCGCAGGTATCTGGTCGTGGTCATGCTCCCCAGCGTGGTGGTGGCCCTGGCGCCAACCCTGCCGCTGTTCTTTCTGCTGCGCCGGTTGCTCCGCGGCCAGTTGTAAGCCATGGTTTCGCCGCCCGGTCTGCCGGCTGGCAGGCCGGGGGAGGCGTGGAGGGCCGCGCTCCGCTGGTTCCGCCCGCGGCCAGAAGGCGGGGCCAGCGGGTTTCCCCGCGCCCCTGCCTGCGAGGAGCGTCTGGGAGGGCCAGGCCTTCCCGGCGCGCGAGGGCTATGTCACGCTTGATCGTTCTGCGCGTGGCGCTGGTGCTGGTGGTCGCCATCTTCGTGGGGCGCCTGTATCAGGTTCAGGTGGCCGATCACGAGAGCCGACGCTATAGCGCCGATGTGTCGGTGACGACGCGTCGTTATATCACGGTGCCGCCGCGCCGGGGCGAAATCTTCGCCGCCGATGGTCGCACGCTGCTCGCGGAGAGCGTGCCGATCTACAATCTGGCGATTATCCCCGGGCGCCTGCCCTCGCGCAGCGCCGAGCCTGAACGGCGCGCCGCGGTGCTGGCGCGCCTGAGCCAGGTGGCGGGCCTGACCAGCACGCTGACCCTCTCGCCTACCAGTGTCCTGGCCGAGCGGCCTGCCCTGCGCGCCGCGCTGAACGCGCTCCAGGCCCCGGCGCCGGGCACGGGGCCAACCCTGAGCGTCACGGTCGCCCCCGCCGATAGCCTGCGGGCGCTGGAACTGAGCCAGGCCCACGCTGATGCGCTCATCTTCAGCAATCCGATCGAGGAACTGATTGCGCGCCAGGATCTGCGTAACTACCAGGGCGTGGTGATCAAAGAAGATATCAGTCCTGAACTGGCCCTGGCGATCCGCGAAAACAGCAACTATTTACCCGGCGTCGAGGTGTTGGAAGCGTACCGGCGGCGCTACCCGTTGAGCGGGACGATCCCCTCGCTCTCGCACCTGCTGGGGTACACCGGGCGGATCAACGAATGTGAACTGCTGGCGGCCAATCCGGCAAGTTCGTGGCTCACCGCGCTGGTAGACGTGCTGGGCTACGCCGGGCGCTGCGGGCTGCTGGTCAAACCCGTCGATCCCCCAAGCATCGGCTTTCCGCCCTATCAGGTTGATGACCGGATCGGCAAAGACGGTCTGGAGGCGGCCTACGAGAGCGAACTGCGCGGGCGGGCCGGGGTCGAGAGCCTGCTGGTTGACGTGCTCCAGCGCCCCATCAGCGCGGTAGAAACCGTTCGCCCGGTGGAGCACGGCCACAACCTGGTGCTGACGATTGACGCTGTCTATCAGGCTGAGGTGGAACGCATCCTGCGCCGCTGGATCGCCGAGGGCGAACGACGCCGCCAGAACGCCCGCGAAGCCTATAAACGCGACTACCCCCCGATCTTCGCCGGCGTCGCCGTGGCGCTCGACCCGCGCGATGGGCGCGTGCTGGCGCTGGTCTCACTGCCGGCCTACGATAATAATGTCTGGGTTGACCCGGCGCGCCGCGAGGAACTGCTGGCCCTGCTCACCAGCGGCGATCCCGAGGCGCTGGCCGAGTTGTTGCGGCAGGCGCCCCTGACCAACCGGGCCATCAGCGGGCAGTATCCGCCGGGCTCGACGCTCAAACCGTTCGTGGGCGCGATCGCCCTGCAGGAGGGGGTGATCGCCCCGGATACCCGCCTGCGCGATCCGGGCGTGCTCAGGCTGATCGAGCGCAACGGCGCGCCCTTCGAACTGCCCAACTCGATCCGCAACCGTGACAATGGCGAGTTGACGGTGATTGACGCCCTGCGCCTCTCCTCGAACGTCTTCTTCGCTTCGGTGGCCGGCGGCAACGATCAGGCCACCAATCTCGACGCGCGGGCGCTCCGCATTCGGGGGCTGGATATTGACCGGCTGGTGCAGGGGTTGGAGTGGTTCCACCTGGGGCGCATCACCGGCATCGATCTGGCCGGCGAGGCCCCGGGCCTGGTGCCGACGAAAACCTGGAAGGCCCAGGCCAAACGCGAAGTCTGGACCACCGGCGACACCTACAATACCGCCATCGGCCAGGGCGACATGCTGGTCACGCCGCTGCAACTGGCAGTGGCAGCGGGGGGCATCGCCACGGACGGCACGATCTACCGCCCCCACGTTGTCGCCGCCATCACCGATGGCAGCGGGGCCCTGGTGCGGCGCATCGCCCCTGAACCGCTCAGCCGCGTCCCGGTGGACCTATCCTTCCTCCAGGTTGTCCGCGAGGGCATGCGCCAATCGGTGACGAATGGCCTGAACATCGCCGCGCGCGAGGAGTGCTCGGGCCTGCGCATCGCCGGCAAGACCGGCACCGCCGAGTTCGGCCCGCTGATCGAGCGCCCGGATGGGCGCTTCGTGCGCCAGAGCCACGCCTGGTTCGTCGGCTTCGCGCCCTACGAAGATCCCCAGGTAGTGGTGGCAGTGCTGCTCGAAGGCGCAGGCGACCTCAACGATGGTTCTTCCACCATGGCCGTGCCGGCCGTCACCCAGATGCTCCAGGCTTACTTCGGCACCGAGCCGCCCGCCAACATGCCCGCCTTTTGTCCGGCGATGCCACCCGACCCGGAACCTGCCCCGCCAACCGTGGGCCGCCAGGGCTGATGCAAGGTCAACCCGGGCCCGCCCATAAGCCCTTCGCCCCCCCGTTGAGGGAAAGCGTCCGACACCGTAGGGGAGGCTCGGCGGGGCTTCGCTCCTCCGAAAGCCCGGGCTTGCGGGAGCCGCAGGCCCTTCGCCGAGACGACGTTGCCTTGTCATCAGCCGTCCATGCGGCTCCGCCGCAAACTAACGGGTGAAAAAGGTTGTTCCTGGGAGGGCTGCGCCCTTCCAGACCCTCCCAGGGGCTGGGGCCCGGGTGCGCGGGCCTCCGGCCCGCGTCCGCTGAGGGATGGGGAAACCCGGTTTCCCCACACCCCTCGCCGAGGGCGTATGTTCACCTCAGCCGTCCATGCGGCTCTCCGCCGCACCCCGACGGGATGAACATCCTTCCTGGGAGGGCTACGCCCTATAGGCGCGAACTTAGCGCACATGACCAATCGAAGATCCCATCAGACTGCGGTCGCTAGCCAGGTCGCCTGCATCCGGTGCTGTACCCACTCCCGGATGTGGGTCTCCTGGTGCACGCGCCGACGCGGGCTGCTGCCCAGAAATCGGCGCAGCCGGGGCAGGCAGGCCCACCGGCGCGCCCGTGTCCACCGGCCCAGCACCGCCTGGCGCAGGGTGTCCAGACTCAGTTGGCAGACCCGCCACCTGCGCACCGGACCCTGGCGGTCCTCGCGCAGGGCGATGCGCACGGCAGTCGCCAGGTCCTCCTGGAGCACCCAGGCGATCAGCATGGCGCGCGCGGTGGCTTCCGCCACGTCGCGGCGCTGGCAGCGCCGCGGGCGCACCCGCAGGAGGTGCGTGACGCGCGTGACGACCAGTTCCACCTGCCAGCGCGCCCGATACCGCCGCAGCACCGCGGCGGCAGGCCAGTCCTGCGCCGGCAGGGTGGTCACCACCAGCAGCCACCCCGCGAGCAGGGGCGTGCTGGCAGCCGGCTGGCGGCCCCGCTTCCGTGCCGTGCGCTGCGTGCGCGCGCGGGCCCGGGCGGCCTGCTCCGGCGGCAGCGGGGAGGCGATCCGCCGCACCGGAGAGCGCTGGCCCTGCCAGCGACCCCACCCGACCCACTCCCGCGTGGCCGGCCCCGGCCGCCGGAGCCAGGCCAGGACGTTGAACCGCCGCCCGTCCGCGTCCTCCAGGGGAACGGTGGCCGGATGGATGCGCAGGACCACATCAGCCTGCGCGGCGCGGGCGTACGCGACCCTCCGCCGAGAGCCATCGCCGGTATCGGCGACGATGATGTCGTCGGGGGCCAGGTCGAAGCGCCCCAGATGCTCGCCGCCGCGCTGGTCGGTGACGATCACCTGCCCCAGGCGGCCGGCGGTGCGGTCGTCGTCCCACTGGACCCGCCAGGCATCGCCGCCGCGCCCCACCTGGCTGAGACGGGTGGCATCGATCAGGCGGACCCGGCGGCGGGTCGGCGGGGGGCTCGCGGGGCTGACGGCCAGCAGGGCGCTGAGCAGCCAGCCCAGCCAGGCGGCGCTGCGGATCAGGCGCGTGCGCCAGGCGGCTTCGGAGCGGTCGGCCACGCCG
>Ga0209162_1001034_pt1 | contig 28813 bp, 22 predicted proteins | sample YNPNPMetaG_FD_187121 | JGI IMG/M metagenome (GOLD analysis project Ga0209162, IMG submission 187121) | Anoxygenic and chlorotrophic microbial mat microbial communities from Yellowstone National Park, USA - YNP NP MetaG (SPAdes) (version 2) ...
CAAGCTGATCGCTTGCATCACTCCTCCCGCCGCAGCTTGTACGCCTCGATCTTCTTGTAGAGGTTGGAGCGGGGGGTCTTGATGGCCCGGGCCGTGGCCGCCACGTTCCACCGGTGGCGGGCCAACATGCGCTTGAGGTACTCCCGCTCGGCCCGGGCGTGGAACTCCGCCAAGGTAGGGGCGGCGAACACCGCCGCCAGCTCCAGGTCCTGTTCCTTGCTGGCGGGCGTGGGGAGCTCCACCCGCTCGATCTCCTCGGCAAGCTCCATGATCACCACCCGCTCGACGAGGTTCTTGAGCTCCCGCACATTCCCCGGCCAGGGGTAGCTGGCCAGCTGCGCCAACGCCGCGGGGCTCCACCGCTTGCAGTGGCGGTTGTACTCCTGGCAGGCGCGCTGGGTGAAGTACTCCACCAGCTCGGGGATGTCCTCGGGGTGCTCCCGCAGCGGGGGGGTGCGCAGCACCACCACCGAAAGACGGAAGAACAGGTCCTCCCGGAACCGCCCCCGCTGCACCTCCTCCTGGAGGTTCTTGTTGGTGGCAGCGATGACCCGCACGTCCACCCGCCGCACCTCCCCCGCCCCCACGGGCTCCACCTCGCCGTCCTGGAGCACCCGCAGCACCTTGGCCTGGGTGCGCTCGGACATGTCCCCCACCTCGTCCAGGAAGATGGTGCCGCCATCCGCCTGCACGAACTTCCCCACCTGGCGGCGCACCGCGCCGGTGAACGCCCCCTTCTCGTGGCCGAAGAGCTCGGACTCGATGAGCTCCTCGGGGATCGCGGCGCAGTTCACCCGCACGAAAGGCTTGTCCGCCCGGGGGGAAAGCTCGTGGATGCGCCGCGCCACCAGCTCCTTGCCGGTACCCGACTCCCCGAGGATCAGCACCGTGGCCCGGGCCGGCGCCACCCGGGCGATCTCCTCCCGCAGCTTCTCCATCACCGGGGAGGAGCCCAAAAGCGGCGGGTAGGCGAGCTCCTCCTTGAGCGAGCGGTTTTCCTCCAAGAGCTTGCCGCGGTGCACCGCGGTTTGCACCGCCAAGAGCAACGCCGCCCGCTCCGGAGGCTTTTCGAAAAACGCGTCGGCCCCCGCGGCCAGGCAATCCTTGGCGGTGAACTGATCCCCGTGCCCCGTGAGCACGATCACCGGCACTTCCAGCCCACGGGATCGCCAGTCCGCGAGCAACGCCAGCCCGTCCATCCCCGGCATCTTGATGTCGAGGATCACCGCGTGGGGGCGGAAGCGGTCCACGCGGTCCAAGGCGAGGAACGCGTCCGCCGCCTCGAACACCTCGTACCCCTCCCCCTGGAGGATGGTGCTCACCACCTTGCGGTTGGCACCATCGTCGTCCACCACCAGCACGCGCCCTTTTTTCTCCACCGCGGCAAGTGTAGCGTGGTTTGCCTAGCTCACGGTCACCACCACCTTGCCCACCGAGCCCCGGCCTTGGAGCAGCGCATGGGCTTCGGGCAGCTCGTCAAAGCCGAACACCCGGCCCACCACGATCCGCAGCTGCCCCGCCTCTACCGCCTGGCAGAGCACCTCGTAGCGCGAGCGCAGCTGCGGCGCCAGGTGTGGCAGAAGCGAAAGGTTGAACCCGGCCAGGGTACGGCAAGGCTGCACCAGGGCAAAGGGGAGCACCACCCCCATACGGACAAGCTCCCAAGCCGCTTTGAGGTAGCGCACCCGCCGCTCGCCGATGGCCGCGGCGAAGCCGTAAAGCACGTAGCGCCCGTCGGGGCGAAGCGCCCGGAAGCCCGGGCGGAAAAACCTTCCCCCTACCGAGTCCAGCACCAGGTCCACCCCGGAAGCCACCGCTTTCGGGTACTCCTCGTAGCTCACCGCTTCCTGCGCCCCCAGCTCCCGGGCCAGCTCCCGCTTGGCCGGGGTGGAGGCCACCGCCAGCACCTGCGCCCCGGCCCTAGCTGCCATTTGCACCGCCAGCGTGCCCACGCCTCCCGCTGCTGCGAGGATCGCCACTCGCTCCCCGGCACGTACCCTGCCCACCGTGAACAGCGCGTGATCCGCGGTGAGCCCGGTGACCACGAAGCTCGCACCTTCCACGAACGAGAGCTTGTCGGGCAGGGCCCGCAGGTGCGAAGCCTTCACCACCACCAGCTCGGCGTGGCCACCGAAGATCGGCACCGCCGCCACCGGCGTCCCCACCGGCGGCTCGCTCACCCCCTCCCCCAGGGCCACCACCTCCCCAGCCACCTCCATGCCAGGCACGAAAGGCGCTGGGGGGGTGTTGGGGTAAACGCCGGCCCGGGCCATGCAGTCGGCGAAGTTGAGGCCGATGGCCCGCACCCGCACCAGCGCTTCCCCGGGCCCGGGTCGGGGGTCCGGGAGCGTGCGCAGCTCGAGGACCTCCGGACCCCCGTAGCGTTTCGCCACCCAGGCCTGCATGGGGCTAAGCTTCTTCTGCCGCGGTGGCGGGGCGTGCCAGGTTGGGGAGCATGCTGCGCAGCTTTTCCTCCAGCTCCTTGGCCAGCTCCGGGTGCTCCTTGAGGTAGGCCCGGGCGTTCTCCCGCCCCTGCCCTAGGCGCACGTCGCCGTAGGAGATCCAGGTGCCGGACTTGGTGAGCAGCCGGTGCTCCAGCCCCAGGTCGAGGATTTCCCCTTCCCTGGAAATCCCCTCGCCGTAGAGGATGTCGAACTCCGCCACCTTGAACGGCGCCGCCACCTTGTTCTTCACCACCTTCACCTTGGTGCGGTTGCCCACCACCTCTTCCCCGGACTTGATGGGGGCCACCCGGCGGATGTCCAGCCGCACCGAGGCGTAAAACTTCAGCGCTCGCCCGCCGGTGGTGGTCTCGGGGTTGCCGAACATCACGCCGATCTTCTCGCGGATCTGGTTGATGAAGATCACGCAGGTCTTGGACTTGGAGACCACCCCGGTGAGCTTGCGCAGCGCCTGGGACATGAGCCGGGCTTGCAACCCCATGGAGGCGTCCCCCATCTCCCCTTCCAGCTCCGCCCGGGGCACCAGCGCCGCCACCGAGTCAATCACCACCACGTCCACGGAGCCGGAGCGGATCAGCGTTTCCGCGATTTCCAGGGCTTGCTCGCCGTTGTCCGGCTGGGAGACCAGCAGGTTGTCCACGTCCACCCCGAGCTTGGCGGAGTACTCCGGATCCAGGGCGTGCTCCGCATCGATGAACGCCGCGAGCCCCCCCTGCTTTTGCGCTTCGGCGATCACGTGCAGCGCCAGGGTGGTCTTCCCCGAGGACTCGGGGCCGTAAATCTCCACCACCCGCCCCCGGGGCATGCCCCCAACCCCCAGCGCCGCGTCCAGCCCCAGGGAGCCCGTGGGAATGACCTGCACCGCCAGGGCTTCCCGCTGCCCCAAGCGCATGATGGCCCCCTTGCCGAACTGGCGCTCGATTTGCGAGACCGCCACTTCCAGGGCCTTGAGCTTGTCCTGATTCACCTCACCCATAACCTGCTCCTTTCTTGTGGCGTGGCGGGAGGAGCAACGCGGCTACCGTAGCAAGACCCGTTCCCCCGGTCAAGCCCCCCGGGACTCCACCCCTTCGGGGGTGAAGCGGTAGCCCACCCCCCGCACCGAGTGGATGTACCGGGGCCGGCGGGGATCCGGCTCGAAGTAGCGCCGCAAGCGCACGATGAAGTTGTCAATGGTGCGGGAGGAGGAGCCGTACTTGTACCCCCACACCCGCTCGAGGATCAGCTCCCGGGAAACCACCTGCCCCTGGAGCTCCACCAACAACTTCATCAGCATGCACTCCTTTTCCGTGAGCTCCACCTCCCCCCGAGGGCCCTTGGCCTTGAAGGTGCGGAAGTTGATCTCGTTGTTGCCGAAGCGGAACACCCCCCGCTCCGCCACCGGGGTCTTGAACCACTCCTGGCGGCGGAGGATCCCCTTGATGCGCAGCACCAGCTCCTCCAGGAGGAACGGCTTGGTCATGTAGTCGTCGCCCCCCTGGCGCAACCCTTGGAGCCTGTCCGCGTCCGAGGACTTGGCGGTGAGGAAGAGGATCGGCACCCGGTTGCCCATGTCCCGCAGCCGCTGGCACACCTCGAAACCCGAGATGCCCGGGAGCATCACGTCCAGCACCACCAGGTCGAAATCCTCGTTGGAAAGGCGCTCCAACGCCTGTTCCCCGTCGTGCACCACCGCGGCGTCGTACCCTTCGAAGCGCAGGTTGTGGGCCAGCGCCTCGGCCAAGTGCTTTTCGTCTTCCACCACCAGGATCTTAGCTGCCATGGCTCACCTCGCCGTTTGCCTCATCGTACCCTAGCTCCCCCTCCCTGTCCACCTGGGCAGCCCCGGGGAGCAGCAAGCGGAAGCGGGCCCCTTTTCCCGGCCCCTCGCTTTCGGCCACAAGCTTACCACCGTGGGCCTTGGCGATTTCCTGGGCCACGAAAAGCCCGATCCCGGTGCCCGGGGTGCGCCGCGCCACCTCGTCCCCACCCCGGTAGAAGACGCCGAAGATCTTGGAAAGCTCCTCCCGGGGGATGCCGATGCCGTTGTCCGCCACCTCGAGGATCGCCTGCCCCCCCTCCACCCAAAGCCGCACCCGCACCTGGGGGTTTTCCGCCGCAGCGTACTTGAAGGCGTTTTCCAGCAGGTTGGAGAGGATGATGGCGATCCCCTCCCCGTCGTGGGGGACCATCACCCCGGGGGCGATATCCGCTTCTACGGCGATTCCCCGGGCCTCCGCCCGGGGCAGCGCCGCCGCCAGCTCCTCCTCCACCAGCTGGGAAAGGTCCTCAAGCTCGATGTGCAACCGGTGCACCCCCGAGGCGAAGCGCGAAAGATCCAGGATCTTTTCCACCAGGTTCTGCAACCGCTCCGCATCCCCCAGGGCGTTGCGCAGGAAAAGCTCCTGGGAAGCCCCCTGGGCCCGGCCGGAAAGCACGGTTTCCAAGGCCAGGCGGATGCCCGCGATGGGGGTCTTGAGCTCGTGGGTGACCGCGGAAATGAAGTTCTGCCGCTGCTGCTCCAGCACCGACTCCTGGCGCAGCATGCGCCACAGAAGCCCCACCACCGCCGCCATCCCCAGCCAGAAGAAAACCCCCTCGGTGACCACCATGAGCACCCGCCGCTGGTAGCGCACCGTGGCCACCGCCCAGCGTTCCCGATCCGGGGTGAGGGCGTACCCCGCGAAGGAGGAGCCCAGGGGCACCACCTCCCCTTCCCGAGGGCGGGGCGTGCCCGGAGGGAGCAGCACCGCCCCGGGGGCTTCTTCCTCCACCCAACGGGCGATGGTTTCCTGGGGCAAGAACAGCTCCGCCACCAGCCCCCCGGGGCGGGGGAGCCGCAAGGCAAGCCCCCCTTCCCGGGCCTCCCAGCGGGGCTGCTCGAAGCTTCCCGGCAGCACCACCACCGAGGTGAACGGCGCTCGGGGCAACGGCAACAGCCCCGGGGGTACCGAGGCTTCCAGCGCCTGCAAGCGCATGGTCAAGGCCACGGCGGCGCGGCGCAGCTCCTCCACCATGAGCTGGCGTTCCAGAGCGAGCCGCACGGTGTTTTCCCGCAGCGAGTACACCACCCACCAGGTGAACTGGGCGTTGAGCACCACCGCCAGCACCACGAGCAGCACCACGTGGCGCATGGAAAAGCGGGTTTGGCTGCGCACGGGGGGAGTATAGCGGAGCCCGATCCTTGACGAGCTCGCACTTTTTGCCACAATCCCGCCGTGGGCGCACAAGGCACGTTGCTGATCCGCGGTGGCACCGTGGTCCCCATGACCGAGCCCGGACGCTTTTTCACCGGCGACGTGCTGGTGCAGGGGAACAGAATTGCCGCCGTGGGGCCTTCGGTCCCCTGCCCCCCCGGCGCACAGCTGCTGGATGCCTCGGGGATGCTGGTGCTCCCGGGGTTCGTGCAAACCCACGTGCACCTGGTGCAAGCCCTGGCCCGGCACCGCGCCGAAGGGCTCGCCCTTTTGGACTGGCTCGCCCAGCGCATCTGGCCCTACGAGGCTGCGCTTTCCGCCGGAGAGGTGGCCGCGGCGGCTTCCCTGGGGATCGTGGAGCTTTTGACCAGCGGTACCACCGCGGCGCTGGACATGGGTACCGTGCGCCACCACCACGCGGTGTTCGAGGCCGCCGCTGCCCTGGGGATCCGCTTGGTTTCCGGCAAGTGCCACATGGACCGGGGGGAGCGGGTGCCCGCCGGGTTGCTGGAGGACACCGAGGCTTCCCTGGCCGCGGCGGAGGCGTTGGGAGCGAAATGGCACGGGGCTTGCGGCGACCGACTGCGCTACGCGGTGGCTCCCCGCTTCGTGCTCTCCTGCTCCCGGGAGCTTTTGACCGGCTGCGTGGCCCTGGCCCGGGCCCGGGGGTTCCTGCTCCACACCCACGCCAGCGAGAACCGGGAGGAAACCGCGCTGGTGCGCTCGCTCACCGGCCAGGGGAACGTGGCGTTCCTCGCCGAGCTGGGGCTCGGGGGCAAGGACACGGTGCTCGCCCACTGCGTGCACCTGGAGGACGAGGAGTACACGCTGCTCGCCCGCCAGGGCACCGGCGTGGCCCACTGCCCCGGGGCCAACCTCAAGCTGGCCTCGGGGATCGCCGACCTGCCCCGGCTGCTGGCCCACGGGGTCCGGGTGGGGCTGGGGGCGGACGGCCCCCCCTGCAACAACCGGCTCTCGATCTTCCACGAGATGGCCCTGGCCGGCACGCTGCACAACCTGCGCCACGGCCCCGGGGCGGTGAGCCCTTGGACCGTGCTGGAGCTAGCCACCTGGCGCGGGGCGGAGGTGCTGGGGTACGGCGGGGAGCTGGGCAAGCTGGCCCCGGGGTTTTTGGCGGACCTGGTGGTGCTGGCACCCTCCTGGAGCTGGGAACCCTGGGGTGACCCCGCTACCATGGTAGTCTTTGGAGCAGGGGCGGAGAGCGTGCGCCACGTGGTAGTGGACGGCAGAGCGGTGGTGGTGGACGGGCAGCTGCGCACCGCGGACGTGGCGGAGGTCCGAAAGCAAGCCAGGGCCGCCGCCGCGGCGCTGGAGCGCAGATTGGGGTTTGCATGATCCTGCGGCGCTACCGCATCGAGGACCTGGACAAGTACCTGGCTCGCCGGGACTACGCCGCTGCCCTCGCCGCCATCGCCTTCGAACTGAAACGGCATCCGGAGAACTTCAACTTGCTCTTGCGGCAAGCGGAGATCCTCGCTGCAGCCGGCGACCGGGAGCACGCCCTGGAGGTGTACCGCAACCTGGCTAACCACTTCGCCAAGCAGGGGCGCTACACCATGGCCATCGCCGTGACCAACAAGATCCTCCGCTTGGACCCCACCCAGACCCAAGCAGCCGCGGACCTGCAGCAGCTCCTGGAAACCCAGCGCCGCCTGGAGGAGGAATCCCGGGGAAAGCTCTTGCAGCTTGCGCAAAAACCCAGCGCTGCCCCGCAAACCACCCCCGCGCCTCCCCCGGCCCCACCCCCGGCGAGTCCCCCCGCGGCAGCGGCACCTCCCCAGCCCCCGCCCCCGCAGCTGGCGCCCCAGGAAGAGCAAGAAGCGGTGCGCTTCTTCTCCGCGTTCCCGGCGGAAGCTCTGGCGGAGCTTTTGGGCTCCACCTCGGTGCGCTCCTACCGCCCCGGGAGCATCATCGTGCGGGAGGGGGAGCCGGGAGATTCGCTGTTCTTGATCGTGGACGGCAGCGTGGAGGTGAGCGGCACCGACCCCCAGGGGCGCCCGGTGGCGCTGGCCACGCTTTCCCGGGGGGACTTTTTCGGCGAGGTGGCGGTGCTCACCGGCAAGCCCCGCACCGCCACGGTGGTGGCCTCCAGCGAGGTGGCGGTGATCGAGATCAGCAAGGAAACCCTGGAGGACATCAGCGCCCGCCACCCCCAGGTGAAGCAAGTGCTGGAGCGGTTTTACCAGGAGCGGGCCAACGCCACCGTGGAGCTCATGGTGGCAAAGCTGCGGGGAAGGTCGTGAGCGAGCCGCTCTGCCCCCTGGCCCGCCGCTTCTTCCGCCTCGCCCAGGCCGATCCCGGGGCACCGGCGTTTCTGGATGCCGACGGCCAGCTCCTCTCCCCCCGGGGGCTTTTGGCGCAGCAGGCGCAAGCGGTAGCCGAGGCGTACCAGCGCTCCTCCTTGCCCCCCCGGCCGGTGGTGCTCTCGCTGCCCAACGGCCCGGCGCTGGTGGCTCACCTCCTGGCGCTGCGCACCCTGGGCCGCCCGGTGGTGCTGGCGGACGCCACCTTCACCCAGGGGGAGCTGGAAAGGGCGGCCCACACCGTGGGGGCGGGGGCGGTGGTGGCCAACGAGGAGCGGCTGGGGCAAGGGGTGACGCTGCCCCCCCAAGGCGTGGCCATGGCGGCCTTGGACGCAAGGCCCAGGAAGCTCCCCCGGGGCACCGCCCTCTGCAAGCTCTCCTCGGGTTCCACCGGCGAACCCCAGGCTTTCGCTGTGTCGGTGGCGCAGCTGGTGGCGGACAGCCGGCACATCTTCCGCACCATGGGGATCCGCAAGAACCACAGGACCTTGGCGGCTATCCCCCTCACCCACTCCTACGGCTTGGGCTCCTGCTTGGTGCCGCTTTTGCTCTGGGGTACCCCGCTGGTGCTGCCCTCCTGCAACCTCCCCGCGGCGTTGGCCCACACCCTCGCTGCGGCGGCGGTGCAGCACTTCCCGGCGGTGCCGGCCATGATCCGCGCTTTGGCGGCGCTTCCCCACCTGCCCCCTTGGCCGGCGCTGCAGGTGTGCCTTGCCGCTGGGGCCCCCCTGGCTCCCGGGGACGCCAAGGCGTTCGCCGCTGCCACCGGGCACAAGGTGCACGTGTTCTACGGCTCCTCGGAGTGCGGCGGGATCACCTACGACCGCACCCCGGAAGGGGTGCACGAGGAAGGGGCGGTGGGCACGCCCCTGGATGGGGTGACCGTGGAGGTGGTGGACGAGGCGGGGCGGGTGCTTCCTCCCGGGGAGGAGGGGCGGGTGCGAGTGCGCTCCCGGGCGGTGGTGCTGGGGGCGGTGCCGCCCCTGGCGGATCCCCGAGTGCTCACCCCTGGCTGTTTCCTGGCCGGGGACGGGGGGTTTTTCGACGCCCGGGGGGTGCTGCACCTCACCGGCAGGCTTTCGGAAATCGTCAACGTGGCGGGCAAGAAGGTGCACCCGGAGGAGGTGCGCCGGGTGCTGGCCGCCATGCCGGGGGTGCTGGAGGCAGCGGTGGTGGGGGTGCCGGATCGCCACCGGGGCCAGGTGCTGGGGGCGGTGCTGGCGGTGGACCCCGAGGGGGGCGTCACGGTGCACAAGGTCATGGCCTACTGCCGGGCCCGCCTCGCCCCCTACAAGGTGCCCCGCCGGGTGGTGCTGGTCCCGGAGCTCCCCACCAGCGCCCGGGGGAAGGTCCCCAAGAAGGAGCTTTTGGCGCTGCTTTCGAAAAAGACCACCCAGCGGGAAGGCTAGCGGGCAAGCAAGCCCGCCGCGCAGCGCGAGGAAGTGCTACTCTTTTGCCATGGTGGCCGCAGCAGAAGCCACGCGTCGCTACCTGCTCCTTGCAGCCGGAGACCGCTTGGCGGCGCTGGAGGCCCGGGTGGTGCGGCGCATCGTGCGGGCGCTGCCGGTGACCCCGCTCCCCGGGGCGCGGCCGGCGCTTTTGGGGCTTGCGGAGTTCGCCGGGGAGCCGCTGCCGGTGCTGGACCTGGCGCAGCTGCTCGCGGCTGGGCCTGGCCCCCCGCCGGCGTTCCCGGTGACCGTGGTGGTGCGCCTGGGCTCCGGCGCCAGCGCCGAGCTGGTGGGGCTTGCCGCCGACGCTGCTTTGGACCTGGTTTCCATCGCCCCGGGGGCAGTGACCCCCAGCGGCGAGGGGATCGTGGTGGGGGAGGTGGCGCTCCCCCAAGGCACCGCCGAGGTGCTGGACCTCTCCCGCCTCGCCGCGCCATGAGAGGGCGGGGTTTCCTCCTCTGGCGGCGGTTCGGGGCGCTCTGGGCGCTGCCAGCTTTCGCGGTGCAAGCCGTGGTCAAGGGTGCGAACCCGGTAATTCGCGCCGGGGAGGCGGAGTTTTTCGCCGACGAGATCCTCGGGGTGGTGGAGGAGCTTGCGGTGCAAAAGCCGGGCAAGGTTTTCGAACGCTTCTGGCCCCACCCTTGCCTGGGTCTCGCGGTGGTGGCTTCCGAAGCGTTGGTGGTGCTGGCGCCCGGGGCGCCAGCGGAGCTTTTCGCAAAGGGGGAACCATGAAGGAACAGGAAAAGCCGTACTTCGCGGTGCCGGTCCTCGGCGCAGTGCTCGCTGGAAGCATCGGCCTTTTGGGGTTTTTGGGGTTGCTCATCGGCAGCTCCTACGGGCTGCCCCGCTGGGTGCTGGACAGCTACTTCGTGTTCACCATCGGGCTTTTGGGGCTCTACGTGGCGCTGGTGCTCCAGCCCACCCGCAAGCTGGCCAAGCGGTTCGCCCGGCTGCAGGCCCAGGGGAGGAGCGGGGAGGAGGCGTTCGTCCGGGTGCTCCAGCAGCTGCAAGCCGGGGACCTGGTGGCAGCCCGAGCTGCCGCCCAGGACCTGCCAAGCCGGGTAGCCGAGCAGTTCACGGCTACCGCCAAAGCGGTGGGGGCGCTGGTGCAGCAGATCCAGTCCAGCTCGGTGGACGTGGCCGCCGCCGGGCAGCAGGTGCAGAGCATCGCCTCGGAGCTGGCCTCGGGCTCCTCGGAGCAAGCCGCGGCGGTGGTGGAGATCACCGCCACCATGGAGGAGCTGGCGCGCACCGCGGCACAAATCGCCACCAACGCCGCCAACCAGGCGGAGCTGGCCGCCCAGGCGGAAGCCTCGGGCACCGCGGGGGCGGCGGCGGTGGACGAAGCGCTCCGGGGGGTGGAGGAGGTGCAAAAGCGCATCGCGGCCATCGCCAGCCGGGCGGACACCCTGGGCACCCGCTCCCGGGAGATTTACCGGGTGCTGGACCTCATCACGGAAATCGCCCAGGAAACCCACATCCTCGCCCTCAACGCCGCCATCGAGGCCAGCGCCGCCGGGGAGCACGGCCGCCGTTTTTCGGTGGTGGCGGACGAGGTGCGCCGGCTGGCAGAGCGCTCCCGGGAGTCGGTGGACTCGGTGCGCACGCTTCTGGAGGAGTTTTCCGCCTCGATCCGCGCCACCGTGGTGGCCACCGAGGAGTCCACCAAGGAAGTGGCCAAGGTGCTGGAGCGGGCCCGGGCAGCCGCCGCCAGCATCGCCGAGCTTAGGGGGGCGGTGGAGGCCACCTCCCACGCCGCCCGGGAGATCTCCCTGGCCACCCAGCAGCAGCGCACCGCCTCCGACCAGGTGGTGCTCACGCTGAAGGAGGTGAGCCAGGTGATCCAGAAGATGGCCGAGGGGCTCAAGGGGTTCTCCGCCACCGCCGAGCGCCTCAGCCAGCTGGCGCTGTCGATCCAGCTGCTCACCCAGTCGTTCCACCTGGACACCCCCCGCTCGGTGAAGCACATCGCCCAGGCCCTGGCGGAAACCCTGGGCTCCGAAGCCGGGCACTGGGAGGCGCTGGACGCCACCTTCACCGCAACCCTCAAGGAGCACCGCTTCCTGGAAACCGCGTTCCTCACCGACCCCCAGGGGAACCTGGCGGCGTTCACCGTGAACCCCGAGCTGCGGCTGCCCGAGGGCGGGTTGCCGGTAGCCATCGGCCAGAACCTCGCGGAGCGCCCCTGGTTCCAGGCGGTGATGCGCGACCAACGCACCACGCTCACCCCGGTGTACACCTCGCTGCTCACCGGCGAGCGCTGCTTCACCGTGGCAGCCCCGGTGCGGGACCCCCAGGGGCGGCTAGTAGGGGTGCTGGGTCTTGACGTGAACGCCAACTCCTGGACGAAGATCGCCGCGTGAGCCAAGAGTTCGCCGACCTCCTGCCGGTGTTCTTGGCGGAAGCTTCCGCCCGCCTGGAGCGTTTGCAGCAGCTCTTGCCGCACCTGGCCAGCGACGAGGCGAGCCGGCGGGAAGCCCAGCGGGAGCTGCACACGCTCAAAGGGGCGGGGCGCATGCTCAAGCTCGCCTCCTTCGCCCAACTGTGCCACGAGCTGGAGGAGGCGGTGCAGCGGGGCGGGGAAGGGGTGGAAGCCACGCTGCAGCGGGGGCTGGACCAGCTGGCCGCCGCCTTGCAGCACCTGGCTGCTCCCGCCGAGGAGAAGCCCCAGGAGGCTGCCCCTGGGTCGGCGGCCGGGGAGCTGGTGCGCCTGGCGAGCCGGGACCTGGACCTCTTGGCGGACCGGGCCACCCGGCTGCGCATCGTGGCCCGGGGGGCCCGGGTGTTCCACCAACGGCTGCGGGAGCTGGCGGCGCTGGCCCAGCAGGCGGTGCACGAGCCCGATCCGCAGCAAGCGCTGGCGGTGCTGGCCACCGGGCTGCGCAAGCTTTCCCTGGAGCTGGAGCTGCAGCAGGCCCGGGCGCAAAGGTTAGCCGAGACGCACCAGGAACACGTGCTTTCGTTGCAGCTCCAGCCCTTGGGGCCGTTTCTCCAAGGCTTGGCGCGCCACGCCCGGGAGCTCGCCGCCGAGCTGGGCAAGGACATCGCGGTGAGCGTGCGGGGGGAAGAGGTACGGCTGGATCGGCGCATCACCCGGGAGCTGGAGCAAGCGCTGCTGCACCTGGTGCGCAACGCCGTGGACCACGGCATCGAGCCCGCCCGGGAGCGGGCGGCAAAGGGCAAGAACCCCACCGGCAGCTTGCTGCTCCAGGCCCAGGTGGCGGGAGCCAAGGTGCTGCTGGTGGTGGCCGACGATGGCCGGGGGATCGAGGCGGCCCAGGTGCTGGAGGCGGCGGTGGCTCGGGGGCTCGTCAGCCCCAAGGAAGCCCAAGCCACCACCCCGGACGAGGCGCTGCGGCTGCTGTTCACCCCGGGTTTTTCCACCCGCACCGAGGCCACCGCGGTCTCCGGGAGGGGGGTAGGGTTGGACGCGGTGGCCGCCGCCTGTGCCCGGGTGGGGGGCGAGGTGCAGCTGTCCTCCACCCCCGGGCGGGGGACCAGCTTCACGCTCACGCTCCCCGCCAGCCGGCGGGGGGAGGAGGTGCTGGTGCTGCGCGTGGGCCGCTTGGAGTTCCTCTACCCCAAGGCCGCGGTGCGCCGCTACGTGCCGTTCGATCCCGGGGCGGTGGTGGAGCGAGGGGAACGGAGCTTCGTACGCCTGGACGGCAAGTTGGTGCCCCTGGCCCCCCTGGGACGGCTGTTCGGGGAGCAAAGCGCAAAGCCCGCGCTCTTGCTCTCGGGCGAGGTGGGTGGCCAGGAGCTGGCGGTGGCGGTGGACCAGGTGGTGGGGGAGGAGGAGGTGGTGGTGCGGCAGCTCCCCGCCGCGGCAGCGGCCCCGCCCCACGTGGCCGGCGCTGCGGTCACCGGCAGCGGTGCCAGCTTGCCGCTGTTGGCCCCCCACAAGCTACGCTTTGCCGCCCCCGTGGCCCCGCGCCCCCAGGGGCAAGCGCCACGGGAGCCGCTTTCGGTGCTGCTGGTGGACGATTCGCTGGTCACCCGGGAGATGGAGCGAAGGCTTCTCGCCGATGCGGGGTTCGCGGTGCTCGTGGCCGGGGACGCCGAGGAGGCGCTGGCGGTGCTTTCGGCCAAGAAGGTGGACTGCCTGGTCACCGACATCGAGATGCCGGGGATGAACGGCCTGGAGCTCACCCGCAAGTTGCGCTCGATGCCGCAGTTCGCCCACCTGCCGGTGGTGGTGGTCTCCACCCGGGACCGCCCCGAGGACCGGCTGGCGGGGCTCGCTGCCGGCGCCGATGCGTACCTCGCCAAGCAGGGGTTGGATGCCAGCGAGCTGGTGGCCCTGGTGAAGCGCCTCGGGGGACGCCCATGAGCGTGAAGGTGCTGGTGGTGGACGACTCCCCCACGGTGCGGGCAGTGCTTCGCCGGCTCCTGGCTGCCCACGCGGACCTGGCGGTGGTAGCCGAGGCCAGCAACGGCGAGGAGGCGGTGCAGGCGGTGCTGCGCCTCGCCCCGGACGTGATCCTCATGGACGTGGAGATGCCGGTGATGGACGGCTTCGCCGCCATCGAGCACATCACCCGCTTGCGCCCCACCCCGATCCTCGTGCTCACCTCCCGGGCCAACCGGGACCGCCTGGCCACTGCCTTCGAGGCGATCCGCAGGGGGGCGCTGGAGGTGCTCCCCAAACCCGCCTCGCCCGGCGGCTGGGAGGAGCTGGCCCAGCGGCTCCCGGAGCTGCTGCGCACCGCCTCGCGGCTCGCCAGGGCGGCCAAGCCCGCGCCCGCCCCCGAGACCCCACCGGCAGTACGGGCACGCCCCGTGGAGTACCTGCTCCTGGGGGCCTCCACCGGTGGCCCGGGGGCGGTGCGGGAGTTCCTGCTGCACCTGGGGGAGGAGGTGGCCGCCCCGGTGGCGGTGGTGCAGCACATCGCCGCGGGTTTCGAGGAGGGGCTCGCCAGCTGGCTGGCCAAGGAAACCCAGCGGGACGTGCAGGTGCTGGCCAACCCCGAGACCCCGCCGCCCCGGGCGGTGCGCCTCGCCCCCGCGGGTGCCCACCTGGTGCTGCAGCCCTCCGGGGTCCTGGCCCTGGACACCACCACCCCGCCCCGGGGGGGGCACCGCCCCTCGGTGGACGTGCTCTTCGCCTCGGCGGTGCACTACCGCCCCGCCCACACGGTGGCTATCCTTTTCTCCGGCATGGGGAGCGACGGGGCCCAAGGGCTTTTGGCCCTCAAGCAAGCGGGGGCCGTGACCGCGGTGCAGAGCGAAGCCAGCGCCGCGATCTTCGGCATGCCCCGCCAAGCACTGGAGCTAGGGGCAGCGGAGGTGGCGCTCTCCCCCCAGGGGCTCGCCCGCTTCGTGACCCAGCTTTGCGGGGGGAAGCGGTGAGCGCCGGGCGGGTGCTGGTGGTGGAAGACTCGGACCTGGTACGCACGCTGGTGGCCCGGGCCTTGACCCAGGCAGGGTTCGCGGTGCTGGAGGCCAGGGACGGGGCGGAAGGGGCGGTGGTGGCGTTCCGGGAGTTGCCGGAGGTGGTGCTCACCGACCTGGAGATGCCCACCATGGACGGCAACCAGCTCTTGCGCTTGCTCAAGAGCGACCCCTCCACCGCCGCAATCCCCGTGGCGATCCTCACCAGCCACAACGAGGCCCCATCCCGCTTCTGGGGGCTCGCCACCGGTGCCGATGCCTACATCACCAAGGACGCCCCTCCCCAGGAGCTGGTGGAGGTGGTGCGCCGTCTGGCCTCCCGCCCCGTCCCCAGGGCCACCACCCCTGGGGAGCTGCCCCAGGGACCCTTGGACGTGCTGGCCCGGGCGGCCCGCACCTTGGACCGGGCGCTGCTCCGGGCCACCCTCACCAACGAGCTCCTGGCCCGGGGGGTGGGTAGCCCGGATCTGGTCACCGCCAGCCGCAAGGTGGTGGGGGTGCTCCGGGAGGTGGTGGATGGCGATGCCTTCGCCATCGGCGTGGCCGAAGCGCACACCGTGAGCTTGTACGTTTCCACCCAGAGGGAGCTCCCCTTGGCGAGCTTCGACGCGTTGAACAAAGCGCTGCTGCAGCACCTCCCCCTCACCCCAGGGGCCGAGGTGGAGCTCACCCACGACGGGGCCACCAGGGAAACCCCCGCGGCGTTGGATCCGCGAGAGCTAGTTTTCTTCCCGCTGCCGCTGCGGGAAGCGGAGGGGGTGCTGGCGCTTGCCCCCAAAGACCCGGCGAGCTTCGCCGCGGCCTCCCGCCCCCTGGTGGAGGAGCTTTTGCCGCACCTGGCGTTGGTCCTGGACAACGCCCGGCTGGCGCAGCGGCTGCGGGAGCTCTCCTCGCTGGACAGCCTCACCCGCCTTTTGAACCACCGGGCGATCTTCCAGCGGCTGGAGGAGGAGCTGGCCCGCGCGGCCCGCAAGGGGCAAACCGTGACGATCGTGCTCTGCGACTTCGATCACTTCAAGGCGGTGAACGACACCCACGGCCACCTGGCGGGGGACGCGGTGCTCCGGGGGGCCGCGCAGCTCTTCCGCCAGCTGCTCCGGGCTTCCGACGCGGTGGGGCGCTACGGCGGCGAGGAGTTCCTGGTGGTGCTGCCGGAAACCGGCCTGGAAGCCGGGGTGCACACCGCCGAGCGGCTGCGCACCGGTTTGCAGAAGCTTTCGGTGCCCCTGGCCTCGGGAGCCAAGATCCACGTCACCGCCTCCTTCGGCGTGGCTTGCGCCGCCGAGCTGGTGGGCCCTGTCACCCCCGACGTCCTGGTGGCCCTGGCGGACATGCGCCTCTACGAAGCCAAGGCTGCCGGGCGCAACCGCGTGGCCCCGTGACCCGCCCCGGCACCGCCCCTGCCCTCCGGGAGCTGGCGCAGCTCGTGGAGCAGGTGAGCGGCAACGTGGTTCCCGAGGGGTTCTTCCCGTTCCTCGCCGAGGTGGCCCGGGAGCGGCAGCTGGCCCGGGGGTTCGCGGATCTTGCCAGCTACGTGCGCGCCCTGGCCGCGGGGCGCCTTCCCGAGGAGTGGCAGAAGCTGCTGCCGGCCATCACCGTGAAGGAGTCGTTCTTCTTCCGCACCCCCCAGCACTTCCAGGCCCTGGCCCAAATCCTCCTCCCCCAGCTGGTGGCCCGGCGGCAGGCCAGGCGCACCTTGCGGCTCTGGAGCGCCGGGTGCGCCCGGGGGGAGGAGCCCGCCACCTTGGCCATGGTGCTGGCGGAGCACGAGCTTCTTGCGGGCTGGTCCTGGAGCATCCTCGCCACCGACGTGGACCAGGAGGCGCTGGCCCAAGCCCGCCAGGGGCTTTACCCCGATCGGGCGGTGGCCCCGGTCCCCCAAGAGCTCAAGGAGCGCTACTTCACCCGGCAGGGGGAGCTCTGGGCCTTCTCCCCGCGGCTTTTGCAGCGCATCGAGTACCGGGTGCTGAACCTGGTGGCCGAGCCTTTCCCCAGCTTCCCGCTTCCCTTCGACGCGATCTTCCTGCGCAACGTGCTCATCTACTTTCGCTTGCCCTCCCAGCGCCGGGTGCTGGGGCACATGGCCGAAGCCCTGGCCCCGGACGGCTACCTTTTCCTGGGACCCGCGGAAACCGTTTGGCAGGTGAGCGAGCAGTTCGAGCCGGTGGACCTGGGCAGCTGCTTCGTCTACAGGCGCAGGGGAAGCGCACCGAGGGCCGCCCCGACACCCCCCGCCCCAGCACCCCCCAAGCCTCGCCCGCTCCCCCCAGCCCCTCCACCGCCCCCCGCCCGAAAGCCTCCGCCCCAGCCCCCGGCAGCTCCCCCCGGGGATCCGCTGGCCGAGGTGGTGCAGCTTTTGGCTGCCTCCCGCCTGGAGGAGGCCCAAGCAGCGCTGCAGCGCGTGCTGGCGGACTCCCCCACCGACCCCCAAGCCCACGCTCTGGAGGGGTACCTCCACGAGGTGGCCGGGAACAGCCAAAAAGCCATCGCCGCTTTCCGCGCCGCGCTCTACCTGGAGCCCACGCTGTTCCAGGCCCGCCTGCTTTTGGCTCACACGCTGCGCCGGGCCGGGGAGCTGGCCAGGGCCCAGGCGGAGTACCGCCACCTGCTCTCCACGCTGGCTTCCGGCAGCGGCAAGGAGCTGGACCGCCTCGCCGCGCTCCCGCTCCCCACCCGGGACCAAGCGGCCCGCCAGGCGAAAGCCGCCCTGGACGGGCTCGGTCGCTAGCCCCTGGCCCCAGCCACCGAAGGCAGCGGCACAGTCTCGAAAAGCCAAGGGGGTGCTAGGATTTTTCCATGAGTCGCCGCGCCGTGGGCCGCTACCGCATCCTCCGGGAGCTGGGGCGCGGCGGCATGGGTACGGTTTACCTCGCCTTCGACCCCGAGCTTTCCCGGCACGTGGCGCTCAAGGGGCTGGGGAGCGGTCAAGCCACCGAGGAAAAGCGCCAGCGGTTGCGCCGGGAAGCCCGGGCCGCGGCGAGCCTCACCCACCCCAACATCGCCCAGGTCTACGACGTGATCACCCAGGAGGACCAGGACTGGGTGGTGATGGAGTACGTGGAGGGGAAGAGCCTGGCGGAGATCCTGGAGCACGGCCCCTTGCCCCCGGGGGAGGTGGCGCGGATCGGTGCCCAGGTGGCCCGGGCGTTGGCCTTCGCCCACCACCGGGGGATCGTCCACCGGGACGTGAAAACCGAAAACGTGATGCTGGCCGCGGATGGCACCGTGAAGGTGCTGGACTTCGGCCTGGCGCAAATCCTCTCGCTCCCCCAGGACCAGCGCCTCACCCAGGAAGGGCTGGTGGTGGGTACCTCCCGGGCCATGTCCCCGGAGCAGGCCATGGGCAAGCCCTTGGACCACCGCTCGGACATCTTCTCCCTGGGCTCGCTGTTGTACGAGGCGGCCACCGGCAAACCCGCCTTCGCCGGGGAAACCGTGCTGGAGACCATGCACAAGGTGGCCAGGGCGGAGTACGTGCCCCCGCAAGAGCTGGTCCCGGAGCTTCCCGCCCCGCTGGTGGAGGTGATCCAGCGCTGCCTCGCCCGGGACCCCGAGCAGCGCTTCCAGGACGCCGCCGAGGTGGCGCAGATCCTCGGGGAAAGCTCCCGCACCTTGGGCACCGCGGTGCTTGCCCCCGTGGGGCGCCCCACGGTGCTGGTGCGGCGCCTGGGCCGTCGCTTGCCCTGGGTGGTGGGGGTGCTGGTGCTGCTCTCGCTGCTTTTGGGGGTGGCGGCGTGGCGGGGGCTTTTCGCCGCCAAGAAACCCCGCATGGTGGCGGTGCTCCCGGTGAGCGGCGAGATTCCCGCCTCCTCCCCCCTGGCCCGCACCGCCATCGCCGAGGCGCTCAGCGGGTTTCTCGCGAACCTCCAGGGGCTTTACGTGGTGGCGGACCGGGAGGTGCGGGCGGTGTACCGGGAGCAGGCCAGCGTCCGGGAGCTGGCGGCGGCGCTGGGGGTGGAGGAGGTGGTGGAGGCGGTGGTGGGGCCGGGGCGGGAGCCGGGGACGCTTGCCGTGCAACTGCGGCGGCTGGCCGGGGAGAGCGGGCGCATCCTCTGGAGCGAGACGCTCCAGGTTGCGGCGAACGACCTGGGGGCGATCCAGGACCGGCTGGCCACGGCCCTTGCGGACGGGCTCCGGGGGTTCGGCCAGCGCCGCCCTCGCCGGCAACCGCCCCCCGAGGCGCTGGAGGCGTACCTGGCGGTGAAGAAGCGCTTGGACGAGGGGCAGGGCTCGGCGGGCTACCAGGAGGAGCTTTCGCTTTTAGCCAAAGCGGAAGCAGCGGCGCCGGATTTCCCCGAGCCGCTCTTAGCTCACGCCTCCATCGAGCGCTTTTTGGCCACCAGCTCCGGCGACCCCCAGCACTTCACCCGGGCCCAGGAGCTTTTGGATCGGGCGGAGCAGGTGGACCCGGAGCACCCGGAGCTGCCGCTGCGCCGCGCCCAGCTGCTCCGGGCCCAAGGGGACGCGGCAGCGGCGGCAACGCTTTTGCGGGAGCTCACCCGCCGCCGCCCGGGGGACCCCCTGGCCTGGGCCACCCTGGGCTCTGCCTTAGCTGCCCTGGGGCAAGTGGAGGAAAGCGAAAAGGCGTTCGCCCGGGCCCTGGCGCTGCAGCCTTCCATCACCACGCTTTCCACGCTGGCCTCGGCCCGGGCAGACCGGGGGGATTTCGCCGGGGCGCGGCAAGCGGCGGAAGCCATGCTGCGCCGTGCCCCGGACCACCCCCTGGGGCTTTTCCGCCTGGGTTACGTGGAGCTGTTGGAGGGGAACTTCGCCTCCTGCGAGAAGCTGTTCGCGCGCCTCTACCCCAAGACAGCATCGCTCGTGGACCTGCTCAACTGGGGGACCTGCGCGTTTTACGCCGGGGATCTGGCCAAGGCAGAAGTACTTTACCGCAAGGCCGGGGAGCAAGCTCCCCAGGACCCCCGCCCCTGGGCCAACCTGGGGGACGTGTTCCTCTGGCGGGGGGAGCGGGAGCAAGCCCAGGCGTTTTACGCTAAGGCGCTGGCGCTGCTGGAAGCTCGGCCCCTGCCAGCTCGCTCCGACCTGTACCCCCACCTCCTGGCCCACCTGGGCCGGCTGGAAGACGCTATCGTGGCGGCGCAGCGAGCGGTGGCCGCAGCCCCCGAGCGGAACTGGAACCTGTTCGTGGCCGCGGAGGTGGCGGCGCTTGCCGGGGACAAGACCTCGATGCTCGCCTGGGCCAAGAAGGCCCTGGAGCGCCGCGCCCCCCACGCCTGGTTCGCCGGCCCCGAGTTCGCCCCTTACCGCGAAACCCCGGAGTTCCGCAGGCTCTTCTCCCGTTGAGCTCACGGCGGGTCGCCTTTATTGTCGGCCCCGGGGTCCACCTCCGCCACCACCTGCCCCTGGGCATCCAGCAGCTGCACCGTGTACTCGTAGTACCCGGGGATCTGGTTGTTCCCCCGGGTCACGATGTCCGGCAGCCGCGAGCCCACCGAGGAAGGGGCGAACCCCAAGCCAGCAAACAGCGGCCGGTTGGGATCCTTCCAGCGGATCACCACCGAGGCCACCCCCTTGGGCGGGTCGGGGAACGCGAAGCGCAGGCAGTCCGGGCCCTTGCGGAAGTACAGCACCGCGGGGTCCGGATCGCAGCCCACCACCTTCCCGGAAGCTTTCACGGTCACGTCCCGGTAGCCTTTCATGGGCACCTCACTTTCTTTGCTGACAGGATACCACGCCTGTGGCACGTACAATGGGGGGGTGGGAAGCGGGGGCAGCCGCTGGCTGGTGTTTTGCTACCTGCTGCTTTCGGGGGTACTGCTGCTGCTTTTGCCTTGGAGCCGCGCTTGGGGCACCCTGGCTTGGAGCTTGCCCCCTCCCTGGGCGCGGATCCTCGCCCACCCGGGCAGCCGCGGCGCGGTTTCCGGGTACGGCTTGCTGCACCTGCTGGTGGCTTGGAGCGTGCTCGCGGAGCGGGAGGGGAAGCGGTGATCCGCGGGGTGGGGCTGGACGTGGTGGCGGTGGCCCGCCTGGCCGCGGCCCTGGAGCGCTTCGGGGAGCGCTTCCTGGCCCGCTGCTTCGGGGAGCGAGAGCTCGCCCGCCCCGCCGATCCCCAGCACGTGGCCGGGGCGTTCGCCGCCAAGGAGGCGGCGCTGAAGGCGTTGGGCACCGGCTGGGCCCAGGGGATCGGCTTCCGCCACCTCTACCTCACCCGGGACCCTCTGGGCAAACCGGGGCTTGAGCTTCTGGGACCTGCCGCCGCCCGGGCCGCGGCGCTGGGGGTGCGGCAGGTGCACGTTTCCATCACCCACACCCGAGAGCTGGCGGCGGCGGTGGTGATCCTCGAAGGGTAGGGTTGCTTGCCCCGGGGAGCTCGGCGGCCAAGTGGTGGTCGCCGGGGAGGTAGGCCAGCCACTCGCCGCTCCCGCTGGCGTTCTCCCAGCGCTCACCAGTACTTTTCCGTGTGCACCTGCCCGGGGGTTTTCGCGCTGTGCTCCTGGTACCCCTCGGCGGCGAGCAGCGCCAGCATCGCCTCCACCATCCCGGGGTTGCCGCAGAGGAACACGTGGGTGTGCTGCGGCGAAGGGGGGAAACCCCAGCGCGCCGCCACCACCCCCCGGCGCCAGACGTCCTGCACGTACCCCACCTCCCCGCCCCAGGGGAGCCGCTCCTCCTGGGGGCGGGAAATCACCGGGATGTAGGCGAAGTGGGAGAACTGCCGCTCCAGCGCCTCCAGCTCGTTGCGGTACCCCAGGTCCGAGGCGTGACGCGAGCCGTGGATCACCGCGGTGCGGCGCTGGGCGTCCTCCGCCAGGTGCGTGCGCAGCATGCTCATGTACGGCGCGATGCCGGTGCCGGTGGCCACCATCACCAGGTTCGCCGCCGGGGGCACCCCGGAAAGCGTGAAAAGACCGGAAAACTTCTTGCCCAGCCACAGCTTGTTCCCCGGGGAAAGCGCGAAAAGCCGGGGGGTGAGGGCTCCCGAGCGCACCAGCGCCAGGTAGAACTCCAGGTACTCCTTCTGCCGGGAGGAGGAGGCGATGGAGTAGGCCCGGCGGATGAGCGTCCCGGGCTTGGGGGGCGGGTCCTCGGGGTCCGCGCCGGCGATGCGCGGCGCCTCCGCCGGCAACCCCAGCACCGCGAACTGCCCCGGTAGGAACTCCGGCAGCTCCCACCCGTCGGGGATCACCCGGAAGATCGCAAGCCCCGGCGCCACCTCCAGCCGCTGGGCGAGGATCGCGTTCAGCTCCATGGCCGCTTCACCCCTTTGCCGGAAACGCTGGCCACCGGCAAAGTCGTTCCTTGCTCCTGCCGCTCCCGCCGCACCACGAACCGCTGGTGCCCGTACACCTCCCGGGCCAGCTCCTCCGCCCGGGCCGCCTCCTCCGGGGAAAGCCCCCCGGGCTCGCAGCGCACCCCCAGCACCTCCGCAAACCCCGCCACCAGCGCCTCCACCAGCTTTCGCTCGTCGGGGATGCTCCCCAGCACCTCCCGCACCGTGACCACCGCGCTCCGCAGCGATGCATCGTCGGCAAGCCCCAGCACCCCCGCCTGCAGCGCCCCGTCCCAGTCCAAAAGCAGCGAGCCGTGCTGCAGGAACGTCTCCCCCCAGCGGCGCATCGCCGAGCCCACCAGCTTGCGCCCCCCCACCACCACCTCCCCCGCCGCGGGCTGGATGAAGCAGGGGGCAGCGCTTTTGGGGGACAGCAGCGCTTGGGCGTGGCTGGAGATTTCCGCCGGCACCCCCAGGCGCGCCAGCCCCGCCACCAACGCTTCGCAGATGCGCCGGTAGTTTTCCTGCAGGTCCCGGGAAAAGGGCGGCTGCCCCAAGGGCGCGGTCACCGAGTAGGTGAGCTCCAAATGGTGCAGCACCGCCCGGCCGCCGGTGGGGCGGCGGGTGATCTCCACCCCCACGGCGCGGCAAAAGCCCTCGGCAGCCACGTCGTAGGGCTGGTTGAACCCCAGGGAAAGGCACGGGGGTTCCCAGCGGAAAAAGCGCAGCGTGGGCGGGCTCGCCCCGGCCCCCACCGCCTCCGCCAGGGCCTGGTCCACCCCCATGTTCCAAGCACCGGGGGCAGGCGCGGTCACCAGCAAACGCCAACGCACCGGGGAAGTTTACCCTGCCCCGGGATCCGCGGCTTTCCACCGCGCCTTCCAGGCTGGCAAGGCCTGGGGCGTGCCCCGCGCCTGGGGCTTGGGGCAAAGGCAGTGGTAGAATTTGCGTCTCGGTACGAGCGTACCGGAGGAGTGAGCGTGTCCGACCAGTCGGCTGCCTTTGGCCCCAACGTCTGGCTCATCGAGGAGATGTACCGGGAGTACCTCGCCCACCCGGAGGCGGTGAGCGACAGCTGGCGGGAGTTTTTCTCCGACTACCGCCCCCAGACGCTCCAGGTGCTCCCCCCGCCACCCCCCGCGGCACCCCCCACCCCGGAAGCCGCAGCGGCCCCGCCCCCGGGGGCGGTACCGCTGGTGGGGAGCCTGGCGCGGCTGGTGGAGAACATGGAGGCCTCCGCCGCGATCCCCACCGCCACCACCTTCCGCACCGTGCCCATCAAGCTTCTGGAGGAAAACCGCGAGCTCATCAACGAGTACCTGGCCACGCGCCTGGCGGGCAAGGTGAGCTTCACCCACATCCTGGCTTACGCGCTACTGAGGGCGCTCGCCCAGGTACCGGCGATGCGTAACACCTTCGCGGTTTACGATGGCACCCCTTACCGCGTGGTGCCGGAGCACGTGAACCTGGGGATCGCGGTGGACGTGCAGCGCCGGGACGGCACCCGCACGCTGCTGGTGCCCAACATCAAGGCGGCGGAAACCATGGACTTCCCCACGTTTTTCACCGCCTACAACGAGCTTTTGCGCAAGGTGCGCACCAACCAGCTCACCCCCGAGGACTTCGCCGGCACCACCATGACGCTCACCAACCCCGGGATGATCGGCACCTCCCAGAGCGTGGCCCGCCTCATGCCCGGCCAGAGCTTCATCCTCGCCACCGGGAGCATTGACCTACCCCCGGAGTTCCAAGCGGCGGACCCGCGCACCGTGGCGCAGCTGGGGGTGAGCAAGGTCATGACCCTGGCCTGCACCTACGACCACCGGGTGATCCAGGGAGCGGAGTCGGGGAGCTACCTGGCGGTGGTTTCCCAGCTGCTCCAAGGGGAGCACGGGTTTTACGAGGAGATCTTCGCCTCCCTGGAGATCCCCTACGAGCCGCTGCGCCTGGTGCGGGACAGCAACCCTTACCTGGTGGCCCGGGAGAGCCTGGGGGAAAAGGAAGCCGCGGTGCTGCAGCTGATCCACACCTACCGGGTGCGGGGGCACCTCATCGCCGCCATCAACCCCTTGAGCTCCGAGCCCCGCACTCACGTGGAGCTGGAGCTCACCCGCCACGGGCTTTCCATCTGGGACCTGGACCGGGAGTTCTACGTGGGCAACGTGGGGGGCAAGAGCCGCACCACGCTCCGGGAAGCGCTCAAGCTGTTGCGCAGCGCCTACTGCCACACGGTGGGGGTGGAGTACATGCACATCCAGGACCCGGAGCAGCGGGCCTGGATCGCCCAGCGGGTAGAGGTGTTCCCCCAGCCCGAGCTGCCCCGGGAGGTGAAGCGGCGCATCCTCCAGAAGCTGAACGAGGCGGAGGCCTTCGAGCGCTTCCTGCACACCAAGTACATCGGCCACAAGCGCTTCTCCCTGGAAGGGGGGGAGGTGCTGATCCCCATGCTGGACGAGCTTTTGGCCCAAGCGGCGGAGCACGGGGTGGAGGAGGTGGTGATGGGGATGGCCCACCGGGGCCGGCTCAACGTGCTGGCCAACGTGCTGGGCATGAGCTACGGCAAGATCTTCCGCCAGTTCGAGGGGGACCTGGACCCCGATACCCGGGAAGGCACCGGCGACGTGAAGTACCACCTGGGAGCCAAGGCCACGGTCACCACCCGCAGCGGCAAGCGCTTGGCCGTGGAGCTGGCCTCCAACCCCTCCCACCTGGAAGCGGTGGACCCGGTGGTGGAGGGGATGACCCGGGCCAAGCAGGACGAGCGGGGGGACAAGGAGCACGTGAAGGTGATGGCGGTGCTGATCCACGGGGACGCGGCGTTCGCCGGCCAAGGGGTGGTGGCGGAAACTTTGAACATGTCCGCGCTCTCGGGGTTCCGCACCGGGGGCACGGTGCACATCGTGGTGAACAACGGCATCGGCTTCACCACCGCCCCCGCCGACGCCCGCTCCTCGGTGTACGCCACCGACGTGGCCCGCATGGTGCAAGCGCCGATATTCCACGTCAACGGCGAGGACCCCGAAGCCTGCCTGCGGGTGATCGCCTTGGCGGTGGCGTTCCGCCACACGTTCCACAAGGACGTGGTGGTAGATCTGGTGTGCTACCGCCGCTGGGGGCACAACGAGGCGGACGAACCCGCCTTCACCCAGCCGCTGATGTACGCCAAGATCCGCGAGAAGCGCTCGGTGCGCAAGCTCTACACCGAGCGGTTGGTGAACCGCGGGGACATCTCGCTCCAAGAGGCGGAGCAAGCCCTGGAGGAGTACCAGCGCCTGCTGGAGCGGGCTTTTGAGGAAACCAAGGAATCGGCACCCCCGCCGGTGACCGTGCGCCTCGCCCCGCCGCCTCCCCCGGAGCCGGCGCCGGACGCCCCGCCGGCCAGCCGCGAGCTGCTGCAGCAGGTGGCCACGTGTCTGGGCACGGTCCCCGAAGGGTTCACGGTGCACCCCAAGCTGGCCCGGCTGCTCCGGGCCCGAGCCAACTGCCTGGAGGAGGGGGTGGACTGGGGCACCGCGGAGCTTCTGGCGTTCGGCACGCTGCTCGCCGAGGGGATCCCGGTGCGCCTTTCCGGCCAGGACTCCCGCCGCGGCACTTTCTCCCAGCGCCACGCGGTGCTGGTGGACCAGCGCACCGGGGCGAGCTATGTGAACCTGGAGCACCTGCCCCAGAGCCGGGCGCAGTTTCTGATTTACGACTCGCTGCTTTCCGAGTACGCGGTGATGGGGTTCGAGTACGGCTACTCGGTGGCCCGCCCCCACGCCTTGGTTTGCTGGGAGGCACAGTTCGGGGACTTCGCCAACGGCGCGCAAATCATCCTTGATCAGTTCGTGGTTTCCGCCCACGAGAAGTGGGACCAGCACGCCCGCCTCACACTGCTCCTGCCCCACGGCTACGAAGGGCAAGGCCCCGAGCACTCCTCCGCCCGCATCGAGCGCTTCCTGCAGCTGGCCGCTGGGGACTCCATGCGCATCGCTTTCCCCACCACCGCTGCCCAGTACTTCCACCTGCTGCGCTCCCAGGCCCACCTTCCCCACCCCAAGCCGCTGGTGGTGTTCACCCCAAAGAGCTTCCTGCGGGCGGAGGCAGCCCGCTCCACCGCCCAGGAACTTTTGACCGGGCGGTTCCAGCCGGTGCTCCCCGATCCCAAGCCCAAGGCCAACCCCAGGGCCGTGGTGCTCTGCTCCGGCAAGGTGTTCCACGACCTCTACCCGCTGCGGGAAGCGGAGGGGGCGGAGGTGGCGATCCTCCGCCTGGAGCAGCTCTACCCGTTCCCCGGGGAAGCGCTGGCGGCCCAGCTCGCCACGCTGGAGCCCGGGATCGAGGTGCGCTTCCTCCAGGAAGAGCCGGCGAACATGGGCCCCTGGCCGAGCCTTGCCGACCAGCTGCGGATGCTCGTGGGGGAGGAGCGGCTGCGCCTGGTGGCCCGGCCCCCGGCGGGCAGCCCCGCCACGGGTTCCGCCAAGCTCCACGAAGCCGAGCAGCAAGCTCTTTTGCGCATGGCGTTGGCCTGAAGCGAGCCCGGTGGCTCTCCTTCCCTGCGGCCGCGCTCAGTGCCGCAGCAGGTTGGCCAAGGTGGCGGCCAGCTCGGCCAGCGTGAACGGCTTCTGCAAGAAGCGCGCCCCGGGGGGAACCCCTTCGCCGAAGCGGCTGGGGTCCAAGGAGTAGCCCGACATCACCACCAGCCGGAACCCGGGGGTGCGGGCGTAGAGCCGGGCCGCGAGCTCGAACCCGCTGCCGTCGGGGAGGCTGTAATCGGTGAGCAGCAGGTGGAACCCCTCCGCGGGCACCGCCTCCAGCGCCTCGGCAGCGCAAGCCGCCTCCACCACCCGGTAACCCACGCTCCGCAGGCTCTCGGCCAGCGCTTGCCGCGCCAGCGGCTCGTCCTCCACCAAAAGCACGGTTTTCCCCTCCGCCGCGGCCAGCGGCGGCGCGCTCACCCTGGCGGGTTGCGCTTCCGCGAGCACCCCCTGGGGCGAGCGGGGCAGCCAGACCGTAAAGCAGCTGCCCTCCCCTGGGCTGCTAGCCACCTCCACCCTCCCCCCGTGGGCCTGGACGATCCCGTGCACCACCGCGAGCCCCAGCCCGGTTCCTTGGCCCGGAGGCTTGGTGGTGAAGAAAGGCTCGAAGAGCTTGTCCAAGTGCTCCGGGGGGATGCCGGTGCCGGTGTCCTGTACCGCGAAGCCCACGGTTTCTCCCTGGGCGAGGCTGCGCACCGTGAGCGTGCCACCCGCGGGCATGGCGTCCTGGGCGTTCACCACCAGGTTCATGAGCACCTGTCCCAGCTGGTGCCAGTCCCCCTGCACCACCAGCGGCTCCGGAGCCAGCTGCAGCTCCAGGCGGATGGGCTCCGGCAAGAGCCTGCGCAGGAAGTCCAGCTCTTGGCGGAGGAAAGCGTTGAGCTCCAGGGGCGAGGCGTGGGCCGGCTGGTGGCGGGAGAACAACAACAGCTGCTTGGTGAGGGAAGCTCCCCGGTGCACCAACGACTCCAGCTGGCCCACCACCTCTTCCAGCGCCGCAGCCGCAGGCCCGGGGGAGCGCAGCAGCTGCAGCAGCGCCAGCTGCGCTTGGAGGAGGTTGTTGAAGTCGTGGGCCACCCCCGAGGCCAACCGGCCCACTGTTTCCATCTTTTGCACCCGGCGGAGCGCTTCTTCCTTTTTCCGCTCCTCGGTGATGTCCCGGGCCACGCCGATGAGCGCCAAGGGGTTCCCCGCTTCGTCCCGCACCACCGAGGTGGAAAGCCGCACCAGGAACCGCTGGCAGCTCTTGCGGTGGTTCCAAAGCTCCCCGGAAAACCCTCCGGCGAGGGTCTTCGCCAGCGTTTCCTCCACCGAAGGCCCCGGCTCCCCCGGAACCCGCACCACCGAGATGTGCTGACCCGCGAGCTCCTCCCAGCTGTAGCCGTAAGTGCGCAGGAACGCCTCGTTCACGAACAGCAGGCGGTTTTCCGCGTCGGTGATGCTCACGCACTCGGAGATGCTGCGCAGCGCATGGGCCAAAAGCCGCACCTGCTCCTGGGCGCGGTGCGGGCCGCTTCAGTCCAAGAGCACCCCCTCGATGATCTCCCGCTCCCCCTCCCGTACCAGCGCCGCATCGCGCAGCACCCACACCGGGGTGCCATCGGCGCGGCGCAGCAGCACCTCCTCCGCGCTCACGCGACCTTCCCGCTGCAGGCGGGCCACGAAACGCTGCCGCTCCTCGGGGTCGGGGTAGAGGCTTTGCGCCGATGCGGCCAACATGGCCTCGGGGCTGGGAAAGCCCAAGATGGCGGCAGCCGCAGGGTTCACCTCCAGAAGCTGCCCTCGAACATCCGCCCGGAACACCCCCACCGGCAGGCGCTGCAAAAGCGCTTGGGCCCGCCCCTCGGCGGCCAGGAGCTGCCTGCGGGTACGTCTTGCGGCACGACGCAAGCTCACGATCCAAACGAGGAACAAAACGGCCAGCACCGCCAGGAGCAGCAACACTTCTGGCGGCGTGAAGGCCACGAACGCTAACGCCACAGTTGAAAACCAAGACAAAGACTTTTCCTTCCGCAGGCCACGCATCGGCGATGGGCAACCCACGCCTCCCACCATACGCCCAAAAGGGAAAAAAAAAGCAACCCTTCCCCCGGCATGCACCTGGGGGTCTGCTGCGGGAGATCAGCGCTCTTTTAGACGGCCAAACGGTACGAGGGGACCAGCAACACCCCGGCTTGCCGGGCCTTCTCCTCCACCTCGGGGCGCACCTGGTAAGCCACCAGCACCCCCACCAGCTCCCCCCGCACCACCTCGCTGCCCGCCAG
>Ga0209162_1001035_pt1 | contig 28812 bp, 24 predicted proteins | sample YNPNPMetaG_FD_187121 | JGI IMG/M metagenome (GOLD analysis project Ga0209162, IMG submission 187121) | Anoxygenic and chlorotrophic microbial mat microbial communities from Yellowstone National Park, USA - YNP NP MetaG (SPAdes) (version 2) ...
CTGAACCCCTTTGTGAGCCTCTCCTACTTTTTTCAGGAGGACATCCTGCTGGCGTTTCTGCCCAAGGAGTGGTTCTGGCTGGTGGGGCTGATCATGAACCTGGCCGTGGTCGTGGTCATCCTGGTCTACCTGCTGGGGAACACGCTCTACATGACCCTGGCGGAGCGCAAAGTCATCGGCCGGATGCAGGACCGCTACGGACCCAACCGGGTGGGACCCTTTGGCCTCATCCAACCCTTTGCCGATATGATCAAGATGCTGATCAAGGAGGACGTGGTCCCGGCCCAGGCCGATTACTGGGTACACCTCCTGGCGGCGGCCCTGGTCCCCTTCCCTGGCCTGCTGGCCTTTGCCGTGATCCCCTTCGGCAAGGGGATGCAAGGGGTGGACCTGAACATCGGGGTGTTGTATGTCATCGCCCTGTCCGGCCTGACCACGATCGCCCTGCTCATGGCCGGCTGGGGTTCACGCAACAAATACAGCCTGCTCGGCGGGTTTCGCACGGCGGCGCAGATGGTAAGCTATGAGGTGCCCCTGGTCCTGGCCGCCATGCCGGCCATCATGCTCAGCGGTTCTCTGGCTCTGAACACCATCGTGGAGGACCAGGCCTGGGGCGCGCACCACCCGGCCTGGTGGTTCTTCTCCCTCATCATCCGGCTGGCCAGCTTTGCGGTGTTCTTCATCAGTGGCGTCGCCACGGCCAAGCGCGCCCCCTTTGACATCCCGGAGGCGGATTCTGAGATCGTGGCCGGGTTCTTTATCGAATACAGCGGCCTCAAGTTCGGCATGTTCTTCCTGGCCGAATATTTTGGGCTGATGACCATCGCCACCCTGGCCACGACCTTGTTCCTGGGGGGCTGGCAGGGACCGTTCGTGGATACGATCCCCGTTTTGTCCGTGTTCTATTTCCTCTTCAAGGTCTATGCCCTGTTCTTCGTCTTCATGTGGTTCCGGGGAACGCTGCCCCGGTTCCGCGTGGATCAGTTGATGGCCTTCTCCTGGAAGCGGCTGCTGCCCGCTGCCCTGGGGCTGATCTTCGTGACCGGGGTGGGGATGGTGGTGCTACAGAGTCTTGGGTGGGTATAGCGCTGCACCACCGGGCGAGTGCAGCGCGGTGGAGGTGAACCCATGTCCCGCCTCTCGAACCGGGTGAAAGCGATTGCCGTCCTGGTCATTGTGGTCACAGCGGTAGCGTTGGGGGCGCTGCTGGTGCTGGTGGCTGGCCCCCGGCTTGGCCTTCCGGCCCTGCTGGCGGAGACGCCCACAGCCACGCTGGTGCCTGGGGCCGAAGAACTGGGGACCCAGTTCCTCATCAGCAAAGTGGGGGAGGCGTATTTTCGGGCGCACTACCGCTTCCAAAAGGCCGAGCCTACCGAGTGGCCCGGCGTGGTGAAGTTCCTCTACCGCTACGACTATCCGCCCTACGTTACGGATTACCAGATTTTTTTCCTCTTTGATACCCGGACCAGCGAGACCTGGGAAGAACAAGGCTTTGCACCCCACGTGTTGCTGGAGCCGCAGGAGTTCCGCGTCAGCCGCGAGCAGGCGATCGAGATCGCCCAGGCCCATGGGTTACAGTACCCGGATGAAGAGCTGTTTGCGAGGGCTTGGCTGCATTCACGTTACCGGGGAGCGAAGGTCAAGGAACGCTTCTGCTGGATTATAAGCAGATGGCGGGACTGGGACCCACCTGCTCCCAGGATCACCGTCGTCAGCATTGACGTCGAAACCGGGGACACTTTCGTGGAAGAATCCAGGAGTGTTTATCTCGAACCACCTCGTGAACCAGGCATTGACTGGCTACTCGTAGGAGCCGGGGGCTTCGCTTTGCTGGGGCTATCCCTGATCGCCGGGATAGCCTGGGGGCTGCGGAGGAGGAAGAAATGAAACCAGCCGCGAAGGTCTTGATCGGCATAACCGCGCTTGTTTTGTTGCTTCTGCTGATGTCCTCTGATGTTGCGTTCTCCAACGATCCCAAGATCGACCCGGAACTCTACACGGTGCTGGACAGCGACCAGCCGGCGAGCATCCTGGTCTACCTGGTTGACCAGCCGGCCGGCGCGCTCACTCAGCCGATCTGGGAGCGGTATCAGCCCGAGCTGGAACGCCTGCGAGTCCGGCTCACGGAAGCCTCTCCCCGCCTCGAATCGCATCGGGTCCTGACGCGCGCCGAGGAAGAAGAGGCGGTGCGCCAACTGCGGCCTCCCACCGCCGAGGAGCTGGCGTTGCGCCAGACCATCCTGTCTGAGATGGAGACCGTGCAGCAGCGCATGCGCGGGGAGATGATCGCGGCGATCCAGGCCCGCGTGGCGAGCGGGCAGAAGGCCCTGAGTCAGTTCATCACGGCCGGCGGGGGCGAGGTCATCTACCGCTACTGCGTGATGAACGCGCTGGCGGCCCGCGTCCCGGGCGTCCGCATTCGGGAGATCGCCGCCCGGTCAGACGTCGCCTACGTGGGGGCCAGCGGCGGGAATTCTTTCTTCCTGGACAACAGCGCCGATGCCATCCGCGCCTTCACCTGGTGGGACAATGGGCAGTATGGCGCTGGCCGGGTTGGGATCATTGACACCGGGATCAACGCCGGTCATACAGCCCTGAATACACATTCATTTGTCTGGAATGTATTTCACAAAAACGCGCGAAGCGAGGATCCCCTCTACAACGATGACCCCAACAATCCAAACGATCTCGTGGGACACGGGACCCACGTCGCTGGCGTGGTCGCCAGCACGAACACTACGTACCAGGGTGTGGCGTACGGCCTGCCCACGATAGTGAACGCCAAGGCCGGCTACCGACGAAGGGACTGGCCGGCTGATATGAAAGATGCCGACGCTATGGCCGCCGCAGATTGGGCGGTGGCCACAGCGGGCGCGGATACGTTGAACTGCAGCTTTGGGAAGGTGATCGCCACGGATTACGACGACAAGGCCGCTTTCTACGACAGCTTCGTGTATGGACTCGCGGTCCCCGTCTGCGCCGCCGCAGGAAACAGTGGCCCAGATACGTACAAGATCGCCTCGCCCAGCCTGGGCTACAACGTCATCTCCGTGGCCGCCATGGACGACAAAAACACATCTCCGCGCGGCGATGACACGATTGCCGATTTTAGCAGCAGAGGCCCCACCAAGGATGGTCGGAAAAAGCCCGACTTGGCCGCGCCCGGCGTCGGGATTCGTTCGTGCAACTACACGGGGAACGACTTTGTTGACAAGAGCGGTACCAGCCAGGCCACCCCACACGTGACGGGCGCGCTGCACCTGCTCTTCGGCGCGGGTGTCTATGACCCCAAGGTCTGCAAGGCGATCCTGATCAACACGACCACTACGCCTGATGGTCAGGGCTGGCTCGGCTGGGATGAAGCACATGGTTGGGGCTACCTGGACTTGCAACACGCCTTCACGCACCGCGACGACTGGCACACTGGCACCATTGCGCCGGGAGGTGTGGCTTTCTACCTGGGTTATGGCATGATGAACAGGGACAAGGCCACCCTGGTCTGGCACAAGCGCGTGGGCTATAACGGGCCAAACTACCCTACGACGATGTACAATCTCAGCGATCTGGACCTGTACCTGTATGATGATGGCAACGCCAACAGCGGCATAGACTGGTCTTTGTCCGGCGTGGACAATGTGGAGCAGGTGGCAACCCGGGCCAATTACGACCGGGTGGTGATCAAGGTCAGGGCCTTTAGTACCTCGTTTGACGGCGTGAGCCAGGAACCATACGCTCTCGCCACCGAGGAAGGATTCGACTCCGCAAGTCCCCCGGCCCTGGAGTTGATGCCCTGGAGCACGAATCCCCAATACGCGAACGCAGGCAGCACGATCACGTTGGGCTATTACGTGCGCAACGCCGGCGGCCTGCGCGCCTTCAGTGTGGATCTGTGGGTGGACCTGCCGCCGGGATGGGGGGCGCTGCCCTCGCGCAACGTGGGGGCTCTCGAACCCGGGGCCAGTGCCAGCGTCTCCTGGCAGGTGTACGTCGCCGATTCAGGGGCTCACGCCATTACTGTAAACGCCCGTAGCGTGTCCTATGAGGAGACGTACGCCACTCTCGCGCAGCACTGGCTCAATCCTTTGCGCGTCTACCTGCCACTAGCCTTGAAGGGCCACGCTGCCGCTGGTCTGAGAGGTCCTGCCGCTCCGGCCACGCCCACGTCCGTGCCCGGGGCCTACCCGCCGCCCGCATCAACGCCCGTACCTGTTGCGCCCGCGCCACTGGCCGCCACACCCACGCCGGTGGCCTATCCGCCCCCGCCGGCCACACCCACCAGCACGCCTCGGCCGCCCAAACCTACGCCGACGCCGCTTCCCACTTACACACCGACGCGCACGCCAACTCGCACGCCCACACGCACACCCACCCGGACCCCGCCGCACGTGGGCCTGGCGCCAATTGAAGACAGCACCACTCAATTCATCGTCAGGAGGGACATCCCATGGCTAAGTTGATTCAAGCGTATCGCCGCTATGGCCCCCAGGTGCAAGGCGGCCCCCTCGCCGACCACGACGAGATCACTGCCTACATCGCTGAAAGCACCGGGCTGGACAAGCACGAAGTGCGCATGTCGCTGGGCAAGTTGCAGGATGCCATCCTGCACTACGCTCGCCAGGGGCGCGGCGTCAAGCTCGAAGGCATCGTCAGCCTGTGGCCGGTCATGGATGCCCAGGGGCACCTGTCCTTCGGCCGCCGCTTCGCCAGCGAGCTGGAAGCGGAGCTCAACGACACGGACAAATTCACCGCGCGCGTGACGAACTACGAGCATCGCACGTGGAGCGAGCAGCAGTATCGGGATGCCTGGAATGCCGAGTTCCCGAACGACCCGATCGTGCCCTGACCCAGCGCCTGGCTGTCGTAAACTTTTCGCCGAAGAGGGACGCGCGCTCGGTGAGGAACTGTCAACTGTTCGCTGAAGAGTGGCCACTGTTCGGCGAAGAGCCTAAACTCTTCAGCGAAGAGAATCATTGAAACGGAGTGTTCAAGGATGCGTATTCCCGGCATTGGGATATTGAAGGGCCTGAAGGTGGTGGGCTGGGAGATGATCCAGACCTATATCCGTGGCCCGTTCACGGTACAGTACCCGGAGGAGCGGCAGGTGATCCCGGAGCGATTCCGGGGCCGTCACGCCTGGCTCTATGACACAGACCCGGAGACCGGCGCCAGGGTGCCGCGCTGCGTGGCCTGCCTGGCCTGCGCCCGGGCCTGCCCCCAGGGCATCATCCACATCGAGGCGGAACGCGGCCCAGACGGCAGGCGTACCGTCAAAAAGTTCGAAATTGACCTGGGGTTGTGTATGTATTGTCGGCTCTGCGTGGAAGCGTGCAACTTTCATGCCCTCAGGATGAGCCAGGTGTTTGAGATGGCGACAAGTGACCGGCAATCCCTGATCTGTGGGATGGACCAACTCCTGTACCCCGCCGAGGAGTACGAACGTACCCATCCCCATGATCGAAAGCCGGCCCCCCGGGAAGAGCCGGCGAAGGAGGCAGCCGCATGAGCCTGGACATTAACGCGATCCTGATGAATCTGTCTTTCTTCGCTATGGCGGCCGTCACCCTGGGCGGAGCGTTGGGCGTGGTGCTGGCCCGCAGGGTGTTCCACAGCGCGCTGTTCTTGATCCTCAGCTTCATGGGCATGGCCGGGCTATACCTCCTGCTGGAGGCCGAGTTCATCGCCGGCGTCCAGGTGATGGTCTATGTGGCTGACATCGCGGTGCTCATCCTGTTCGCGGTGATGCTCACTCCGCATCGGCTGGAGCTGAAACATGTGGCGGTCAGTAACCAGCAGCGCTGGTGGGCGCTGGTGGCCGTAGGCTTCTTTTTCGTGCTCCTGTTGCTGCCCCTATTCGCGCCGTTCTTTACCCTGAACCTCTCGCCGCCGGGCCTGACCCCCACACAGCCGGTGACCTGGCAGGTATCCAGTGCGGCCCCGGTGCCGAACTCCATCCAGGCGTTAGGGGCCGCGCTCATGGGGCCCTACGTGTTGCCCTTTGAGGTGCTGGGTCTGCTCCTGCTGGCGATCCTGGTGGGCGCAGTGTTCGTGGCCCGGGACCCGGAAGAACACGTGGAGGAGATTTGATGACGACGGCAGTGAGTGTGATCCCTCTGAACTGGTATCTGCTGCTGGCGGCCGCCCTCTTCTGCATCGGCATCTACGCGGCCCTGTCGCGGCGCAACGCCATCGGCATCCTCATGGGCGTGGAACTGATGCTCAACGCCGTGAACCTGAACCTCATCGCCTTCTGGCGCTACGTGGCGCCGAATCAACTGACCGGGCAGGTCTTCGTGTTGTTCATCATCGCCGTGGCCGCGGCCGAGGCGGCGGTGGGGCTGGCCCTGGTCATCTCCCTCTACCGCCAGCGCGCCACCATCTTCGCCGATGAAGTAGATTTGTTGCAAGGGTAGCTGCATGGTCAGCGAGGCAACCGGGCATGCAGGGACATGGAAAGCCCGAAAGGAGACAGCGGAGATGAAGAAGAGAATACTCGTCTTGGGCACCATCGTTTTGGTCAGCCTGGCTTTATTGGCCGCAGGCATCGTGCTTGTGGGTAACTACCTGAAGCAGCAGGCTCCGCCGACGGTAGTGAGCCTGGAATTTGAACCAGTTCTGAAGGACATCGATGCACCGTATCACCAGGAGGAGCCCTCTTTTGCCGTTGCGGTGAGCGCGGAAGAGCTGGCCTATTACAAGGAAATGCTCGCTCCAGCAGATTTGAAGGGCGTGTTCAAAATAGATTTTGCCAGATACTTCGTCATCGTAGCTTTTCAAGGGGAGAAAGCGACTGGCGGGTATGCCATTGAGGTCAGGAGTATTGTTCAAACTGGTGATAGAGTTACTGTAATCATGCACGTAAAAGAGCGGCAGCTAGGAAAGATGGTGGATCAGGCAGTCACGTCGCCTTTTCACGTGGTCAAGGTGGCGAAGATGAGAATGCCTCAACGGGGTTCACTGACGTTCGTATTCAAAGATACACAGGGAAAGGTGCTGGCAGAAAAGGTCCACGTTGTCCCATGACAGTAGCAAAAAGGGTGTCGGAGGTAGACAATGCAAGTCAGAAATGGTCTTGCGATGGTGTTATTCATGGTTGCAGTCGCGGTGGCTGCCTTTGCCACGCAGGTAGGTGGTAGCACGTCCATCGCTCTAGGGATCACCCCCACGCCGACAGCGGACTGGTCGCAGCGGGCCGCGCAATGCGTTGCGCAAAGGGAGGGGGTGCCCGCTGAGCGACTGAGCCTGGCGCACCAGGCGGTCGTGGCCTACCCTCTCACCGGCCAACGGCTGTGGAAGGCGAAGATCCTGGACGGGGCAAACAACAAATGCTACGTGGTGGCTATCAACCAGGCCGGCCAGGTGGTGGACGAGGAGACAGTCAAGGAAGCGGAACGGGTTGCCTACGCCAGGAAGTACGGCAAGCTGGAACCGGCGTTGTACGATCGGCTTCAGGCGCAGGGTTCCACTGAGGCCAAGGTGCGGGTGGGAATCTGGTTGGTGGATATCGAACATGCCCGGATCGCGGCAGAAGTGGCCGCCAAATATCCCCAGGCCCGGTGGTTGCTCAGCGGCCGGCCCGGCCCGGAGACCGACAGGGGGTTGTACGAACAGGTAGAGAAAGAGTTGTTGGCAGCCAGGAAGCAAGCCTACGCGCTGCGGGAGCAGCCGCTCACCGAGTTTCTGAACCAGAAGGGCATCCAGGTATCCTATGCCAGCCAGTTTGCGCCCGTGGTCTTCGCCGAGCTGCCCAGGGACATCGTTCTCGAAGCGGCAAGGAGGCCCGAGGTAGAGATAATCTACCTGCTGCGCGGTGGGTATCGCGATGCGGTAGACACGGCTGCCCAAACGATTCACGCGCCAGCGGTTTGGGCGCGCGGGATCAACGGGGCCAGTATTAAAGTAGCAGTGGTGGAGAAGGGTGCCATCGATTTCAGTAACCCATACCTTCTGCAGGCCAACGGGGGGACCTACCAACCTGGTAGTACAGACACGAAACATCCAACCTGGTGCGCGGGGGTGATCGCCAGCTCGCACTCCCAGTACCGGGGGATCGCCTACGGTACCACCCTCTTGAGCGCGAACGCCGGCTCCTATGATCCGGAGGAGAACGTCTACGCCGCCTCCGATTGGGCCATTGACCAGGGGGCGCGGGTCCTGAACTGCAGCTTCGGAGATAATACTGCTGCGGGGCAGATGGGACTGGGGGACAGGTATTACGATCACGTGGTATGGCATCACTATCGCACCGTCGTCGTGGCAGCCGGCAATGAGAATAGCTATGTGGGCAGCCCGGCTATCGCCTACAACGTGATCGCGGTAGGAGCGATAGACGATGTGGATACCTCTTCCTGGTCGGATGATAGTATGTGGTGGCACGCCGCCAATTTCGGTTCAAATTATATCGACCCGGTCTCGCCCCACAATGATCGGGAGAAACCGGAGGTCGTGGCCGTCGGCGCACGGATGATGACGACGGAGGATACACCGTATTGGGATCGCAACAGGACATGGATCACCAGGCCGGAGGATCGATTCGATGTTGAGCATATGGGAACCAGCCTCGCGGCACCGCAGGTTTCGGGGCTGGCGGCGCTGTTGATGCAGCGGAATCCCACCGTGATGACGAGCTGGCCGGAAGTGGTGAAAGCGGTCATCATGGCGTCGGCCTGGCATGATGTCGCGCCAGGGATGGAGTATGATGGCGCGGGGGCCGTTGATGCGGACCTGGCCGATCAAATCGTCACAAACTCGTATTTCCGTTACACCAGAGCGATTTCCACGACTTTTGATGCGAATCGAGATATTTATTATTCCTTGAATTACCTTCCTGCCAGCGAAAGGCTTCGGGTCGTCATCAGTTGGGATTCTCATCCAGCAGCCACATACCCTTACAACCCTGATCCATTAGAATCTGACCTGGATCTCTACATCCAGCGGTACGGGAATGGCGCATGGCGTGACGTTCCAGGTGTTCGGTCTATTAGCTACGACAACAGTTACGAGATCGTTGACTTTCTGACCTCCGCCAGTGGACAATACCGGATACGAGTGCACGCAGTACGCTGTGATTGGTGGACCAAGCCCGACGGTCGCGAATACATAGGCGTTGCCTGGGCCAGGAAGAGCTACCCGTACAAAGCTTACCTGCCCCTGGTTCTGAAAGGCTACACCGGCACCCGCAGCACGGGTCCATTGCCCGCGCCCACGGTGGCTCCAGTCGGCTATCCCCCACCACGCGGCCCCATCCCAACTGTGCCCCGTGGCGGCTATCCACCGCCGTCCGGGAGCTGAGGCCGTGCAAGTGACTATGAATCGAACCGTGGGGGTGTAATGTGGAACAAGTCTTCAACTATGTCTGGCTCATCCCGTCCTTCCCGCTTTTAGCTTTCGTGCTCATCGCCTTTGGCGTGCGGCGGAACAAGGACCTCAGCTCGTACCTGGTCATCGGGGCCATGGCCCTGTCCATGATCCTGAGCCTGTGGGTGCTGGCCGGGGTCATCACCTACCCCGGCGGCGCCGGGCACCTGGTGGAAGAGCCGATCCGGGTGAACTTCCCGTTCCTGCTCAACCAGAACTGGATGCCCACAGGCACTACGGGCCTGGACATCGGCTTCATGGTAGACCCGCTGGCGGCGGTGATGCTCTTCGTGGTCAGCGTGGTGGGACTGAACATCTTCGTCTACTCGCGGGGCTACATGCACGGCGACCCGCGTTTCAGCCGCTTCTTCGCCTTCATGGCCCTCTTCGGCGCGTCCATGCTCATGCTGGTCATCGCCGATAACCTGCTGCTCCTGTTCATCTCCTGGGAGCTGGTGGGCCTCTGCTCGTACTTCCTCATCGGGTTCTGGTTCGAGAAGAAGAGCGCCGCCGACGCCGGCACGAAGGCGTTCATCGTCACCCGCATCGGCGACGTGGGGCTGTACCTGGGGCTGCTGCTCCTGTTCGTCGCCACCGGGCATGTTGACTTTGGCAGCATCTTTCATGCCGTAGAAGAGGCCGTCCACGTGAACCCCATGCTGGTGACGATCGCCGCGCTGTTGGTCTTTTGCGGGGCCGTGGGCAAGAGCGCGCAGTTTCCCCTTCATGTGTGGTTGCCGGACGCGATGGAAGGCCCCACGCCGGTCTCAGCCCTGATCCATGCCGCCACGATGGTGGCTGCCGGCGTCTACCTGGTGGCCCGCATGTTTCCGTTGTTCTCGGCCGGCCTGGACCCGGCCCATGGGCACGCCGGCCTGACCGACGCCATGCAGGTGGTGGCCTTCATCGGGGCGTTCACGGCCATCTTTGCCGCCACCATCGCTGTGGCCCAAAACGACATCAAGCGCGTGCTGGCCTACTCCACCATCAGCCAGCTCGGCTACATGATCATGGGATTGGGAGTGGGTGCGCTGGTGGCGGCCGTCTTCCACCTGATGACTCACGCCTTCTTCAAGGCCCTGCTGTTCCTGGGGTCCGGCTCGGTGATCCACGGCACCGGCGGCGAGCAGGACATGATGAAGATGGGCGGCCTGCGCAAGGCCATGCCCATCACCTTCTGGACGTTCATCGTGGGCACGCTGGCTCTGGCCGGCATCTTCCCGTTTGCCGGGTTCTGGAGCAAGGACGAGATCCTGCACCACGCCCTGGGTGCGCACACGCTGGCGTATGTGTTGGGCGCGGTGGCGGCGTTCCTGACGGCGTTCTACATGACCCGTCAGGTGGGCCTCACCTTCTTTGGCGATCACCCCCGCGACCATCACATCCACGCCCATGAAAGCCCGCCCGTGATGTGGGTGCCGCTGGTGATCCTGGCCGTCTTTGCCGCGCTCCTGGGCCTGGCCGTGGGGCTGCCGCTGGAGCTCCTGGGCGGGGAGCCGGGGCATCTGTTCGGCCATTTCCTGGCCCCGGAGGAGCACGCTTTGCCTGCCGACTGGCTCTTCATGGGCGTTTCCACGCTCATCGCCCTGGCCGGCATCGTTGTGGGTTGGTTCGTCTACGTGCGCCGGCCGCTCCAGGCCGGGGAGCCGGACCCGCTCTCGCGCTGGCTGGGGCCGGTCTACACGGTGCTGCGCAACAAGTACTATTTCGACGAGCTGTACAAGCTGGTGTTCATTGATCGCCTGGTAGACCTGACCCGGCTCCTGCGCTGGTTCGACATCAACGTGATTGACTGGCTGGTGAACGCGGCGGGCCGGGCCACGCGGGCCGTCTCGCGGGGCCTGCTGTGGGTGGACCTCAACATCGTGGACGGGTTGGTGAATGCCCTGGGCGCGCTGGCGGCCTATACCGGCGACGTGCTGCGCGTGCTGCAAACCGGCAAGGTCCAGAACTATGCCCTCATCGCGCTCACCGGCTTGCTGTTCCTGGCCGGGTATTTCATCTACGTGCTGTACCGATAGCGGGGAGCAGTGAGGCGGAGGAGCAGAGGTGCACGCAACACGCACCACAGAATATCGGAACACGCCTGACGTTTTACGCTTTACGTTTTACGCTTTACGTTTTACGCAACACGGAGCACGTAACACGGAGGATTGAATGAACATCGTTCCCTCACTAACCTGGATCAACTTTTTGCCGCTACTGGGGGCTATCGTGGTCCTGTTCATCCCCCGCGACAGGCCGGACTGGATCCGGTGGTGGTCGTTCGCAGTGAGCCTGGTGGTGCTGGTCCTGAGCGCCTGGCTGTGGCTCAGCTATGATCATGCCGCCGGCGGGATGCAGTTCGTGGAGGATCGGCTGTGGATCCCGATCATCAACGTCCACTATCACGTGGGGGCGGACGGGATCAGCGTGCCGATGATCTTTCTCACCGGCCTGCTCACCGCCATCTCCATCCTCTACTCGTTCAACATCCAGGAGCGGGTAAAGGAGTTTTTCGCCTTTTTCCTCTTGCTCGAGATGGGGATGATGGGGGTGTTCACCAGCCTGGATTATTTCCTGTTCTATGTGTTCTGGGAGATCAGCCTGGTGCCCATGTACTTCCTCATCGGGGTATGGGGTGGCGAGCGGCGGGAGTACGCGGCCATCAAGTTCTTCCTGTATACGCTCGTCGGCAGCGTGGCGATGCTTTTGGCGATCATCGCCATCTACTTTGCCACCGGGGCCAAGACCTTCGACATCCTGGAGATCGCCAAACAGCGGCCATTTGCGAACATGGAGCTGCTGCGGAATCTGGCTTTCTTTGGCTTCTTCCTGGGCTTTGCCATCAAGGTGCCGGTCTGGCCGTTCCACACCTGGCTGCCCGACGCGCACGTGGAAGCGCCCACGGCCGGCTCCGTGATCCTGGCCGGCATCCTGCTGAAGATGGGCACTTATGGCTTTTTGCGAATCATCATGCCCACGTTCCCCGGCGCGTGCCAGGAATTTGCCCTGCTCATCGGTGTGCTGGCCCTGATCAGCATTGTCTATGGCGCGTTGGTGGCCATGGCCCAGTGGGACTTGAAGAAGCTCATCGCCTACTCGTCGGTGAACCACCTGGGGTACGTGATGATGGGGATCGCGGCAGCGATGGCCGCTGCCACCAACATCAATGAGCGGGCCATCGCCGTGAACGGCGCCGTGTTCCAGATGTTCAACCACGGGATCATCACCGGCTCGTTGTTCCTCATGGTGGGCGTGATCTATGAGCGGACGCACAGCCGCGACCTGGCGCGCTACGGCGGCCTGGGGGCGCGGGTGCCGGTCTATGCCGGCGTGTTGACCATGGCCATGTTCGCGTCTTTGGGGCTACCAGGGTTGGCCGGCTTTAACAGCGAGTTCCTGGTCTTCCGGGGTACCTTCTCCACCTGGTGGTGGATCGCGGCCCTGGCGACTATGGGTCTGGTGGTGGGCGCCGCTTATATCCTGTGGACCATCCAACGCCTGCTGTTGGGCACGGCCAAAGACGAGCCGCTCTACGCGCACCTGACGGACATGAACCCGCGCGAGATCGTCAGCCTGGCCCCACTGCTCTTCTTCATGGTGCTCTTTGGCGTGTTGCCGTTCCTGATCCTGAACACCATCAACCTGGGCAGCCTGGATCTCCTGAGGATGATGTAGCAGATTGCGGATTGCAGATTGCAGATTGCGGATTGCAGATTGCAGATTGCGGATTGCAGATTGCGGATTGCAAGGTGCATGTGGAGGTTTGGCCTTGGATATCAATCTCCAGAGTATATTAGTTTTGTTGGGGCCGGAGCTGGTCTTGAGCGCGTTTGCGCTGCTGATCATGCTTTTGGGTCTGGCCTCACGGCAGCGGATCAGCCGGAACTTGTTGCGCGGGCTGGCGTTGCTGGGCCTGTTGACGGCGGGAGCCTGGACGCTGGTCTTGTTGATACCGTGGAGCAAGGAACTGGGGGTCGGGCACGCGATCACCACTGACCCGACCGGCCTGGTCGTGGCGGTGACCAAGGACCCCTTTGCCCTGTTCTTTGCTCTCCTGGCCTGCCTGGCCACTATCCTGGTGGTACTCATGTCGTGGCACTATGAGGAGGCCCGGATCAAGGCCCCCGGCGAGTTCTACTCGCTGCTCCTCTTCGCGGCGACGGCCATCTGCCTGGTGGCGGCGGCCAGCGACCTGATCATGATCTACCTGGCCATCGAGTTTCTGAGCCTGAGTTCCTACTTGCTCACCGGGTTCCTGCGCAACGATGACAAGTCCACCGAGGCCGGCCTCAAGTATTTCCTCTATGGCGCAATAGCCTCGGCGGTGATGCTCTACGGCATGAGCCTGTTCTATGGCCTGAGCGGGTCCACCAGCCTGAGCGCCATCGGCTTACATGTCGGGAGCGGGCGTTTTGAGACGGTGGTGCCGTTGGTCCTGCTGCTGACCGGGTTTGGGTTCAAGATCGCGGCGGTGCCGTTCCATCAGTGGTCGCCAGACGCCTACGAGGGTGCTCCCACTCCCATCACCGCCTTTCTGTCGGTGGCCCCTAAATCGGCCGGCTTTGCCGTGCTGGTGCGGGTCCTCACCCTGGGCCTGCCCAACCTGATGCTCAACTGGGTGGCTCTCCTCTCCGGCATCTGCGTGGCGACGATGTTCGTGGGCAACCTGTCGGCTCTCCCGCAGCGGAATATCAAGCGGATGCTGGCGTATTCGTCCATCGCCCAGGCCGGCTATGTCCTCATCGGCGTCATCTGCTACGATGCCAGGGCCGAGGGCGCCGTGCCGGTTCTCATCTTTCTATTGGGTTATCTGTTCACCAACCTGGGGCTGTTCGCGGCGGTGGTGGGTTTTTCCAACGTCACCGGCTCGGACGAGATCGCTGATTATGCCGGGCTGATCCGGCGCGCGCCGGGGCTGGCGGTGGCGATGCTGGTCTTTTTCCTGTCGCTGATCGGGTTCCCCTCCACGGCCGGTTTCATCGGCAAGTTCTATATCTTCAAATCGGCCATCCAGACCATGCACGGGCCGTTCCTGCTCCTGGCGTTGTTGGGTGTGTTGAACAGCGTCATCAGCGTGGGGTATTACTTTAACGTGGTGCGTCTGATGTTCTTCGCGCCTGCACCGGTGACCAACCCGTCGGAGGCCCCGGCCACGAGCACTTCCATCGCCATAGGCGCGCCCATCATGGCCGCGCTCATCATCGCCCTGGTGGCTACGTTGCTCATCGGGCTGTATCCCGGGCCGTTCATAGACCTGGTGCAGAAATCGGCGGTGGCCTTGTTGCCCACCTAGCCGCATTTTCGTCGGGGGCCGGGTCGCAAGACCGGCCCCCGGTTCATTTTTGGGGGTAGCTGCCCCTGGCTAAATTCGCCCGTTTAAGTTATAATATGCCCGGAGGAGGGAACTGCCATGAGTTACGTTGCCCTGGCCCGGGATTTGCCCCAGGAATTGCAACTACCGATGCTCAACCTGGTGGAGGCGGTAAGAAAAGACCTGCACCGGGAACTGGCTGTGCGCCGTAGAGATTTCAATGAGCTGGCCGCTGTAGTGCGGGAATTGGCCGAGGCCCAACGCCGCACCGAGCAGCGGGTGGATCGCCTGGAAGTCGCCGTACAGGAGCTGATCGAGGCCCAACGCCGCACCGAGCAGCGGGTGGAAGAGCTGGCCGAGGCCCAACGCCGCACCGAAGAGGTCGTGCGCCAACTGGTGGAGTTCCAGATCCGCGCGGAAAAACGTCTGGACCGGCTGGAGACGCGCATGGATGCCATGTGGGGGGAGCAACTGGAACGCCGCTACCGGGAGCGCGCCTATGCCTACTTTGGGCAGATCCTGCGTGGGGCGCAGGCCGTCGCCGTATCCGACCTGGTGGCCGAACTGGAACAGCACCTTTCCCCAGAGGCACTGGAATCTCTGTTGCTCCTGGACGTGCTGGTACGGGGGCGGGCCGGCCGGCAACCCGATGCGCCGGAGGTCTGGCTGGCCCTGGAGGTGTCGGCCGTGGTAGATCGCCACGACGTGGAACGGGCCCAGCAACGGGCCGCGCTCTTGCGTCAGGCCGGGTATCGCGCCATCCCGGCGGTGGCCGGCGAGGAAGTCACCGAGGGTGGCCAGGCCGCTGCCCGCGAGGGTGCCGTCTTGCTGGTGCAGGACGGCCGCCGTCAGTTCTGGGAAGAAGCCCTGGCCCAGGTGTTGGCGAGTCCTTAACCCTCGAAGCTGCACTACTGAGGGACGTCCGTCTGCCCGTACTCTGGACGGGCGTTAAAATTCCGCCTGGCCCTCACCCCTCCCCCTGCCCCCTCCCCTCGCCCGCTCGCCTGCGGCGGCGGGCAAGGGGAGGGGGTGGGATTCCTGATCCCCCCTCTCCCCTGGCCGCAAGGCCAGAGGGAGAGGGGGGACAAAGTGTCAACCAATTTTGAACCATCCCATTCAGGCCGATTGAAATCGTCCTCTCTGGGCACTTTGTCGGCCTCCGCCGACACTCTCTCGTCTGCATCCCAAGAGAGGTCGGCGCAGGCCCAGGAAGGGTGACTTCAGTCAGCGCCTGAATAGTTCAAAATGGATCATAGCGCGCCTGCAAATCGGCCAGTGGTCCCCCAGTCCAGCACGCGCATGGGGCACGCGCTCACGCAGATGGGGTCCCGGCCGGCAGCCAGGTGATCGGCGCAAAAGTCGCATTTGGAGGCCCGGCCGGTGCGCGGGTCTACCTGGATGGCCCCATACGGGCAGGCGTCCACACAGGCCCGGCAGCCCAGACACGCTGACTCGTCCAGGAGCACCAGACCGTCCTCGGGCCGCTTGACGATGGCCCCGGCCGGGCAGGCGTCTACACACGCCGGCCCCGGGCAGTGGTTGCAGGCCAGCGGCACATAGTAAGCGCGCAAGTGGGACACCAGGACCTCACCGCACATCTCATAGTCGCCGATCACGACCTCCTCTACTCGCCGCCAGCGCACACTGGCCGGCAGGTCGTTGTCGTCCTGGCAGGCCACCTGGCAGGTCCGGCAACCGGTGCAGCCTCTCACGTCCACGTGCCAGGTCAACTGGTTGCTGGTAGCTCGTTGCTGGTTGTGGGCTACTCGCTCCACGCTTCACGCTCCACTTCCACCCACGCGGAATGCTGCGCGCTACCGTTGGCCCAGGGCGTGGCCCGCTGTGAGGTGAGGACGTTAACGCAGCCGCGCCGGTCTATCCCCGCTTCATCCGGCGTCCACCAGGCCCCTTGCGGCACCACCACCACGCCAGGCATGACCAGCGGCGTGACCCGGCAGGGCAGCACGATGATGCCCCGGCTGTTGAACACGCGCACCGTCTCCCCATCCGCGATGCCCCGTTTGGCGGCGTCGGCCGGGTTCAGGGCCACATGGTGCGGAAACGCCTCTTCCAGCCAGTCCACCTCCTCCAGGGTGGAATGCGTGCGCCGGAAGGTGTGCGGCCCCAGGAGTTGCAACGGGTAGCATGGGCCATCGTCCGGCTCCGGGATGTATTGAGGCACGGCCGGGACGCGCGCCGGGTCGTCCCACTCCCACAACACCGTGGAAAAGATCTCGATCTTGCCGGACGGTGTGTTCAGGGGGTGGGCTTCGGGGTCGGCGCGAAAGTCGGCGAAGGGGATCACCGGTGGCTCCCACTGGGCCGTGTAGACGCCCTGCTCGCGCAGGGTCTCGTAATCGGGACAGGCCGGGCGCGGAGCGCGGGCCTGCACTGAGCGGACGGCCTCGCGCAGCCAGTCGGCCTCGGTGTGGCCGGCCCGATACGCCTCTCCCACGCCCAGCCGGTCCGCCAGGTCCGCGCAGATGGCATAGTCGCTCCGACACTCGCCCGGCGGCGCGATGGCCTGATTCAACGCGACAAGGGCATTGCCCCACGGCTCCAACTGGTAGACGGTACTCATCTCCAGCCAGGTGACGGCCGGCAGGATCACGTCGGCGTAGCGGGCGCTGGGGGTGAGGAACTGGTCTTGCACGACGATGAACTCCACCCGCGCCGGGTCGCGCAGGAGATCGGCGGTGCGGTTGCAGTCGGCGTGCTGATTGATGAGCGTGTTGCTGGCGACGTTGTAGATGAACTTGATGTCCGAGGGCAGCCGCTCCCCGCCGCGCAGGCCGTCGCGGGGGGTGAGTGCCGTGCCCCGTTCCACGGCGTCAGTCCAGCGGAAGGCCGGGATGCGGTAGGGCACGGGGTTGGGACCGGTCTCCAGCCCGGTCAGGGGGGTGAACTGCGGGGCTGCCCCCGGCGCGCCGCTGGAGCCGCCGGGCAGGCCGATGTTGCCCGTGAGCGCGGCCAACGCGATGCACGCCCGCACGAACTGCTCACCATAGGCCCGGCGTTGCGGGGCGTAGCCGGGCAGGAGAGCCATCGGTTTGGCGGCGGCGATCTCGCGGGCCAGCCGGGCGATGCGCGCGGCCGGGATGCGGGTGATGGGCGCGGCCCAGGCGGGAGTCTTGGGGACGCCATCGCCCTTGCCCAGCACGTAGGCGCGATACGATGAGCCGGCCGGGACGCCCGGCGGCAGGTGCGCCTCGTCAAAGCCCAGGCAGTGCGAGTCCAGAAATGTCTGGTCGTGCCGGCCCTCCGTGATGAGGACGTAGGCCAGGGCGGAGATGAGAGCCACGTCCGTGCCAGGGCGGATGGGGATCCACTCGTCGGCCAGGGCGACGGCGGTGGGGGTATAGCGGGGGTCAATGACGAGGATGCGTGTCCCAGCCTGCCGCGCCAGCCGGAGAAGATAGGGCGTGTTCGTGCCAAAGGTGGTCTCGGCCGGGTTATGGCCCCAGAGGAGGATGAGCTTTGAATTGGGCCAATCGGTGGGCGGGTGGCCGCAGACGCGCGTGCCCAGGGTGATGGGGACAGCGGCCTCGACGCAGGCCGCGCTGTAGGTTCCGTACCATTCCAGGTAGCCACCCAGGAGGTTAAGGAGGCGGGCGACCGGCGTCGCGCCCATGAGTTGAGCCAGGCCACCGGAGCCGTATTGCAGGTAGACGGCGGCGTTGCCGTAGGTGGCGATGACCCGGCGCAGCTCGCCGGCCACGGCGTCCAGGGCCTCATCCCAGGTGATGCGCTCGAAGTGGCCTTTGCCGCGTGGACCGACGCGCCGGAGCGGGTACATGAGCCGGTCCGGGTGATAGACCCGGCGGCGATAGGCCCGGCCCCGCAGGCAGGCGCGGAGCTGCGGGTCGGCCGGGCTATCGGGCCGCTCATCGGTGGTGAATTGGACGATGCGGCCATCCTGGACGTGGGCGATGAGCACGCAGGAGCCGTTACAGTTATGGGCGCAGCCGGTCCTGATTTGGGATTTGGATGGCATGATTTTCGAGAGCGATCCTCAGGGATGGTTCAAAATTGGTTGACACTTCGTAGCCCAAAGCCATTGCCCTGGAAACGGGTGAGCACGTGGAGGAGTGTCTCTTGCCTGAGCAGAGCAGTCACGTCACCTTGAGGACGCCACCGCAGTAGGCGCAGGCCGCGCTGGCCGGGCCTATCCAGTCCACCTCATCGGCGCGGACGGGGGCGCCGCACGATGGACAGTTGGTGGGCAACTCGCGTTGCACCGGGGGCCATTCTCCGCCGACCCTGGCCATGGCACGGCGGCGCAGCAGACCGCCGGGTCGTCTCCCTGGTCCCGGCAAGGTCGCCGGAGGTGCGTGGCGGCGCCATTCTATCCGCAGGGCCTGGGCCTCCCGACGCCGGCCCTGCCGCTCCAGGGCCTGGATCACGCGCGGCGCCACCTGGGCCACGCGCTCGTAGCGACCGGCCTGGAGCAGCAGGCGCACGGCTTCCTGGCCCAACACGTCGGCCTGAGGGAGGTTGCCGGCGCGCATGTAGCACTGAGCGGCCTTGAGGGCCGTCTCACCGGCCAGGCCGGGCATGTTCTTCTGCCGGGCCAGGTCGGTCAACTCCTCGAAGATGGGCGCGGCCTGGGCGAACTGCCCGGCGCGCAGCAGGGTGCGCGCCTGGACCAGTCTCTCGGCCGGCCGACTCTCCGCCGGCGTGTCCGTTCCCAACGCCTCCGATAGCTTCGCCAATAGCTCATCCAGCATGTCAACCTCCCACTCTTTTTCCAGCGGTTACGCGCAGATTATACACCACGGCCCTACGTTGCACAAGAGACGGGCGGCGGTTCGATGGACAGCGTCTCCAGTTCCATCCACTGGCGGCCTGGCGCGTCCAGCAGGCCATAGCCCAACCGGCCCCACGGCGTCACCACGGCGTACTGGTTGTCCAGCCAGATGACGCAGCCGAGCCGGCCCCGGGGCGGCGTGTCGCAGTCCAACATCACGGCATCGTCTACCAGGAAGCGCGCGCGAGTTGTGCCCCACTCCAGCACGTAGGTGTGCCATGCAGTCATGTCGGCGTTCACCAGGGCCTCGCGCACCCGCAGGGCGCGCTGGGCCAGCGGCCAGAGCCGGCGGTAGAGGGGCCGCACGTGCATGAGGGGCATGGCGATGGGCGCGGCCGGGGCCAGTAGAACGAACGGCCAGCCCAGGGCGTCAATCGTGGCGGCCTTCCAGCCGTGGCCGGGCGTGGTCAGGTCCAGCTTCATGTTGGAGCGGGGCGAGGCGTAGAAGAACCAGATGGCCCGGGGCAGGGTGGGCCAGCGCGCGCCGGTCATCATGAACGGGTCGTTCCAGAAGCCAAAGCCGGCCGTGCCCTGCAACTCGTCGGGGCCGTGGGAGAAGCGCGCGCGCACGGTCATGGTCAGGGGGGCGCGCCAGGGGAGCCGGCCGCGCGGCACGCCCTGGTAGTCGTCAATCTGGGCATCGGTATACCGACGGCGGGTGGCGTCGGTGGTGACGAAGCGGAGGGAATAGCCGGTCTGCTCCAGCGTACCCTGGCCCCGCAGGAACGGCTTCCAATGGGGACCGAGCGTAGGACCGGTAAAGTCTTCGCGGATGGCAAACATGGCCCGCTCCTACCCCCCTGGTTGACTGACCAATTTAACGTTGCCAACGAAACTCACCGCAGAGGCGCAGAGTTCGCAGAGATTTTATAGGTTTTCTCGGCGGGTCTCCGCGTCTCTGCGGTGAAAGATTAACTCTGTCAGCCCATCAGCCTACCCCCTCTCGCTCCCTCCCCTTCCCTCTCCACATCTGTGGGGAGGGAGGGGGAGGGCCGGGGTGGGGATGGGTGAGGTTAGCCTTGCGCCAGCACCTCGTCGGCCAGGGCGGCATAGGCCAGCGCACCCTGGGAGGCGGGGGCATAGTCCAGGATCGGCTGGCCGTAGGAGGGCGCCTCTGACAGGCGCACGTTGCGCGGGATGACCGTCTGGTAAACCTTATCTCCAAAGAAGCCGCGCACCTCGTCAATGACCTGCTGGGAGAGATTGGTACGGGCGTCGTGCATGGTGAGGAGGACGCCGGCCAGGTGCAGGCCGGGGTTCAGGCCATCGCGGACCAGGCCGATGGTCTGGAGCAGTTGCGACAGCCCCTCCAGGGCCAGGTATTCGCACTGCACCGGGATGAGGACGCCTTGGGCGGCGGTGAGGGCGTTGACGGTGAGCAGTCCCAGGCTGGGCGGACAGTCTATCAAGAGGAACTCGTAGCGGTCGAGGACGGGCACCAGAGCGCGTCGGAGGCGACGCTCCCGGTCGGGCAGGGCGACCAGTTCCACCTCGGCCCCGGCCAGGGCCGGCGCCGATGGGGCCAGGTCCAGCCCCACCCGGCTCGTCAGCGTGATGACCTGCTGGATCGGCGTCTCGTTGATGATGACGTCGTAGACCGAGCAGGTCAGCGCGTTCTTGTCCAGGCCCAGGCTGCTGGTGGCGTTGGCCTGGGGGTCAGCGTCCACGATGAGGACGCGCCGGCCCCGGGCGGCCAGGTAGGCGCCCAGGTTGATGGCGGTGGTGGTCTTGCCCACGCCGCCTTTCTGGTTGGCGATGGCATACACCCTAGCTGGCATTTTCTGGCTCCAGCCTGGCCGCCACGTGTTCCAGAACCTGGCGTGCCAACTCCATTGCGGTCTGAGCCTCCTGGGGATCGGTATAGAAGCGCGAGGGCACGCCGCCGGGCAGTCCGTTTGGGTAGCGAGTGGGGATGTAATACTGATCGAGTCGCGCCGCTGGCTCCACCCGCGCCAGGTCCGGGTCGGCCTCCTTCGCCCGCTGGATCAACTCGTAGACCGAGTGGGTGAAAAAGATTTCCTCAGAGCCAACGACGCTGTACAGAAAGGCTTTGAGGGCCTTCTCAGCGGCCTGTTGGAAGTGGAACAGGGCCAGGTAGAACCGCCCCCGTTGGCGCAACTCTTCTGCGTCCTGGAACTCGTCTTGGGCGTGAGTCAGCCAGCGACGAGCTTCCTCATGGGGTTCTCTTTTCATAGATCACCTTTCCTTCCTGCAGGGCGTGGCGCAGGAAACGGCTCACCGGGAGCGTGGTCGCCAGGTCTTCCTCGGTATAGGCCAGGATGTCGCTGGCGATATGGCGCTCGACCCGGGTGTAAATCTCTTGCTGCCACTCCCGGCTGCTGCGGGATGGCGGCATGATGGCGATGAGGTCCAGGTCGCTCCAGCGGGTCACGCGGCCCCGGGCCAGTGACCCAAATAGGATCACCTGCAACGCACCCAGTTCCTTTAACTGCTCGACAATGGCCGGGAGCGCGCGTTCCAGGTCCTGTCGTCGCTGCGCTTGTCGCGCCTGGATTTGGGCCAGAGTATCCATCGAATCTGCCCCTCACTCCGCCCGCAAGATGTTGAAAATCGGATCGCCGTCCCGCTGCTTGAAGGTCTTCTCCAGGATGATGGTCTTGCCCTGCTCTTTGACCAGCGCCTCCCACTGGGGGAACCGGTCATAGACCACTACGTCGCCGGAGTTGAACAGGTAGAGGGTGGCCGGGTTCTGCATGTAACCCCGGAGCTTTTCGTAGAAGGCCGGGCTGGGGTCCCGCTGATGCTCAAAGATCTCCACCGGCTGGACGCGCCCCCAGGTGAGCACGTAGATGGTGGTAGAGAGGCCCCAGTCCATCGCCACCGGGTGCGGATCGCCCCTGGCGTCCAGGTAGGCGGCCAGGTCGTGGATGGCGTCGGAGAAGCGGCTGTAACCGCCGGTGAGCGGCAGGTCCCGGTGGTATTGGGCATCCACCCACAGGTCGCTGCCCACCAGCGCGACCACGACCAGCGCCGCGCCGGCCAGTACCACCGGGCGGACCCATCTGTCAGGAGTGGAAGCTTTAGCCAGAACTTTCCGCCTCAAGGTTCCACTCCAGACACTCACCTCCCGCACGATCAGTACCAGGCCCCAGGCGATCATCATCTGCGGCAGGGGCAAAAAGATGAGCAGGTGCGTCTCCCAGAGGCCGGAGATGGTGAAGCAGCTCTCCACCAGCATCACGGCGAAGAGGGTGAAGATGAATAGAAATCGCCGCCAATGACCCTGCGCCGGACCTAACGTCAGCACAAACAGCACCACCAGGGCCACGACGAACGCCGTCGGATAGATGGGATTGGCATACGGCCCGCCGATGAACCAGAAAAAGCTGCCCTCTAACACCGTCCGCAGGTGATGTAACTGCGTGACAAAGTTGCCGACAAAGTTCAGGTTGCTCACGCCGTAGGAGGTGGTGCCCAGGTTGTCGAACAGCACGTGGAACGTACCCTGGGTCTGGAGGTTGTAGATGAGGATAAGGGATGCGCCCAGGCACCAGGCCAGGCCGCCCAGGAGCAGTTGCCCCGGCGACAGGTCGAAAAACAGGGCCTGGATAAAGCCACGAAGGTCACGCCGCCACAAGCGCGGTATGCCCGTCACCAGCCAGCAGGCTCCGGCCAGGGCCAGGATGAACCACAGGAACAAAAACTTGGCGCTGAGGCCAAAGCCGAGAAAGAACGCGCCCAGGAGCAGCCAGCGCCGCCGCCGGGAGCGACGCCAGCAGAGCCAGGCCCACAGGCTGCCCCCGGCCGCCACCGTCATCGTGGAACTCAGGTAGATGCCCTGGCGGCTCCAGAAGACGTAGGATGGATGGACGGCCAGCAACAACGCCGTGATGAGAGCTACGGGCCGGCCCAGGAGCTCGCGGGTGAAGGCGTAGTAGAGCAGCAACGCCGCCAGGCCCACCAGCGTGGTCATCAGTCGAAAGGCGATGGGCTGTGGACCGAAGCAGGCCAGGAACGGGAGCAGCAGCAGCGTGTTCACCGTGCTCACGTAGTCGGAGACCATGAGGGGGATGAAGACCGGCCCCAGGCGCAGGCCAGACCCGCGCAGCGATTCCACCGGTTGGCCGGTGAGCATCTGCACCGTGGGGACGGCGTCAATGGTCTCGTCGTAGAAGAGGCCCGGCAGGTTGACGTTGGTCAGACACAGGGTCACGAACAGGGCCACGATGCTGGCCAGGGCCAGGGCTTCAAGGGTGGTTATGGCGAATGGTTCGGCATTCTTTGACATGGGCAGCACGGTGATGTATAATACTCGCGGAGTAACTGCCTCGACAATGTTAGATTCGACCTCACCCCTACCCCCTGGCCCCCTTCCCCTCTCCGCGGCGGAGAGGGGAAGGGGGTGGGGGGATGGGGTGAGGTCCACCTTGACCGCCATTTACGCTAATCTAACATTGTCGAGCTACTACTCCCCCTGGCCGCAAGGCCAGGGGCAAAAGTGTGACCCGCCGCTTTGCGCTCGGCGGTCTCAGGCCGCCAGGGAGCACAAACATGGACTTTTAGGGGTCAGGGTCTTCCTGTCGTCCAGTCGCCGGCCTGGTGGGTGTAATCGCACCATTCAGCCAGCGGGCAGGCATCGCAGCGAGGGCGTTGAGCCTTGCAGGTGGCCCGGCCATGAGCGATAAGTTGCAAATGGAACGGGTAAATGGCCTCGGCTGGAAGCACAGCCTCCAGGATCGCCTGTACCTGCGGCGGCGTGGCCCGGCGAGGCACCAGGCCCAGGCGTCGGCTCACGCGATGCACGTGGGTATCCACCGGCATAACCGGCCGGCCCAGGGAGAACAACAGCACGCAGGCCGCCGTCTTGGGACCCACCCCATCCAACTTCAACAGCCAGGCCCTGGCCTCGTCCAGAGGCAGATCAGCCAGAAAATCCAGGTCATACGCGCCCCGGGCCGCGTGGATAGCCCGCAGCGCATTCTGGATGCGCCGGGCCTTGATGTCCGCCAGACCGCCAGAGCGGATGGTCTGGGCGACGGCCTCCACCGGTGCCTGGGCGATGGCCTCCCACGAACCAAACGTCGCCCTGAGTTGGTCAAAGGCCCGGCTACTGTTCACATCCGCCGTGTTCTGCGACAGGATGGTGAGCACCAGCTCGCTCACGGCATCCCGATGGGGGCGATAGGGCCGGGAGCCATAGGCGGCGGCCAGGACTGCCTGGATGGCAGTAAGCCTGGGTGAGCAGTCAACAGCCATTTTTCCACCCCACGGCGTAGAACATGGGCATGAACACCGTGCGCGCACCGGCCTCGATGGCGGCCCAATCCTCGGCCTGGAGGCGAGCCAGTTCCGCCGGGGAGGCTAAACCGGCCAGTGTCCGCTCCATCAGCCGCCACTCCCCGTCGAACTCGGCGCGGAGGGCGGCGTCGTCCCACAGGCAGGGATAGACGCCCACCTCGGTTTGCAGCCCGGCCCCGGCGAACCAGCCCTTGAGCTGGCGCCCGGCCAGCGGGTCGGCTCCTTCCCGGCGCAGGGCCTCAGCCTGCAAACGGCCCAGGGGCAGAACGGGCCAGTCAATGCGACCACCGTAGTCCGGCTCGGCGCAGGCCACCACCGCCCCGCCGGGCCGGGTCACACGCGCCATCTCTCGCACCGCCCGGGCCGCCTCGTCTATCCACAGCAGCACGAAATGGCACAATACCACGTCAAAACTGGCCCCCGGGAAGGGCAGGTCCCGGGCATCGCCCAGGTGATAGGTGGCCCGCCGACCATGCTCCTGGGACCAGGCCACCATCGCCGGGTCAATGTCCAGACCCACAACGCTTCCCCGGGTCTGGTCAGCGATCTCCTCGGTGATGATGCCAGTGCCGCAACCCACATCCAGCACATTCGCCGCGAAATGCAGGTTCACGCGCCGATACAGGTGCGAACGGACGCTGTGGGTCCAGGCAGCCTGGCGGCGGAATTGGGCGTCCCATTCGGCAGTGGTCAGAGTGGGCATGGTCAAACGTAAGGCGTAAAACGTAAGGCGTAAAACGTAAGGCGTAAAACGTAAGGCGTAAAACGTAAGGCGTAAAACGTAAGGCGTAAAACGTCAGGCGTAAAACGTAAGGCGTAAAACGTAAGCTCAGTGAAAGTATGGGATGACGAAACCCAGAAGGCACCAGGCATCCACCAGGGCCAGGGTCACAAAACAGATGCTATAGGGCCATCTGGCCTGCCGTTCGGTCGGCCATGTCCGCCACCAGGCGAGGAGCGCGACCGCGCCGCCACCCCACAGGGTCACATCAAACAGACCGGAGCCGCTGCTCAGCAGGCCGGTGGTGACCCGGATGAGCAACACCCCGGCCAGAACGCAGGCTGTAACGTAGGCAGTCCGGCGTTGCCAGACCTCCCCCAGCCCCAGCGCGAAAAAGACCCCCAGTGGGGCGATGGCCGGGAACAGGTAGCGACCCTGGTGCTGCAACAGCGTCACATTATAGCCCAGGTAGAGGGCCAGGGCGAAGGAGACCACCAGGGCCAGCAGGGCCAGGGAGGCGCGCGTGGCCCCTGGCTCCGGCAGGGTCTGCGGCCCCCACGTGGCTGTGGTTTGAGCGGGGTTCGCAGACCATCTGCGAGTGATAAAGGATGCCAGACCCACGCCGGCCAGCAGGCTCAGGGCCAACAGGAACAGGTAGACACGCGCATCCAGCACCAGGCCCATCCATCCAAACTGACCCCAGAAGCTGCGAAACGACGTGACCAGGAAATCGCGGGCGAGCTGCGCCCAGCCATACTGCGCCACGAACCTGGCCGTGGTGAGTTGACCGACCACGACGGCATCGTGGCGCCCCTTGCCGATGAGGTCCGTGGGGCCGTAGACCAGGGCGTTGCGGGCGAACCAGGGCGCGGCGATGAGGGCTGCCAGGAGCAGAGTCGCACCAGTGACAACGAGCGCCGACCGCAGATCGCGTGCTCCTTGCTCCGGGGTCTGCCCCTGCTCTGGCGGGGTCTGCCCCTGCTCTGGCGGGGTCTGCCCTTGCTCTGGCGGGGTCTGCGACCCCGCCATCCGCAGTAATTGAGAGCGGGCCAGCGGTCGCCGGCCGCCTTTGAGCAAGCGGACCAGTTCCACGATCGGCACCAGGATCACGGCCTGATAAATGCTCACTTTGGTGAGGAGCGCCAGGCCCAGGAGTAGGCCGGTAAACCACACGTAGCGCCGGTGCGCGACACGCTCTTGCAGGCGCAGGATCAACAGCCCCAACAGGCCGGTGAACACCAATTCGGCCAGCGTATCGTTATTGATGGCGGCGGTCATGGCCGTGTGCATGGGCAAGAAAGCTACGAACGCCGCCGCGCCCAGGGCGATCTTCCCCCGCGAGGGGAGTGAGGTGAGGGCCAGGCGCGCCACGGCATACGTTGCCAGGAGCAGGAACGCGCCCCACAGCACTGAGAACAGCCGCAAGGCCAACACCTGAGCATCCAGGGCCAGGCCGGTCGTGGCCCAGTAGATCGGCACGGCCAGCACGTAGTACAGGGGCGGCTGGTAGCCTTCGTAGCGGAGGCCGTCAATGGGCATGTCGGCCGGGAAACCGGCATCTTTGAGGCGTTGCAGGTAGGCCGCGTCATAGTCGCCCATCTGGAGGACCGGCAGGCCGCGCCCCTCGGCCAGGTGACGGATGTAGTTGTAATGCGCCGGCTCGTCCGGGTTCTGCCAGCGTGGTGTGCCGACGGCGTAGCCGGTGGCTAAAATCACATAGACGATCACGAGGAGGGCCAACACCACCCGCGCGCGCATCGTAGCTCTCAGCTTACAGGTCCCGGCTCATCATCACCGGGGCGTCCGATCGGCAGGGTGAAGCTGAAGGTGCTCCCTTCACCATACGTGCTGGTGATGTCTAACCGACCGCCGTGGGCCTCGACGATCTGTTTGGCCAGGGCCACCCCCAGGCCGGTGCCCATCGTCTCGTCCGAGGCGCCGCGCACCCGAAAGAACTTTTCCCCGATGCGGGCCAGGTCTTGGGGCCGGATGCCCACACCGGTATCCCGCACGGCCACTTCCAGCCAGCCATCCCGCACCTGGGCGGAGATGAACACCTGTCCACCTTCCCGGTTGTACTTGATGGCGTTGCTGACCAGGTTGAGCAGGACCTGCTTGAGCCGGTTGTTGTCTGCCCGGATGACGGGAATGCCGGGGGGCAGGTCTGTCTCGATAGCGATGCTACGTTGGTGCGCCAGGGGTTGCATTACCGCAATGACTTGCTCCACGATGTCATAGACGTTGGTTGCCCCTTTGACCAGCCCGGCCCGACCGCTTTCCATGCGCACCAGGTCCAGAAAATTGTTCACCAGGTTGCCCATGCGCCGGGCCTCGTCGTAGATGATCTGGATGAAATCGCGCCACATCTCTTCATCTACCGGTTCCTCCAGCAACATCTGGCTATAGCCGGCGATGGCTGTTAGCGGCGTGCGCAACTCGTGGGCGATGTCAGAGAGATAGTCTCGTTGCTCAAAGAGGCGGGCATTCTCGATGGCGATGGCGGCCTGGCTGGCCAGGATAGAGAGGGCCTTGATGTCACCCTCGGTAAAAGGGAGTGCGCCGCGCTTGTTCAATACCTCCACGGCCCCAATGACTTTACCGCGCAGGGTGAGCGGCATGGCCAGGATGGACCGGGTGACGAAATGGGTCTGCGCATCGGTCGAGGGGTCCCAGCGGGGGTCCTGCTGGACATCGGCGATGACCAGGGGGCGTCCCTCTCGCACCACCGTGCCACCGATGCTATCCAGCGACACCCGGATCCGCGCCACCTCCGCGCTTTTAGTGCCGGTTGCCGCCTCAAAGTACAACTCGCCAGTCTGTTGGTCCAACAGCAGGATGGAGCTGGCCTCCGTGTCAGTGATCTCGGTGGCCACCTGCATCAGGTTCTCCAGCACGCGCTTCAGATGCAGGGTGGAGTTAATGACCTGACCGCCCTCGATGAGCCGGTTGAGCACACGCACATCTTGCTCCAGGCTCTGGACCCGGCTTTCCAAAGCGGCGACCCGGTCTTCCCAATCCCCTTTGACTTCCATGATCTGCCCCCCAGTGATGGATTCAGACCGTATTATACTATGCGACCGGGCCACATGCAACCGACCAGGATTGACATTCGTGCGTAATTAGACGCATGAGGGCACTGCCTCACTCCCCAATGCGCGTCCCTGCGGGGAGAGGAAAGAACCCCCCACAAAGGCCTTCTCTCCCCTTGTTCCTTCCCTGACAAAAGTTATGCCCGGATGTCAGACCAGGAGCGGGGTCACATCGTTGACAGAAGCGCGATGTAGGGGGTATAATGGTTGCGTTGGAGTGGTTACTGGATCGTACCTGCGGGGCGAATCTGTGCCCTGGACATGTGGAGGGGTCATGACCGTCAGC
>Ga0209162_1001036_pt1 | contig 28810 bp, 29 predicted proteins | sample YNPNPMetaG_FD_187121 | JGI IMG/M metagenome (GOLD analysis project Ga0209162, IMG submission 187121) | Anoxygenic and chlorotrophic microbial mat microbial communities from Yellowstone National Park, USA - YNP NP MetaG (SPAdes) (version 2) ...
TGCGCCCTTTCGGTCACCCCGTTGAAAGTTGAGAGTTGAACGTTGGACGTTGAACGTTCCTGATCGGTATATCGGACATCGTGTCTGTCCCCATACCTGGGCACCGCAGCCGGCTTGGACCGCCCGACCGGCGCTTGGGTAGGTCCGGCGGGTCAAAAGCCCGGTCGTCCAAATTCCTTGTCTGTCCCCATTTCCCGGCCACAATACGCCCTTTCGGTCACCACATTGAACGTTGAGAGTTGAACGTTGGACGTTAAACGTTCCTGATCGGTACATCGGACATCGTGTCTGTCCCCATATCTTGGCGCCCAGCCGGTTTGGACCGCCCGGCCGGCGCTTGGACAGGTTCCCCGGGCCAAAAGTCCGGTCACCCAAATTCCGTGTCTGTCCCCATTTCATTCCAACAGCCAACGCGCTTCTGCCGACGCGGTGGAGAAAACAACTGCGCCGGAGACCAGGCCGTCCGAATCAAGTAGGCATGAATTGGGTTGTCACAAAATGCGCAGCATGGTTTCCTTGGGCCGGGAAGAATGTTAGGTCGCGTAACCTGCATTGGAATGGTCATGATGCATGATGCAACCTGTGAAAGGTTGCGGAACAACTGGAGGTGTCCAAAATGAATTCTCATTGCTCACGTCGTTGTTTTATTCGGACCACGTCAGTCGGTTTGGTCGGTTTGGGGGCGTTGGCCGCCGGCCTGCATCGGATTTCGTTCGTGGCAAACGCCGCCGCTGCCCCGGGTCAGAAAGTTAAAGTGGGCAAGGTTTATCTCGGCAACGCCCATCCGGGCTGGCCGAGCTACGCCGTCGATCTTGAAGCCGAGGTGCGCAAGTTCGAAGATCAGTTCGACCGACTTGGCAGCCAGTTCGCAGACGTGGAGTTCGTTGACGCAGGTCTGATTTCCGCAGACCAGCAACTCAGCGCAGCGAAGGAAAAACTCAAGGATGTTGACGGAATTCTGGCAATACATCTGACGCTCGGGACCGGTCAGCGGATCAAGAGCCTGCTCGAATTGAATCGACCGATAATGATGTTCACGCTGCCATACAGTGGTCATGAATGGCACATCGTTGCCGCTCTGCAACGCGAGGGAAAACCGATTGAAGTGCTGCCAAGCAGCGATTATGCGGATTTGGCGGTCGCAGTGCGCCCGTTCAGGGCAATCCGCCGGCTCCGCGACACGCGCATCTTGCATGTCAGCCAGAGCCCTGCAGACGCAGGTTATGTCAAGGCCGTGAAAGAGAAATTCGGAACCGAGATCATATCCATCCTCCTGCCGGAGCTGGAACAGGCATATGCATCGGCCAACATGGACGAGGCGCGCGCGGATGCCGAGCGATGGATCAAAGAAGCCGAGAAAGTTGTTGAGCCGGGCAAGGAGGAGATTCTGAAGTCATCGCGCATGTACGTGGCGATGAAGAACCTGCTTTCCAAGCATGGAGCAGCGGCCATCACGATGAACTGCCTTGGAATGGGATTGATGGATCGCAACATGGGATATCCCTGCCTTGGCTTTGTGCGGTTCAACAACGAGGGGCGCGCTGGCGTTTGCGAGGCCGATCTCAAGTCCACGATGACCCAGCTCATTTTCACTTATTTGGTTGGGAGAACCGGGTTTGTGACCGATCCGGTCTTCGACATCGCCACCAGTTCAATCATCCATGCTCATTGTGTGGCAGCGACCCAGATGCTCGGTCCTGACACGGCGCCGTCGCCTTATGTGATTCGCAGTCACCTCGAGGACAACAGGGGCGCATCGCTCCAGGTGCGAATGCCCGTGGGCCATCCGGTTTGCATGGCAAGGTTGATCGGCACCGATCTGATGCTGTTTTCGACCGGGACGGCCGTTGACAGTCCGTTTGCGGAACGCGCTTGCCGGACCAAACTCACCATGCGCGTGGAAAACATCGACAAGTTCGTCGAGAACTGGTCGTGTGGATTGCACCGGGTGGTTTTCTATGGCGATCACACACGGGATGTGAGGCGATTCTGCCGGTTTATGAACATCAAGTTGTTGCGCGAGGGCGTTGACGACCTGCACAACGTGCCGGGTCTGGAGTGGGAAAGCTATGTTCATGCATGAATTTTGTACGCGCCGGTTGTTCTTGCGGAGGACCTTGCCGGTTGTTCCGTGCGTCGCGATTGTGCGCGGATTCGGGGCTCCGCAGGCGGTGCCGACGGTGTCTCGAGAGGGCCGTGGCCTGACCGTGTACCAGTTGGGGCCGATCATCTGGGTGAGATTGGACAACCGGGTTTTGCTGTCGTACAGGGCGCATGAATCTCAGAAGTATCCTTACATATACCCCGTAGCGGGACCCGTGACGGGCCTGTCACTGACAGCGGAAACTGCGTTACCGTGGCCGCATCACAGGTCGTTGTTTTTCGCCTGTGACCGGGTTAACGGCGGCAACTACTGGCAGGAAGAGTTCGCTGCCGGACAAGTAGTATCGGCAGGCCCAACTGTCGGGCCGGTCACGAACAACGCGGTCGAAATCAGGGATGTTTGTGAATGGCACAAGCCCGGTGAACCTGCCGTTATGCGCGATGAACGGCACATCAAGGTGACCGTGGCTGGCTCGAACCTTTACAGTATCGACTGGGCGATCAAGTGGATCGCCCAGTCAGACGTGACGATTCAGAAGACAAACCATTCGTTGTTTGCATTGCGGGCTGCGCCGGACATAACGCCTCTGAACGGAGGCGCTTTGGTGAACGCTCAGGGCGCGTCAGGCGAAAAAGCCACGTTCGGGCAAAGATCAGAATGGTGTGCCTTTTACGGCAAACGGAACAGCGTCAAGGACGGGCAGGTTGAGGGGATCGCATTGTTCGATCACCCGAAGAATCCATGGTCGCCCTGTCAGTGGTTTACACGCGACTACGGTTTCATATCGCCGACGCCGTTCAATTTCCGCGATGAACCGTGGAAGTTGGCTGCGGGGCAATCTGTGATCCTGCGTTATCTTGTTGTGGCTCACGCAGGCGCTCCGGAAGAAGCGGGATTGCAAGAGCTCTACCTCTCCTGGGTTGCGGGCGGTTGAAAGACCGGCATTTTTGGCTTGCGAAACAGGCTCGACCCCGCATATGAAAGAGGCATGAACAACCAATCCACTCAAACTTCCTATCAACTTCCGGGATACATTTTAAGTGCCACACCGAATCCGCCGGACAAGCGGGCGCCATGGTACAAGAACACGGCGCCGACTTATGCGGGTATATTCCTGTGGTTTGTTTTTTGGCAGGAGGCGCTGAAGTCGGGCAACCTAGGGGGCACCCTGAGCCACGGGGTATTGCTGGCGCTGGTGGCGCTCGTGGTGGGCGCAGCCATCTGTCATTACTTGTTCTATTTGGTGCCGGGCATGCTTGGCATGCAGACAGGGCTGCCCCTGTACATTGTCGGAACGTCCACTTTCGGCGCGCAGGGCGGTTTCATCATGCCGGGTTTCCTAATGGGCGTACTGCAGTTTGGCTGGTTGGGAGTTAACACCTGTTTCTCGTCCCTTGCTTTGGCGGAAGTGATACCGGTTCCTGCCAAGATTCTGATGGTGATTTACGGCGTGCTGGCCGCCTTTGTCGGCCTCAAGGGCATCCAGTACGTGGCGAAGGTTGCAACGTACCTTCCACTGGTTGCAGTTGTTACTCTCATCGCGCTTTTGGTCTCAACCATTGGCTCGGTTGGCAGTTTCGATCCCCAAGCGCTGATTAAGACCCAGGAAGAGTTTATCGCTCAGAACAAGCTCCCCGTGCCTCCGCCGCCGCTTACTTCGTTCGGCGTGTTTGCGGTTATTGTCGCCAATGTGGTCGGCTTCTTCGCCACTGCCGGGGCAGCCGGCGTCGATTTCGGCATGAACAACCGCGACAAGAAAGACGTTTCCATGGGCGGGTTGGTTGGGATTGCTCTGGCAACGATCCTGATCGCCGGTGCGGCGTTGCTGGTGATTGCCGGTGTGTATGGCTCGCCTGAATTGAAGCAGAAAGCCCTCGAGGCGGGCAAGAACGCCAAGGGCGGAGCGGGGTTCATTCTGGACGCGTTCAATCTGATTCCTGTGGTGCTCGGCGCCGGTGCCGGTAAATGGTTGATGTTCCTGTTGGCGGTTGCGGCTTTCCCGCCGGCATGTTTCTCCTCGTTTATTGCGGCGAACAGCTTCAAGACCACTCTGCCGAAGGTTAATCCTTTCATTTCGGTGGGTATTGGCGCGGCGGTGAGTATTATTCTTGCGTTGAGCGGTTACGCCGGCGACGCGGCAGCGAAAGTGTTTCCGATCATCGGCGCATCATTTGGCCCGATCTGCGGCGCAATGGCTGTCGATTATCTACTTGCGGGCAATAAATGGAGCGGCCCGCGAGCGGGTTTCAACCCTGCCGGGTGGATCGCGTGGGCGCTCGGTTTCATTGTGGGCATTTCTCCGTTCTTGAAGCTCGGCGTGCCTTGTCCGCCGGTTGCGGCGTTTGTTGTTGGCGCTGTGGTCTATTACATTTGCGCCAAAGCGGGATTGACCACGCCTGTTGTGCCAATCCCGGCAAAGGCGGGCAGCGGCGCACAACAAGGCAAAGCCTGAAATTGCGTTGGGCGGGCAACCGCACAAGGTTGTCCGCACATCTGTCAGCGCGGCGTGAAACAGCGGTATTCCCGCTACCACCGCAGTTTTTGCGCCTCGCGTATTTGTTTGAGCCTGCGCCGCGCTGAATATCTTATATTGAGAAATCGATCATATTTGCGAAGATTCTCAGACTGCGAGTTTGCTCAATTTGTCAGTATCCCCTCCTCTGGCGGCGGGCATTGCGGTGAGCACGGTGAGGCCTTCGGAGTATCATACAGGACAATCTGCGCGGTACCAGGTATGGGGACAGACACGATGTCCGATATACCGATCAGGAACGTTCAATGTGAAACGTTCAACTCTGAACTTTTAACGGGGTGACCGAAAGGGCGCATGGTGGCCGTGATATGGGGGCAGACACGAAGTTTACAGGCGCGGAGTTCCCGCCCCCAGCCGGTCAATTTCCGGGGGGCTGGCTTGCGTGATGGAAACGGGGCGTAAGATCGGGTGTCGGGCTGATGCGGACGGCGACTGCCACGCGCTTGGCGAGGTTGGTTTCGGCAACGGCACAGGGGATGCTACGGCGGTGGTGGTGCGGCGGTCTCATGTCAGTGCTTGCCAGCATTGGCACGGGCGGTATTCTGAACAAAAAGACATTAAACTAATTCAACCAAACACACGCTCATGGCAACTTCATTATCTGATCGCTTGGGAGTATGCAGTTGGTCGCTTCAACCGAAGTCGGCCGACGATTTGTTGACAAAGCTGGCTCAAACCGGGATTTCAAAGATTCAAATCGCTCTTGATCCAATCCGTGAGAACAAGGGAGGGGCATGGACCGACTTTGCGAAGAAGTGCGCCAGCCGGAATGTCAAATGCGTTTCCGGTATGTTCGCCACAGTTGGCGAGGATTATTCGACTCTCGAGTCGATCAAGCGAACTGGCGGCGTGGTTCCCGATCACACATGGGAAGAAAACTGGCGCAACATCCAGGCCGACCTTGACCTTGCGGCGCGGCTTGGGCTGCCTTTGGTTACATTTCACGCAGGCTTTTTGCCGCACGATGAGAATGATCCGCAGTACCGCAAACTCCAGGATCGGATCCGGCGGATAGCCGAGCTGTTCGCCAAGCGCGGCATTACGCTGACGTTCGAGACGGGCCAGGAAACTGCCGAAACACTTCGTGGTTTTCTCGAGAAACTCGATTGCTCCGGTGTCGGGGTGAACCTCGACCCGGCGAACATGATACTTTACGACAAGGGAAATCCGATCGACGCGCTGCGGGTTCTGGGTCCGTGGATTCGCCAGTGCCACATGAAAGATGCACGTCGGACCAAGGTCCCGGGGACATGGGGCGAAGAAGTGGTTTTGGGAACGGGGGAGGTGGACTGGCGCGCGTTCATTTCGGGCTTGGACAAACTGGGCTTTGCCGGGTATTTGTGCATCGAACGCGAAGCAGGGAATCAGCGCGTGGCCGACATTCGCACGGCGAAGGAATTTCTTGAACGCGTGGCTGCCGAAATTCGGTGATCTCGCGTCACGTATTGACAACAACAATCAACCAATCAAGTACCATGGTAAACGTAGGAGTAATTGGGTTGGGGTTCATGGGGCTCACCCATATTAGAGCTTATCTGAAAATACCCCAGGCACGCATAGCTGCGATTTGTGACGCGGTGCGTCTGCCAACCGATGGCAACCTGTCGAGCATTGCGGGCAACATAGCGACGACCGACAAGATTCAATTGGACATGTCGGTTGTGAAGGCGTACCGGGATTACAAGGATTTGCTGGGGAATCCGGACGTGCAACTGGTGGATATCTGCCTGCCGACGCCGTTGCATGCGCCCGTGTCGATAGACGCATTGAAAGCGGGCAAACATGTGATCTGCGAAAAACCGCTGGCGCGCACGGTGCAGGATTGCAAAGCAATCGTGAAAGCCGCACGGAACGCGCGCGGGTTTTTCATGCCGGCGATGTGTTTGCGGTTCTGGCCGGAATGGGTTTGGGTGAAACAGGCAATCTCGGGGAATCGTTACGGGCACGTCCTGTCGGCTCATTTCACTCGGTTGTCTGCTCCGCCGGGCTGGAGCCAGTCAACTTATTTGAAAGGCGCAGACTCCGGAGGCGCTCTGTTGGACCTGCACATCCACGACACTGATTTTGTCCAGTTTTGCTTTGGCCGGCCACGTCGTGTTTTTTCCACGGGGCTGAGCAAGATCAGCGGCGCGATAGATCATGTCGCCACCCAGTATGAGGTTGACGGAGGCGCGTCTGTCTTCGCAGAAGGATCGTGGCTCATGCCGCAATCGTTCGGGTTCAAGATGGCCTACCGCGTTCTCTTCGACGGCGCACTGGTTGATTACGACAGCAGCCGCGGCCCGGACGCTCTCAAGCTGTACGTGGACGGGGAAGAACCGCGGGTGATACGGTGTGAAGGCGGCGATGGTTACGTGGGCGAGCTGCAGCACATGATCGAATCAATCGAATCGGCCCGCCCGCCCTCGGTGGTAACTGCAGCCGATGGGCTGACTGCCGTCGAGATTTGCGAAGCAGAGGAACGCTCCATCAAGACCGGCCGGCCTGTTTCGCTGGGTTGACAGTCTCGCTCTGCGAATTCTGACCTTGTGGTTGCGCGCGGATTGGGCGTGTAGGTGTGGCGTTGTTGGGTCTGGAACGTATTGTCAATAGGCACTGTCTGCCATGTCACGAGTACGATGATTTTTCATGAATCGGGAGGATTCCCAACATTGGCCCGCCCCGAAGAAACTGTTTCGCCGCTGGCAAAAGCGAAAGAACAGGCTGCTGGACAATCTGCCTGTGCTGTTGGAGCGATGTCGGGCCACGGGCAGGGCCGAGTTGGTGCATGAACTCCGGGTGGCGCTCCGGCGATTGCGGTTTTACCTGCGGCTTGGCCGTCCTTTGCTTGGCAGTGAAGATGCGACGCAATTCCTCAAATGGGCGCGGCGCATCTCGAGAGCGAGTGGTCCGGTCCGCGACCTTGACGTTGCGCTGGAGTGGTTGCAAGGACGTTGCCATGCTGAGGAGGTCAGCGAGCGGATTCTGGAGAAACGCGCCAAGGCATGGCGGCCATTTGCTGCTCTCTTGAAAGTGCCGGGCGAAACGCTCCTTGATCGGTTGCAAAAGAACGAGAAAGGGGCCAAAGCGCGCAACAAGCTGACAAAGAGATACAAGAAGATTGAATCCCGGATTCGCCGGAATGTTTGTGGTGATGCAAGAGCTTTCTTCAAGTTCAATGAAGAACAACAACACCAAGTGAGACGGCTGTTGCGACGATGGCGCTACCAGCGGGAGATCGGGCTTCAACGTGGAAACACCGAAAAAGACAAGCTGCTTTCCGTCCTCATCGAATTACAGGAAGCCACCGGTGCCCGGCAGAATCTGATATTGGTCGAGAACGCTCTGAAATGTTTCCGGAATCTGCCTTACATGAACGATCTCTGCCGCGCACTTGCGGCTGAGCAAGCGCTGGCCACGGACCGAATTCGGGCGGCTTTTCAGGCCCTTGCGCCTTTTTGTCCGGAACGCGCCTGAATGCCTGAAGAGCGTGTTGGACTCTGGGTTGCCACGAGCGGCGAGTGCGATTTCCGGTCCCGGATCGGGCAAATGATTCGAGCGGCGCCGGGTTGGTTGCTTTGGGCGGCATTGTGATGGTGCGCATTGCGATTGCTGTGATTGCGGGGTTGGCCTTGACCGTGGCATTTCCGAAGCCCGGCTGGGCCGGCCTTGCATGGATTGCGCCAGGAATGCTGCTGGGAGGCGCCCTCGGCAGCTCGCCAAAACGCGGATTCTTGCTCGGCTATGCGGGTGGCATTGCCCATTACCTCACATCTCTGCACTGGCTATTGTACAATCCGTTTCCTGCGGGGGCGGCGGCAGGATGGTTGGCGCTGTCGGCTTACCTCGCTTTTTACCCTGCCATTTGGACGTGGGCGTGCTTCAGACTTTTGCCAAAGCCGACAGCGCCGGGCAGAACGACGTTTCAGCCGGCATCAACCGGTTCGGCAGTTTATCGATCGGTCGCACAACTTGTCGAATCCGGCTGGGCGGGGCGCCTTGAATGGGCGATTGCTTGTGCAACACTATGGGTCGCGCTCGAAATGATTCGAGCGCGGTTTCTGACGGGTTTTCCGTGGAATCTGTTGGGGGTGTCACAACTGCCACTAACCCCGCTCATTCAGATTTCGGCGGTTACAGGTGTCTATGGGGTGTCTTTTGTCGTTGCGTGGGGGTCTGTTTCTCTCTTGTGTGCGGCCGCGAAGTTGGTTGCGCAGGTGGCCGGGCCAGTTGACCTTGGGCCGGTGAGGAGGCGGCCATTCAACGCCGCAGGCATAATTGGGCGGAAAAGCAGCGATTTGTTTTTCAGGACCTTCAGGTTGGCGCTGTTGGCGGAGATTGGTTTGCCGTTGCTCGCGGTGTTGCTGATGACGTTCGTCGGCGGAGCGCGGCTGGCCCGGAGCCAGCCTGCGACCCGGGAGATCAAGCTGGCGCTTGTGCAACCGAGCATCCCACAACGCCTCGTGTTCGATCCGCGCGAAGCCACCAACCGGTTCAACACAATAATGAAACTGAGCGAATTGGCATTGGCGGCGCGCCCTGACGTTCTTGTTTGGCCGGAGGCGTCGCTCCCCAGCTTTGAAGCCTCTCATTTCCAGACGTTGACGAACATGATCGCCAGTCATCACGCCTGGATGATATTCGGCGCCGACGACGTTGTTCCGCGGCGTGCCGCAGAACGTGAGAGCGAATACGACTTTTACAACAGTGGCTTCCTGTTCGACAGGCATGGGCGCTACGTGAGTACGTACCGCAAAAGGCACCTCGTGGTCTTTGGAGAGTATGTGCCTTTGGAGCGATGGCTGCCGTTCATGCGATATCTCACCCCCGTTGAAACCAGCTTCACTCCCGGCCCCGGGCCTGTGCGCTTCAATCTCGACGATCTCGGCGTCGTCACCTCTGTGCTGATATGTTTTGAGGATGTTCTGCCGCACCTTGTCAGAGAACACGTCGAGCCTGACACCGATTTCCTGCTCAATCTTACCAACGACGCATGGTTTGGCGAGAGCGCTGCACAATGGCAACACGCTTTCAACGCTGCATTCCGCGCACTCGAGAACGGGTTGCCAATGGTTCGTTGCACCAACAATGGATTGAGCTGCTGGATCGATGCTTTTGGGCGGCTTCGCGACGTCGGATTCAGTGCGCGCGATGACGTCTATGGATCGGGTTTCAAGCTGGTCCACGTACCCTTGCTGCCGGGCGGCAAACCTCGGGTCCCGACGTTTTATACTCGGCACGGCGACCTGTTCGGCTGGGGATGCGTGCTGTTGGGGGGGGCAATGATGACCACTGTTTTGCCCCGATCCATTTTTGGCCTGCGTGTTCTGCGGCCTGAGTGATCCGCGAAGCAGATGCGCCGAAAAGGGTGACGTGTGCTGGACAAAAATGGGGACAGACACTTTGGCTTGCGTCTTGACCAGAAGAGCGCAAACATCAGCACATGAAAGAGCACAAGCCAGTATCATCCGAAAAGTTCCATAATGTTTTGACTCGCCGTGGTTTTCTGGCTGCGGGATGTGTTGCAGGCGCGGCATTTGCAGTATGCCCTGTGTCACTCGGCGCCGAAAAGAAACGCACAGTGGTGGTCTGGTCAGAAGGCACAGCCCCAAAAGACGTTTACCCCCATGATATCAACGCTGTCATCGCCGAAGGTCTCAAGTCGCTCAGTGGATGGGACGTTAGGGTTGCAGGGATTGACCAGGCAGAACAAGGGCTGCCGAACGATTTGCTCAATGCTGCGGATGTGCTGATTTGGTGGGGTCACAAAAGGCACGGCGAGGTCAAAGATGAGCTGGTTGACCGCATCGAACGCCGCGTCAAAGAGGAAGGCATGGGATTCATATCACTCCATTCCTCGCACTTCGCGAAACCTTACAAGCGTCTCATGGGCACTCCGTGCAGTTGGCGAGAGTACAAAGCAGACGGCACTTCCGTTCGAATAATCGTCAAGCTGCCCGATCATCCAATCGCAAAAGGGCTCAAGGATTTTGATCTGCCAAAGATAGAACGCTACGGCGAACCGTTCAGAGTTCCCGAGCCCGAAGCTGTTGTGTTGGACGGAATCTACAAGAAGCCCGATGGCAAAGAGGAACCGGGGCGCATGGGCATGTGCTGGACGGTTGGCAAAGGGCGGGTCTTCTACTTTACTCCCGGCCACGAAACCTACGATGATTTTTACCGGCCGGAAGTTCGCCTGATAATGCACAACGCCGTGGAATGGGCCGCTCCGAAACGTTAATCTGCACGTTTAGGAACGCAGCGCAGCCGCAAACGAACGATCGCTAATCTGCGGTTTCTGCGCAGATTTTCCAATATGTTATTTCAACGGCCTGTGCAATCGGGACATTCGCGTCCACCTCTATCCCTCCCCACCCAGCCCCAAGGAACAACGCCGGCGGGCTGCTCATGTCACTCGTCTGCTGACCCTGCTTCGGGCTCACGGCATCCTGCACAAAGTTACAGGTACCCATCTATACCGACTCACTCCCAAAGGCCACACTGTTGTGACCGCACTACTCGCTCCCTGAGAGCAGATACTGACAAATTGAGCAAACTCACAGTCTGGAAATCTTCGCAAATACGATCGATTTCTCGGCATAGTCATTCAGCGTGGCGAGACAAGGCGCGGAGCTTGCAACGAACGACTTTATCTCGCTGCGATCATTCGGCTGCGGCTGCGCTGCGCTGAGAAGAGAGTCGGAGATACAATTGAGGATGGCCAGGTTGTTTGATCTTGTTCAGGTTGTCACACTTCTGAAGAGTGCCACGTATTTTGAAGAGACCACTGAAACCTCGAATTTTTCCTGAAACACGCGTTTACCTTCGACCTTGAACTTGGTAGCAAGCCGCACATCCGTGAGGACCTTTTCGATTGCGTCAGCGAGTTGGGCGGAGTTTCCCGGCTGGACGAGCAGGCCGTTCCTGCCGTGAATGACAACGTCGGGTGTGCCGCCGACATTGGTGGCGACGACCGGGACGTCACATGCGAATGCCTCGATTACGGTCTTGTTCAGGCCTTCTCGGAGCGATGGCAGGGTGAGGCAATCGAACGTCCTAATTACCGGCCATGCAGGAACAATTGGACCGGCCAGCACGACACGTGATGCGACCGGTGATTTGCTGACATATTGAGCCAGAGTATGACTCTTGTCCGCGCCCACTATGACGAGCTCCACATCCAGGCCCCGGCAGGTCAACAATTCCAGCGCATCGACAAGGTACTCCAGTCCCTTGACTTTCCTGTAATTTGCGACTGCGCCGATTCGATGGCGCGCGTTTCGTTTCTCGAGGTTGGCAGGCAATGGCTGCGGCGAGAATTGTGAGATGGAGTATCCGATAGCTGGGAAAACAAACAGCTTTTCTGGAGATACGCCTGCCCTGCACAAGGAGTTTGCTACTGCGGAGCAGGCACAATGAAACATGTCAACCCAGCGGCTTTTGAAAATCAAAAGGTCAGATGGACTTATCCAGTTTGGCCTTCTTATTGCGCCTCTGTAGAAAACAAGCTTGGAACTCTTCTTCGGGAACTGGGCTATTATCGAATTGAAGCATGCCAACGCGGTGCTGCAATAGATGATATTGGGTTGAAAGCGGTCGATGAGCCGTCTGAGGCGGAAAAGGGCCGCTGGATTAAGGCGGCTTTTCATGGGGAGAAAGTACGGTTCCGCCGCCGGCGTGACGCCATGACCCGAATCGGGCGTTTCTGAGAAGCAAACAAAAGCAGTAGTAATACCTGCCGCGCCCAGCGTTTCCGCCAGTTGCGACATGAACTCATTTGCTGCGTGTTGGAAGAACAAAACCTTCACGAGACTGCTCCTAACCACCTCGGCACTTGGACCTGCCGGGGTGACTGGCATTGCCCAACGATGATGATGTCGGTATCCGATTTCAAGCACGCAGGAACCCAATGCTCGCAAGCGACCAGGTTTCCTTGCCGTGCTCGGTCTCGGACCGGCCATGCGTGTGGTGCGAGGGACGTCTGATTGGTTGCCACCGGTTTGGCGGATCACTTCAAATTTGTCATTTGGGCCTTCCTATTCCGACATTTCTGTAGGACGGGCAATGCCGGGCATCGCAGTCCATGGCCCGGATTAAATGAATTTTTGCATGCAGAACTGGTTGTGGGCATGGGCTTTGCAAACGCCGGCATATTGAGCGTGATACAGTTGGCACGCCCCCTGCCTACTGAGTTGCCCGTTGATGAATAGAATCGGCATGAACTGTTCAGCGGGATTGGCCGGCTTGCCTGCGGCGGTCGTGGCAGCGGGGGTGACTCTGTTTGGCTCACAAACAGGTACAGGGGCGGAAATCTCTACCGATGCGGCGAAATCAGTTCAACAACCCGGCATTGAATCCGGACAGAACGCTGCGACCGGAAATGGCATGCTTGAATTCTTTCAAAAAACCAGTGTCAGCGGTTTTGTTTCAGCGTCGTTCTTCCACAACTTCAATGAGTCGGAGCCGACCGCCAATGCGTTCGTAAGGAAGAACGACGAGTTCAGTCTGAACAAGGTTAAACTGGCATTGGAGCAGCCGGTGGCCTACAACGCGAGCGATTGGGACGCCGGGTTCAGGGTTGACCTGATCGCCGGTGAAGATGCCAAGGTGATTCATGCTGCCGGGTTGGGGGATGCAGACACCCCTTTTGACCTTGAGCAGGCGTACATCAACATCAATGCGCCCGTTGGCCGGGGCCTGAAACTGTCTGTTGGCAAGATGGTTACGCTGATGGGTGTCGAGGTGGTCGAGGAACCGCAGAACCCGAACTGGAGCCTCGGAAATCAGTTCTTGTACGCTGAGAATGTGACCCAACTGGGCGGGGCGGCGAGCTACAAATGGACCGACAGAATTGAAACGACATTGGCTGTTTTCAATGGCTGGGACAGGGTTAATGACAATAACCGCAGCCTCTCCTATTGCGGCAAGGTTGGCGTGACATTGAATGACAGCACCACGATTGCGCTTCTCGGGTACGGCGGCCCGGAGCAGGACTCGAACAACTCGGACTGGCGAAGAGGCGCAGAGATCATTTTGAGTCAGAAGATTGGCAAGCGGGTCACCTTGTACATGCAGGGCGACTATGGGACCGAAGACAACGCCGCATTCGTTGGGAGCGCAGCAGAATGGATCGGGATGGGCTTGTGGGCGACCTACGACTTCAGCGAAATGGTCCAGGTTGCGCTGCGCGCGGATCATTTCATTGACGACGGTTCGAGCCGTACCGGGTTTGACTCGACCGGCAATGCCAGCATTACCAGCACGACATTGACTGTCAACATAAAGCCGTTCAAGAAACTCCATGTTCGTCCTGAGATAAGGTACGACCGATGCTCGGAGACGGTTTTCGACAACGACGGCAAGCTGAAACGCGACCAGGTTTTGATTGGCCTTGGAGCCAGCTACATTTTTTGAGCTGTAACATGAGAAAAATGCGCACGAAGCTATCGGTGTTTTTGAAAATCGGTGTGATGGTGACTTTGCTTGGGGGATTTGCCTTGGCGGGCGAAGCTTTGAAGGAACCGAGCTTGGAGCAGCGAGTTGCAGACCTTGAGGCTTATTTCAACAACGGCAGTCGGGTTGCCGAGGTGGCAGGCAAGATATCTGGACCCGGGCCCGGTCACAATGCATGGCTGATGGTTTGTGCTGCGCTGGTGCTGTTTATGACCTTGCCTGGCCTGGCGTTATTCTATGGGGGCTTGGTGCGGCGCAAGAACGTGCTATCAGTTCTTGCCCAGTGCCTTGGAATAGCCGGCCTTGTCACAATTCTGTGGTGGGGCGTGGGCTACAGCCTTGTATTCAGTTCGGGCGGTTCAATTCTCGGCGGGTTGGAGTTTGCGTTCTTGAACGGGGTAGATTCGGCTCCGAACCCTGGTTATTCGGCATGGGTTTCGCAAAACGTGTTTAGCATTTATCAGATGATGTTTGCGATAATAACCCCGGCGTTGATCATCGGGGCAGTTGCTGAACGGATCAAGTACCCGGCTGTATTGATGTTTGTCGCGCTGTGGATGTTCGCGGTCTATTTTCCATTGGCGCACATGGTATGGGGCGCCGACGGGTTGATGAATGGCGTCTGGAACCCGCAATCAAGAATCAAAGCCATTGATTTCGCTGGCGGTACGGTTGTGCACATGTCAAGTGGATGGTCTGCGTTGGTACTGTGTTTGATTGTAGGGAAACGCCTTGGGTTGGGGAAAACGACGATGGCACCGCACAGCATGGTGCTTTGCATGATTGGAACATCGATTCTGTGGATTGGCTGGTATGGTTTTAACGCAGGCAGCGCTCTGGCCGCAGACGGAATAGCATCGAACGCGTTTGTTACAACAACGCTGGCAACCGCCGTCGCATCCGTGACATGGGCTGTTACAGAGTGGATTACGCGCGGCAAACCAAGCGTTCTTGGTTTGTGTTCGGGTGTGGTTGCCGGGCTTGTGACCGTGACACCGGCGTGTGGATTCATAACCGCCAATGGCGCGGTTGCAATCGGGATATTCGCAGGCCTAATACCATTTTTCGCATGTGTCAAACTCAAGGCAGTCCTCGGGTATGACGATGCATTGGATACCTTTGGAGTTCACGCGGTGGGTGGCACTCTCGGCTCGATTTTGACGGGATTCCTTGCGACCGCCAAGGCAAATCCGAATCTTGCTACCAACCTTGGCGAGGTTGTGGGCAGGACTTTATGGGTGCATCAGCTCGCTGCGATTGGCATCACAATAGCGCTTGCGGTTGCGGGCTCGGCGGCCATTGCGTTCCTTGTCAAGTTCACGGTCGGACTTCGGCCAAACGTTGAGGAGGAAACCCTTGGTTTGGACGTCGTTGATCACGGTGAGCAAGGGTACATACTGGAATAGGAGCGGGCATTTCATGAAGAAAATTGAAGCGATAATAAAGCCATTCAAGCTTGAGGATGTAAAGGATGCACTCGCAAACGCCGGTGTGCAGGGCATGACAGTGACCGAGGTAAAAGGTTTTGGCCGCCAGAAGGGGCACACCGAAATCTATCGCGGAAGTGAGTACACTGTGGACTTCGTGCCGAAACTCAAAATTGAAATCGTGTTGCCTGATAATGCCGTCGAATCGGCCATAGAAGCGATCGTTGCTGCCGCAAGAACAGGGAAGATCGGGGATGGGAAAATATTCGTATTGCCTGTTGAACAAGCTTTGCGAATCCGCACTGGTGAGTGTGGAGATCACGCAGTCTGATGAGAACAAGAAACCTGAAATCAAACCAATAGCATAAGAGGAAAGAAAGCTACTATGACACCCAAAGAAGTACTGGAATTGTGCAAAAGCAAGAAGATCGAGCTGGTTGACATCAAATTCTGCGACCTGCTCGGGACGTGGCAGCACTTCTGCGTCCCGATTGGAGAGCTTAACGAGGAGGTTTTCGACTCGGGTCTGGGATTTGACGGGTCTTCGATTCGTGGATGGAGGGGCATCGAGGCCAGCGACATGATTCTGTTGATTGATCCAGAGACGGCGATTGTCGATCCATTTCCCAAAGTGCCAACATTGAGTGTTGTGGCGGATGCGGTGGACCCGATTACCCGGGAGCCGTACAGCCGCGACCCGAGGAATATTGCCAGAAAGGCCGAAGCTTATCTGAAGAGCACCGGAATTGCAGACACTGCGTATTTCGGGCCTGAAGCCGAATTTTTCATTTTTGACGATGTGCGTTATGGAGCGGATGCTCGGAGCAGTTTTTACTACCTGGATTCCGTCGAAGGGATTTGGAACACTGGCCGGGAGGAAGGGCCGAATCTCGGCCACAAGATTCGCCACAAAGAGGGTTATTTCCCTGTGCCGCCCGCGGATACACTGGCGGATGTCAGGAATGAGATGATCAACGTCATGCGCGATTGTGGGTTGCAGGTGGAGAAGGAGCATCATGAAGTGGCAACAGCCGGCCAGGCAGAGATCGATCTGCGGTTCAATTCCCTTGTTGAGATAGGGGATGACATGATGCTTTACAAGTACATCGTAAAGAACGTCGCACGGCGTTACGGGAAGACTGTGACATTCATGCCCAAGCCATTGTTTGGGGACAACGGTTCGGGGATGCACACGCATCAATCGCTTTGGAAGAAAGGAAAACCATTATTTGCAGGCACCAAGTATGCGGGGCTGAGCGAACTTGCCTTGTACTATATCGGGGGGATTCTGAAACATGCGCGCGCGGTCGCGGCATTCACAAACCCCACGGTCAACAGCTACAAGCGCCTGACGCCGGGTTATGAAGCGCCGGTCAATCTCGCATACAGCATGCGCAACCGATCGGCTGCAATTCGAATCCCAACTTACTCGCCCAGCCCGAAGGCAAAGCGCATCGAGTACCGTCCGCCAGACCCGGCAGCGAATCCGTACCTTGCCTGTACTGCGATGCTTATGGCCGGGCTTGACGGCATCCAAAACCGGATCGAACCCGGTGAACCTTTGGACAAGAACATTTACGAACTGCCTCCCGAGGAACTCAAACAGGTTCCATGCATGCCGGGCAGCCTTGCAGAGGCGTGCGATTGTCTTGAAAAGGACCACGAATTCCTGCTGCGAGGCGATGTTTTCACCCCGGACGTGCTAGCCCAGTGGATTGAACTCAAGCGGAGGGAACACGATGCGGTTCGTTTGCGACCGCACCCATGGGAATTCCACATGTACTATGATTGCTAGCCGGGCTTTGTCTCAGACCGATCCGTCATGTTCCGGGGCGGACGCTTTGTCGAGTCTGAATGCAAGTGTGCGAGCATAAAACAAAGGCGCGCCCAAATATTGCCCCTGTTTTTTTGGAGGGGCGGCGCGCCTTTCGTGGGACTGCCAACGACTGAAACCTTTACAGGTGGGTTTTGCCCTCTGCCTTGGCTTTGCGCCAGCGAGCTCTTGCGAGTGCTGCCAGCTTGGCTCTTGCTGCAGCGCTGAGTTTCCATGTCGGCTTTTTTGCAACAACAGGAGCAGCCACTTTTGGCTTTGGTGGAGCTTTCGCAGGCAAGGGCTTGGCCTGGCTGGGGCTTCCCAGCAAGGCGTCGAGCTCAGACTGCAATGACTCGATTTGCTCCCTTATTTCGAGAACGCGTTTCAGTTGTTGTACTGTTAAGTTAAGTAATGGGTTTTGCATAGAACATACTTTGGTAGGAAAAGCCGGTTTAGTCAAGGCTATTCTAAACAAATTTCGGCAAAGGTCTCCCAGTCTCAGCCAGGGAGTCCCAGTGTGGGAGTGTCACTGGCGCTCACCTCCGGGTACACTTACACTTTCAATTCTGTAAGATTTCCGAAACCCGCATATATCTTGAGTTCTTCGGATACACCTGCTTTGCAATGCTATTTTGGAGAATTCGCGCACGCATCGCAAGTTGTGTGACTGTTCAAGGGCTTCGTCCAGAGGAACTCATTGACTCATCACAACTCATCGCTGGCGAGGGCGATGAAGTCATCCCGGTCAGCGCAGCAGAGCGTCGAGCTTACACCGAGACGTCATTGTCTTTCCTTGACCGTGCAGTTGGGGTGGCTCGGGGTTGTGTTTCTACCGGCCATGGCCCGGGCTTTCAGTCCTTATCCTAACTCACTGACGACGCTTTACCCGGGGCGTCAGGGAACAGTTCGGCAATACGCTTTCTTGCCCGGGTTTCAATTTCAGGTGGGAGCAGTCGGCGTTGGACGCGACGTTGAATGCCGTCGAGCAAGCAAAGCCAGTCCTCGAGGCTTGGGTATTGGATTCTTTGCCAGCGTTCAAACCGCCTTTGCCGGTGGTAGAACACCCATTCGCCACCAATCCTGTGGGCATAAACCTGGCGGGTGGTACCGTCGGCTTCGCGGGTTTTCCATGCGATTTCGGCCTTGGCTGACATCGCGGATCTGGAGCGCGAGAGGGTGGTTTTCGGTTCAGGGCAGGTTCAGGCTGGCAACAGCCAATGCAGCTATTCCTTCGCCGCGGCCAATGAACCCCAGTCCTTCATTTGTTGTGGCCTTGATGGAGATTCGCGCTTGGTTGACATCAAGTGCATGTGCAATGGAGGCTTTCATGGCGTGGATGTGTGGGGCGATTTTGGGTTCTTGGGCGATAACAGTGCTGTCCACATTGATGATCTGTCCGCCGCGCAATCGAACCATGCGGGCGGCTTCTTGAAGGAACAGGCGACTTGGGGCATTGTGCCAGCGGGGATCGGTGTTTGGGAAAAAGTGGCCGATGTCGCCCTCGCCGAGGGCGCCAAGGATTGCATCACATACCGCATGCATGAGCGCGTCGGCGTCCGAGTGCCCTTCGAGGCCTTTCGGATAGTGCAGCTCGACGCCTCCGAGAATGAGCTTTCGGCCGGGGACCAGCTTGTGGACGTCGTATCCAATGCCAACGTGAATCATCGCGTGAAAAGATAGCGTGCTGATTACGATTTGAAAGCCAAAAACGCAGTGGCGGTCTATGAAGGCCAGGGCGCCGTGGCAGGATGCTGAGTTTGCAATGAACACCTTGATTTCGTGGCGATCATTCGGGTTGGGGCTGTGGTGCGCTGCGTTTGTTTTGCCGTTGGGCCGGCGACATCTTCCGGGGCGGAGTGTTTGGCTTGTCAGCGGGCAAGACCGCTTCTATTGTCAGCGCGGCTATGGAGAAAGTTGTTATTATTGGGGCTGGATGCGCCGGGTTAACTGCGGCGATCTATTGTGCTCGGGCGAACTTGAATCCTCTGGTTATTACCGGGCTGATGCCCGGGGGATTGCTTACTACAACGGGTACGGTTGAGAATTTCCCCGGATTCCCGGAAGGCATCAACGGGTTCGAACTGATGAATCGATTGCAGGCACAGGCGGAGAAGTTCGGTGCCCGGATCAAATTTGGCACTGTGGAAGGGGTTGAGCTGGATCGGCAGCCTTACACGGTTGTTGTCGATGGGGAAACCGTGCACACGCAGACAATGATAATCGCCAGCGGGGCCAGCCACAGGCATCTGGGGCTTGAAAGTGAGAAGAAGCTCGAGGCTAAAGGGGTGACATACTGTGCCACGTGTGACGGGGCACTGCCGGTTTTTCGGAACAAACCGCTGGTTGTTGTGGGTGGAGGCGACTCGGCCTGCGAAGAAGCGCTTTATCTGACGCGGTTTGGGTCTGTTGTTTATCTTGTGCACAGGCGGAATGAACTTCGGGCGTCGAAGATCATGGCCAATCGGGTGCTCGGGCATCCAAAGATCAAGCCGGTGTGGAATTCGGTGGTTGTCGAGATCAAGGATGTTGCTCTTGGGAAGGTGACCGGGGTTCGGCTTAGAGACGTGAAAAGCGGGGCTGAGACCGAGGTCGAGTGCGCGGGGGTGTTCATTGCGATCGGGCACGTGCCGAACACCGGCATATTTGCCGGGAAGGTGGAAATGGACGTCAACGGTTACATTGTTCGAAAGCGGGGCTCGGAAACGAGCGTAAGGGGTGTTTTTGTGGCCGGGGATTGTTCGGATCATGAATATCGCCAGGCGGTGACGGCTGCGGGGATGGGGTGCATGGCGGCGATTGATGCCGAGCGGTATCTTGCGGGGATGAACCAATGAGACGCGCCGACGGGTTCGAGATTGCCATGCCGGGCGAGCCAAGCTCTAATTGTTGTCGATGAAACCGCGCCGGGCCAGCATCGAGAGGGTCACCTCGGAAACACGGATCCGGGCTCGACTGACCATTGACGGTCACGGTCGATCTTCGGTGGTTACAGGGGTACCGTTTCTGGATCACATGCTGCAGTTATGGGCCAAGCACGCGATGGTTGACCTCGAGCTCAGGTGCGAAGGCGACATCGAAGTGGATGCGCATCACACTGTTGAGGATTGCGGCCTTGTACTTGGGCAGGCGATGGCCTTGGCACTTGGTGAGAAGCGGGGGATACGCAGGTACGGCGCCGGGTTTCATCCCGGGAACCCGTTTACTGCGGAGGCATATGTGCCTATGGACGAGTGCCTTGTTAGATGCGTGGTGGATTTCAGCGGTCGTCCGTGTTTGATCTGGCGTGGGATGGACAAGTTGCCGTTCAAGGTATGCCGGTTGGAGCGAACACAGGATGCCTCGTCTGCGTTCCGGTTTGGGCTCGCGCGGGAGTTTTTCCAGGCGTTTGCGAATGAAGCTCGGTGTGCGTTGCATGTCGAGTTGTTGTACGGCCAGGAGCCGCATCATATTGTGGAAGGGATTTTCAAGGCATTTGCGCGTGCGGTTGATTTTGCGTGCCAGCGAGACAAACGGCTGGGACGTCGGCTGCCGAGCACAAAGGGCAAACTTTAGCGGCGTGCATGGTGTTTGAGGTGCGAGAGGCGGTCGGACAAAGTGTGAAGTCGTTTCGAGAAGACCCGATTAATAGTCGGCCATAATGTCCCAGAAAGACGATTACGCAGCGAGAGATGACGATTCCCTTGTTGTGGCAGCCAAGGAGGGTGACATGGCTGCTTTTGAGGAACTTGTGGGCCGGCACCGGGACAAGCTGTACGCCAGGGCATTCAGCATGGTCAGAAACGAGGAAGAAGCGATTGACCTTTCTCAAGAGGCCTGGGTCAAGGCCTGGCAAAAGCTGGGCCAGTTCAAAGGAGGATCGAGTTTTCTGACATGGATGACTCGAATTGTGATCAACCTTTGTCTGGACCATCTGCGGAAACAAAAACACCCTGTTTCGCTTTCAATCGAGCAACTTGATGAAGAAACCGGGGGTGTCGAGCGTCAAATGCCAATAGTGACCGTGGACCCGACTGAGGGGTTGACGCAGGAAGAGTTGCGCCGACGTATAGACGATGCCATGGGCAAGCTCACACACGCCCACAGAACGGTTCTGGTACTGCATGAATTTGAAGGGCTTGAGTATAAGGAAATCGCAAAAAGAATGGGGTGTTCAATCGGCACCGTGATGTCGCGGCTCTTTTATGCCAGACGTCGGCTTGCGGCGTTGTTGGCTGACCTGCAGCAGGAGCGTCAACAATGAAACATGAAGATACAATCAAGATTCAGGCGTGGCTGGACGGTGAACTGGCGGGGGCAGAGGCCGAATCTGTCGAGCGCCTGATTGTGCAGGACGCTGATGCGCGTGCTCTTGTTGCCGAGTTGCGGTGGACAAAGAGCGCTCTTGCGCACGGCGAACTCGAACGTGAGGTTCCCGAGTCGCGGGAGTTCTACTGGTCGAAGATAGAACGGGCCATTCGCGCGGCAGAAAGTGCCGAACCGGCGGTATTGAATCGGCCCTGGATGGGTTTGGTGCTGCGTTGGTTTGCGCCTGCGGGGATTGTTGCCGCGCTGGCGTTGTTTTTCGCCCTGCCGATGTTGCGTCAGGCCGGTCAGCAGCCGTGGATCGCCGGGGCAGAAATTGAAAGTCCGCTCAACGACGTCGGGTCCATCACCTTTCGATCTGAAGCGGAGGGAATGACGATTGTTTGGGTTAACACACACTGATGTAGTGCGGCGCAGTCACAACGGAATGGTTTGTTTGAGTGAACCGCGCAGGTTCCCGGGATGCAGTAGTGTCACGGCTTGCTGTTTTTGGGAGAGATCGGTAGCAGTGAATGTTTGAAGTTGCTGAAGGCAAAAGCGTTGATCAACGAGAGAATTTGCAATGGCTTTGCAGAATGTCCGAGATACCAATGCAGGAACCCCAAATGATAACCGCTAGTACCCAGTTCTGTTCAGTCCTTGGCTTGCGCAAGCGCGTTTCCCGGTTTTTCCGGGCGAGTGCGCTGGCGACGTTGATTACAGTCTGCCTTTTCGCATTGCCGGTTTGCATCGCTGGCGACCTGCACATGCAAGTTCAATTGGTGTGGGGGACTGACGGGGCCCCGCCGGCGGGCTCGAAGTACCAGCCGCTCGAGGCGCAGTTCAAGAACAAGCTGGCGCGTGTGTTCAAGTGGAAGAACTATTACCTCATTCACGAGCAAAAGGTTGTTATTGCCGGACAGGGCGATGAAAAGCGGCTCAAATTGAGTTCGAAATGTGAAATCGAGTTGAAGCGACTCGACGATTCAACGCTCGAGATAAAGCTTTTCGGCGAGGGCAGGTTGACCAAGACGGTTCGCCAGTCTGTCCAGGCACTCGAGAAGGGAGAACTCGCCGTTCTGGCGGGGGACGACAAGGACAACTACGCTGATGCGTGGTTTGTAGTGATTTCGGTGCCGAAGCGTTAGCGTGGGTGCGCACATTCATCATATCTTCAGTGATCTGCAAATTGGGTTTCTCGACAAGGCGGAAGTGCGCCGGCCCGGCGCGGGAATCTCACCAGAATGACGGTCTGAGAGCACTGGACGGGCCGGTGAGCTTTCCGGATTGAGATTCCCTGCCAACTTCCAGTTGCGGCACGGAGTCGTTTGTTGCACTATTATTTCCCAAGCTGCAAGTATGGAGCGAACGGCAGGCATACTTTGGCACGACCAGCAGCAGTGGAGGCCTTTGCTGGTCGCGTTCGCTATTTCCCTGATGTTCCATCTTCTGTTGTTCACGGCGATCGACCTCGGCAATCGCGCCGGGTTCTGGCAATTCACGCCATTCGGCATGCTGGCAAAGGCGCTCGGGCTCGACCCCGGCCGGCTCCAGATGTCAAAACAACTGTTCCAATCCCCGGTCTCTGCCGACCTCACAACCGTCTCCAAAGCGCAAGGAGAGGAAATGCCAAGGCTTTTTGTCGATGTCGATCCATCGCAAGCCACGGACGAAACCCCACCGAACACGGCCTATTATTCTCCCTTCAATTCGCTTGCTGCCAATCCGGACATCAGTCGCGACACGGGAACACCCAAAATTGACGGCGCCCAGGACAAGGTCCTGAAGACAAAGGATACGCTCCGACCGGTTACCCAGTCGCAGCCGCTCCAGCCGGCCCAACCGCCGGCCAACCAGCCTGAAGAAGAGTCCTCGACGCAAGAAACCAAACAGCAAGTTCCACCGCCGGTTGTTGCGCAACCGGTCAAGCCTGTCCAACCACCGCAACCTCCACAAGCGCCCGGAGAAACGCTCATGGCCCGTGCCAATCCTGTCATGCCGAAAATAGACGCTTCAAACTTCTTCCCGACCGAAACCGGCGACAGCAAGCAGGCACACACCCGATACAGGCGCGTCGCAGACGCGCTCGCAGCTCGTCAAATCAATCCATACAGCGCTCTTGTAGGCGAAAAGTACAAGCAGGACGGTGGTGTCAGACGTTACAGCATCTCTTCATCCATGGATGTGCGCGCAAGCCCGTTTGGCTCTTACGACGCCCGTTTTATTGCTGCCGTGCAGCAATGTTGGTATGCGCTGCTCGAGGAACACCGCTACAGCCTTGATCGAATGGGCAAGGTCGTTCTCGAATTTCGCCTGACCGCCGACGGTCGCATCACTGAAATGCGGGTTGTAGAAAGCAACGTCGGCGAAATATTCACCACAATATGCGAACTGGCAGTAACGAAACCGGCTCCTTACGAAAAATGGCCCGCCGATCTGCGCAAGATCGTCGGCACCGATTACCGCGACGTCCGATTCACCTTTTATTACTGATCCGTTAAACCCTGAACCTGTCAACCCAAGCTTGGTCTGATCCTAATTACTCGAAGCTGAATACAAATATGTGGCAATTCCTGATAGCTGGCGGCCCGTTCATGATTTTCCTGGTGGCAACTTCCATCGTCAGTGTTGCTTTCATGATCGAACGTGGCCTTGCCCTGCGCAGAAGCAAGGTGGTCCCTAAAACACTGGAAGAGGCAATCGAAACGTGCGAAACAAAGGAAGACCTGCAAAATCTAAAGCTTCTTTGCCAACAGGAAAGCTCGTGCCTCGGGCGGGTCACCCTTGGGGCAATCGAGCACCTGGCATGGCCAAAAGCCGATAACGTCGATGCAGTTGAAACCCGGGCCCGACACGAAATCGTCATGCTCGAACGCGGTTTGGTTGTTCTCGAAGTGATCGTCGGTATCGCACCACTTCTCGGTTTGGTTGGCACGATCCACGGCCTGATCACATTGTTCGGTGACATTGGCCGAACGGGTCTGACCGACAACGCCGTTGTTGCCCGCGGCATCGCCATAGCACTCAATACAACCCTTACAGGGCTGCTGATTGCCATCCCAACCCTCGTAGCATGGAGCTACTACACCAAAAAGGTCGAGTCCATGGCCGTCGAAATGGAAACGCTTCTTGATGATTTCCTGCGTCGCCAGTACCGCCGCAAACCGCACACCGTCCCGTCTGCGCCCCAACCCGCTGCCAGATAACCTGCCGCGATTGTTTCTTAGCCATGCGGTTCTTCACTCGCAAACGTCGCCAGCCTCCCGCGGTCATCATCGTTTCGCTCATCGATATCCTGATCGTTCTGCTGATATTCATGATGGTCACCACGACAATCCGACAACACCCGGCAGTCCGACTCGCTCTTCCTGAAACACGTGTTGCTCATGACGGCGCAGTCGAGGACCAGATCGTGGTTACCGTCACGGCGCAACCCCCTCACTTCTATCTCGGCCAACAACAGGTCACACTTGATCAATTAACGGCTGAATTGGTCACGCGTGCAGCCAAAGACCCTAACGCCGCTCTGACAATCCGCGCCGACACTGCAGCTCCATGGGGCAAGGTTGTTAACATCATGGACGCTGCCAGAGCAGCAAAAATCAAGAACGTCAGCGCCAGAATCAAACCTTCCGGCCAGCCGTGACGCGAGGGTGGGGTTGTACCCGCCTCTGCTCAAAACGGGCGCCCGGTCGCATCTTTTGTTACGGCCTGTGCACTTTTCTTCGGCGCGGGGGGCTTGTACAAGAGGCCAAACCGATTCAGATTGCTGCTCAGCACCGAGAGATTGCTCACTGTCAATCGCCACTGCGAAGCCACATTCTCGTCCTTGAGCAGACTTCCCGCCATCCCACGGCCCGACTCGAGATCGTTCAACAGCCGGTTGACCGTCACGGATGCTGCATTCAGATTGCTGATTGTGAGGGTGGCTTGATCGCGGTTTGTCGCCACCGCCTGTTTCAAGTCGGCTGCGAGCTGCTCCAGACTTTCTGAAAACGAGACCAAATTGCTCACCCCGGTAGCGATTACTGGCGCGTTCGATACGATAAGCCCGTCCACCCGGGCCGCGGTTTCATTCACGCGCGATGACAGTTCCTTGAAATTCGCGAGCACCGCGCTCATGTTCGTCAGGTTAACCTCCGTCAATAGAATCCGGTCCAACCTCTCAACCACGCCGTTGAGCTGCTGGATTGTCTCGTCGGCTCTCTTCAAAAAGCCCGTTGCTGCCCGGGCCGCCTCTTGCAAATTGAAAGGCTCCATGCCCGTAACAAGATCGCCCTCTTTCAAGAATCTGCCTTCGTTCTTGGTCGGCGTTATCGACACGTACTGGTCTCCGAGGAACCCGGCCTGCTCGATCACGAACGAGGCATCGCTCCAAATCTGATACTGCTTGAGTATTTTCAGATGAATCAAAACGGCCCGCCCGTCAGGAGTGAGGTCCACCCGCCCGACCGATCCGACCGGCACGCCTGCCATCAGGACTGCAGCGCCGCGCTTGATACCGCCCACGTTGGCTGTCCGAAGCAGAATCTCATACGTTGGCCTGCCCAACGTAAGCCCTTTGCTGAACAGAATCACCAGTGTCGCAACAAGAACAATCCCAACCAACACGAACACCCCAACCCGTAGCAACAAACGTCGTTCCTTCATAGCGCAACCTCCTTCTCCGAATCCGCAACGCCTTCAACAAACTGCCGAACCACGGGGTCACGCGATCCAAAAAACTGATCGACCTCGGCCGAAAAATGGACTCGTCCTCCGTGCAACATCAACACCCGCTTGCACACGTGCCTTACGCTCCGCATGTCATGCGTCACCACAATCGAAGTTACCTTGAGCTGATCGCACACCCGCACAATCAGTTTGTCTATACTGTCTGCAACGATCGGGTCCAAACCCGTTGTCGGCTCGTCATACAAAACGATCTGGGGCCGATACACAATCGCCCGAGCCAAACCAACCCTTTTTTTCATCCCCCCGGACAGCTCGGCCGGCTTCTTGTCTTCTATTCCGGGCAAATCCACCAGTTCGAGCACCTCGGCCACCCGCCTGGCGATCTCCGACTCACCAAGCTTCCCGTCGCGTCTGAGCGGAAACGCCACGTTCTCTGCCACCGTCATCGAGTCGAACAACGCTGCTCCCTGAAACAACATCCCAAATTTCCGTCGCACCTCGAGCAGCTCCCGCTCGTTCATCCGGGTAATGTCCTCGCCGTCGATGAGTACCTTGCCGGCTTCGGGCTTCAACAGGCCGATCAGAATCTTCAGCAGGACGCTCTTTCCGCAGCCACTGCGCCCAACAATGCCCACGGTCTCGCCAGCCCCGATTCGGAAGCTCACGCCGTTCAGAACCCGGTGGCGACCGAAAGATTTCTCGATCCCGACTGCCTCAATCGTATCCATAAATCAGCCGGTTCAAGAACATCGTAAGAAAGAAGTTGCTCATCAACACCGTGATCGACGACGCGACAACGGCTTCGGTTGTCGCACGGCCCACTCCTTCTGCGCCTTCACGGCAATTCATCCCCTTGTAACAACTGACCGTTGCCAAGATCGCTGCAAATACCACGCTCTTGAGCAACCCGATGATTATGTCTTCGACGTAGGTGTACCGCAGCATGTTGTGCCATGCGTACGCAGAGTCGATCCCGAGCAATCCCACACCAACCGCATATCCGGCCGCAATGCCGATTGCAATCGATTCCGCCGTCAAAAGCGGCAACGCAAGTAATGTCGCCAATACCCGCGGTACCACGAGATAGTCAATCGGATGCGTCGCCAATGTCCGCAACGCGTCTATCTGCTCGGTAACGCGCATTGTCCCCAGCTCAGCCGCCATTGCAGCGCCAACGCGACCGGCCACCATCAACCCCGTCAACACCGGTCCAAGTTCACTTCCCATCGACACGCTCACCACTGCAAGCGTCGCGGTATCCATCTTGACCTTGTGAAACTGGAAAAACGTCTGCGCGCACAAAACCATTCCGGTGAACGCCCCTGTGATCACAACGACCGCTTGGGACTTGACCCCTATGAAATGCAACTGATACAGCAGGTCGCTGAAAGACAAACGCTGCGTCACCATCGCAAGTGCGGTCTCGGCGCACAACAGCGTGTACCGGCCCAGCCCGCTGAGCTGGTCCTCGAACCATTCTGCAAACTCCCGCATCATGTTCCCCGGATCAGTACCAGATTCCACAACCTTTTGCACTTATATTCCGCAGCGCGGCACAGTTAGAACTGAACAATCGCCACATGGCGGTGTTCCTGCAACCGGCGCAATTGTTACGCCTCGGACATTTGGTTGCGACTGCGCCGCGCCGCGCTGAAAGGACGGCTTCGTCGCCTTGGGGGGAGATGCGACTGGGATCAGCGGCCGAACAGTTCGAAGGCAAAAGTCTCGAACCACCCGCTGATCTGCGATTTCAGCGCAGATTATCCAGTATTACACTCCAAAGGCCGCACTGTTGTGACCGCACTCCCCGCTGCCAGAGAAGCAGATGTTGAAAATTTGAGCAAATTCGCAGTCTGAAAATCTTTCCAAATATGATCGATTTATCAACATAAGTATATAGGGCACCAGCCAACACACACCAACGGCGTCATCCCGGTGAGATTCCCGTGCAAGGTCGCGATTCGAGCATTCGACCATGACAAAACAGGTTCACTCTTGCCAAGCCGCACGAGGGTCAGCATCCTCTTGGGCATGCAATCCCATGAGCTTCTCCGCCAGGTTTACGACAGGTCGAACCCAAAAAAAATCGCCGATGACCTCGGCCTTTCGCTCTCTCTGATTTATAAATGGGCCGAGCCAGCAGAAAATACCGGCAGCGGCACGGCTAACCCGTTGGACCGTGTTGCCGCCCTAATCCGTTCGACGGGCGATACACGAATTGCCCAATGGATTTGCGAGCAAGGCGGGGGTTTTTTCATCAGGAATCCCAAAACCCTTTGGCCGCATCCTGAGTGTCTTGTCCCCGCAACAAACCAGGTCGTCCAGGAGTTTGCCGACCTCCTTGCTGTCATAGCCAAGGCCGCGATTGACAATGCGATCTCGAAACAGGAAGCCGCCGCCATAAGAGCCCGGTGGGAAGGCCTCAAGTCCGCCACCGAGGGCTTCGTCCGCTGCTGCGAACAGGGCAACTTCGCGCCCATGCGACAGTCCACCACACCGCCACAACCGCCACAATGAGCATTCTGCCGCCTTTAAACCGCGCAGGC
>Ga0209162_1001037_pt1 | contig 28786 bp, 26 predicted proteins | sample YNPNPMetaG_FD_187121 | JGI IMG/M metagenome (GOLD analysis project Ga0209162, IMG submission 187121) | Anoxygenic and chlorotrophic microbial mat microbial communities from Yellowstone National Park, USA - YNP NP MetaG (SPAdes) (version 2) ...
GGCGATGCTCGCGCAGGGATTGAACGCGTACGATGCCGCCATCGTCGGCGCGTATCTGCACGGACTCGCCGGCACCCTCGCCGAAAAAGACATTGGACGCGCGGGCGTCGTCGCCAGCGATTTGCTCGCGCGGTTGCCGATAGCCATCGCACAAGTGAAACGTGAGACGTAACACGCAATACGCAATACGCAACACGCAATACGCAACACGCAATACGGAGGTAACCATGCCCCAAGCCATTCTTTCCGTTCACGACAAAACCGGTCTCGTCGAATTCGCGCGCGGCTTGCACGATCTTGGCTGGACGCTGATTGCCTCCGGCGGCACGGCGCGCACCTTGCGCGAACATCACCTGCCCGTCACCGACGTGGCAACCTACACCGGCTCGCCGGAAATTCTGGAGGGTCGCGTCAAGACGCTACACCCGGCGATTCACGGCGGTTTGCTCGCGCGCGCAACGGATACCGATCGCGCGCAACTGCACAGTCTCGGCTGGGATTACATTGACCTCGTCGCGTGCAATCTCTACCCGTTCGAGCAAACGATTGCGCGCGATGACGTAACCCTGGAGCAAGCCATCGAGAACATTGACATTGGTGGCGTGACGCTCATTCGCGCGGCGGCAAAAAATTACGCGCGCGTTACGCTCGTTTGCGATCCGCGCGATTACGCGCCGGTGCTGGACGCTTTGCGCGCGGGAACGCTCGATGAAATGATGCGGCAACGCCTCGCGCGCAAGGGCTTTGCGCTCACCGCGCGCTATGACGCGGCGATTGCCGATTATTTCGCCGGCGGCAACACCTTGCACCTCACGGCGTATCGCGTGCAAAGTTTGCGCTATGGCGAAAATCCACACCAGCGCGCAACGCTGTACGCCTACACGCCCGATGCCGGTCCGCTCGGTGGTGAATTGTTGCAGGGCAAGGAACTCTCGTACAACAACCTGCTCGATCTCGATGCCGCATGGCGCGCCGCGCTCAGTTTTGCGCGCCCCACGATTTGCATCGTCAAGCATCTCTCGCCCTGCGGCATCGCTTCCGCCGATCATCTCGCCGACGCGTACCGCGCCGCGTTCGAGTGCGACCCGCGTTCCGCGTTCGGCGGCGTCATCGCATCGAATCGCACGTTCGATGGCGCGACGGCGCGCGCGCTCACCGATCTCTTCGTCGAGTGCATCATCGCGCCCGGCTTTTCCGATGAGGCGCGCACCATCCTCGCGGCAAAAAAGAACACGCGGCTCGTGGCGATGCCTGACCTCACCATCGAACCGGCGTACGAATGGCGCTCCATCACGCGCGGCATTCTGCAACAAGACGTGGATTTTGGCGATCCGAGTGATGCGACGTGGCGCGTCGTCTCGCGGCGCGCGCCGACCGAGGAAGAAATGCGCGCGCTGAAATTCGCGTGGCGCGCAGTGCAACACATCAAATCGAATGCGATTGTGTTTGCGCGCGGCGAAGCCACCGTCGGCATCGGTGGGGGGCAACCGAATCGCGTGGATTGTGTACGGATTGCGGCAGAGCGCGCCGGCGACAAAGCGCGCGGCGCGGTGATGGCATCGGATGCGTTCTTCCCGTTCCCCGATTCGGTCGAGGTGGCGGCGCGCGCTGGCATCACCGCGATTGTCCATCCCGGCGGCTCGCAGCGTGATGCCGAATCGCTCGCCGTCGCCGACGCGGCGAATATCGCTATGGTCATCACCGGCGTTCGACATTTTCGACACTGACGCTTGACACTTCGCCGCATCCGCCTTACAATCCAATCACCAAATCACCCAATCACCCAATGATCCATTGGAGGTTCCAATGCCCCAGTTACCCACGCATATTTTTGGGATACACGACCCTGGCGCGGAATCGTTGTTCACCAGCGCTGGCAAAAGCGGCTGGGTCGTGGTCAGCGTGCAGGTCAATCCGCCGGATCACAACGGCGATTTTTCCGCGCTGGCGAATGCGGGACTTGTGCCCATTGTTCGTCTCAACAACGGTTACGGCGCGGCAGGGACGATTCCTGTGTCCGCCCAGTACGATGCGTTCGCGCAACAGTGCGCGGCGTTTGTTGCCGCATCCAAACACGCCCACATCTGGGTTATCGGCAACGAGACGAACAGTCCCTGGGAACGTCCCGGTAACTCGAACGGGCAAGGGGGCGAAGTGATTACGCCCGCGCGCTATGCGCAGTGCTTTGCCAAGTGTCGCGCGGCGATCAAACGCCTGGCAGGACATAACGACGATTGGGTGGTGCCTGCCGCGCCCGCGCCCTGGAACAACCAAACGACCTACACAGGCAACTCCAGTGGTGATTGGGTCAAATATTTTCAGGATGTTTTGAATCAGTGCGTCGCGCTCAACGCCAAGCCCGACGCGATTTCGATTCACACATACACACACGGACTCGACCCCAGTCTCGTGACGATTCATCGCCCGATGGATCCGCCGTTTCAGAATCGGCAGTTTGAATTTCGCGCCTATCGCGATTTTATGGCGGCGATTCCCGCGTCCCTGAAATCGTTGCCCGTTCTCATTACCGAAACGCAAGCCCAGCCCTGGGAAGATCGCAACACTGGCTGGATTCGCGCGGCGTTCAAAGAGATTGACGATTGGAACGCGGTGGCAAGTAATCAGCCGATTCAAGCCCTGGTGTTGTTTCGCTGGCAACGTTTTCCAACCGATCCGACGGGTTGGAGCATCTCGAATCGTCCTGCGCTCATCGCCGATTTGCGTGCCGCGCTGCAAAACGATTATCGCGTTCGCCTGCCCACCCAACCCCCACCACCTCCCGATCCCGTCGCGCAAGCCGCGATCGCGGCAGCAAAAAAGTTGACTTGGATGCCCATCAACGATCAAGCCGCGCTCTACAAATTCGCCCAGGCGAACAATCTCGGTTATCCCCAGACCGATGAATTCGAATTCACGTACAACAACGAAACGTATGTGGGTCAGGTGTTCAATCTCGGCATCGTCTATGTGAAAAAAGGCGATTGGGCGAATGTGAAATGGACGAGGAAACAATGACAAATGAACAAATGACAAATGAACGAAGAAACGAATGACCGAATAGTAAGGAGGGGGCGATGGGGAAACAATCTCCGCGGGATATTCAAGCGCGCACGTTCGACTTTGGAATCCGTATCGTAAAATTGGTTGATCGGTTGCCCAGGACATTAGCGGCGGTAGAAATTGGTCGCCAACTTTTACGCGCTGGAACTTCGATTGGCGCCAACGTTCAAGAAGCGGATGCAGCGGAAACAAAAAAGGATTTTATCCACAAGATGAGTATTGCACGCAAAGAGGCTCAAGAGACACGTTACTGGCTGTCAATCATTCGTACCGCTCTCCTACCCAACGATGCCGAAGTCGAGGCATTGTGGCAGGAAAGTGACGAACTCTCGCGCATCCTCTACACCATCATCAAAAACACACGCCTTTCCTAGCACCAGCCACTATCATTTGCTCATTTGCTCGTTCGTCATTCACTCATTTGTCATTTGCTCATTTGCTCATTCGTCATTTACTCATTTGTCATTTGCTCATTTGCTCATTTGTCATTGCCGGAGGTTTCCTTGCCCCTCGATTGGTGTCCCTTTGCCACAAAACGCCCGATTGTCAGCGAAAACTTTTCCACAGGACGCGATGGACAACAAGTGAAAGCCGTGGTGCTACACATCGCGGCAGGACCTTTGAGCGCGGTCTTTCCCACTTTTAACAATCCCGCGCGCAAAGCGTCCGCGCATTTTTGCATCGGTAAGGACGGTACGATTGAACAGTACGTCTCGGTGAACGATACGGCGTATGCCAACGGCCTGGCATGGCGCGATGGACGGTGGTACAATCCCGCCGGCAAGCCCGTGCAACCCACCTGGCGAGACCTCATCCCCGGCGTCAATCCCAACCTGTACACCATCAGCATCGAGCACGAGGGCTATCCTGCCGACAAGTGGACCGAGGCGATGTACGACGCGAACAATCGTTTGCTGCTATGGCTTGCCGAGCAATTCGATTTGACGTACGTGCCGCAGCGGACGTTGATTGGACACTGTGAGATTGATCCGCTCGACAAAGCCAATTGCCCCGGTCCGCACGTCGAGTATGCGCGGATGGGGCTGGAGGTGGCTGCCCTGCGCGCCGCGCGCCAGCGCGCGTGGATGCCCATCAACGACCAGGCGGCGCTGTACCTGTTTGCGCAAGAAAACCATCTGGGCTATCCACAGACGGACGAGTTCGAGTTCACGTGCAACAACAAAACGTACGTGGGGCAGGTGTTCAATCTGGGGATTGTGTACGCGCCCAAAAGCGAGTGGCATAACGTCAAGTGGGTGAAAAAGCCGTGAGAATGAAAGAAACCAGGTTTCTTGAAGAAACCTGGTTTCAAGCGGGAGATGGGATTTGAACCCACGACATCCACCTTGGGAAGGTGGCGTTCTGCCGCTGAACTACTCCCGCATCGTCGCCTGAATTATAAGCCAGAAACGCGTGAACGTCAAATTGAGTGGAGTTGCTTATGAACGTGACCGTCCACCACGACGGATGAAAAATACTTTTGCGTTCAAGAGCGGCAGTCGGCGGTAAGTAACTATGCAAAAGTTTTTTCCGCTTTGGCGTAGCACAGGATAATCAGCCATGCCCTCCATCGCGAAACGTAACTGCTCAGGTTGTCATTTCGAGGAGCGATCTTTGCGACGAGAAATCTCTGGTATGCCAATGCGGAGATTTCTTGCTTCGCTCGAAGTGACAGTGGACTGAGTAGTTACCGCGAAATAGCCCCACCCCTGGCCCCTCCCCACGCCGCTATGCGGCGTGGGGAGGGGGAAAGCGAGGGAATGGGGTGTGGTCGGGCGGCTGCGCCGCCCGACCACACCCCTCCTCCCATCTCCCCTGCTCTCCCCGCTTCGCGGGGAGAGCAGGGGCAGGGGGATGAGAGGGGTTGTTCAGTAGAGGTGAAAAATTTTTCGTCCGTACAACGACGGCAAAATGACGAGCATTGTAACCTTCCGATGGCGGAAAAGACTTTTGCACACCTACTTGGCGTCAGCGGTCATTTCTTCAAAAGGAGGGACAAATGGCAGAAAACATCTTTTGGCTGGGTCACGACAGTTTCCGTTTGAAAGGCGAAAAAGTCGTTTACATTGATCCCTGGAAACTCTCGCCCGGTGCGGAAAAAGCGGACATCGTTCTCGTCACACATGAGCATCGCGATCACTTTTCACCCGACGACATCGCCAAAATTTCCAGAGCCGATACCATCATCGTCGCGCCTCAATCGGTTGCCGCAAAATCGAACCTGAAAATTCAAATTGTCAAGCCGGGTGACAAGGTGACCGTGAGCGGCATTCCGATTGAGGCAGTGCCTGCCTACAACGTCAACAAACAGTTTCACCCCAAAGCCGCAGGGCATGTCGGTTACATCGTCACTCTGGGCGGCAAACGCATCTATCACGCCGGCGACACAGACGTCATTCCTGAAATGGCACAGATCCAGTGCGACATCGCGCTCTTGCCGGTGAGCGGCAAGTATGTGATGACTGCGCGCGAAGCCGTCGAAGCCGCGCACACCCTGCGTCCCGCTCTCGCGATTCCGATGCACTGGGGCGATGCCGATGTGGTGGGCACGCGCGTGGATGCCGAAGAGTTCAAGCGTCTGGCGCAAGTGCCCGTCGAGATTCTAGAAAAGACCCGCTGACCCAGGACCCTTTGGGCTTGCAAACCCAGAGGGTCTTTTTTGCGATTCTGTGGTATAATAATCAGCGTGAGGTTACGATGGGACGCGTGATTGCCATCACTAACCAAAAAGGGGGCGTCGGCAAAACGACGACCACCATCAACCTGGGTGCCGCGCTCGCGGAAAAAGAAAATTACACACTGTTGATTGACGCCGACCCGCAAGGCGCGCTTTCGATTGCGACGGGACTGCCGGCGTACGATCTGGAATTCACGCTGTACTCGATTCTCACTGACACACGCATCCCAATCGCTGCCGTCACGCATCACATTCGTCCACACCTCGATTTGATTCCATCGAACATTGACCTTGCCAGCGCAGAACTGCAACTGGTGGCAATGATGGGACGCGAATATGTTTTGCGCGACGCAATTGCCACCATCCGCAACCAGTATAATTTTATTCTGATTGATTGTCCTCCCAGTCTAGGACTCCTCACGGTGAACGCGCTGGCTGCCGCTGATGAAATTCTGGTGCCACTCCAGTGCGAATTTCTGGCAATGCGCGGATTGGACGCGCTGATTGATGTGATTGCGCGCGTGCAACGCCGCCTCAATCCCAATTTGCGAATGCTCGGCATCGTGCCCACGATGTACAACCCGCGCCGCACCCACTCGCGCCAGGTCCTCGAGCACGTGCGCGCGGTGTACCCGAATAAATTGCTGAATGTCACCATCAAAGAGAGCGTGCGCTTTGCCGAAGCACCAGAACAGCGCCGCACAATCTTCGAACTGGACAAATACAGCGATGGTGCAGAAGCCTATCGCGCGCTCGCGGAGGTAATTCTCAATGCCCGACCCGACCAAACCCCGTCCCGTTGATGCTTTGTTTGGTAATGACAACGCGCCACCACTACCCAACTATGTCGTCGAACCAGCGCAACCCGCCACTACCGTTTCACCACCACCCGTCGAAGCCACACCTGCCCGTACGCCGACGGATGTGGCATCGGACGAGCGCGCGTCTATGCCGCCTCCACCCACGTTTGAAACCGAAAGTTCTCCCGCTGACCTGTTTCGCACCTCAGCGATGCTCTCTCCAACGGAAGAAGATCGCTTGATCCGATTGAGTGAACGCATAGATAGTTTGTACAGCGAAGTCAAGATGGATTTGTACGATAGTGACATTGTGACCGAGCAGTGCTTTAACCTGCTGATGCAAGCACGCCAGGCGGTCGAAGCGCGTGACTATGCCCGCGCTGAGTTTTACATTCAATCGGTAGATGCCAAATTGAGTCGCAGCCAGCGGAGTATCAAAGCCACGCAGGGGGTAGGAGTAATTCTCCTGTGGGTGTGGCAAGCCCTCGCGTTCATCGCCGGGGGAAGTTTGATTGTGATGACCTATGTGGTCAATCTGACCTTGTTTGGCTTGCCTGTGACCTCCGAACTCATCGTGCTTTTGCGCGCGGTCGGCTGGGGAATGCTGGGCAGTGTAACGGGGACATTGTACACACTGCCGCGCTCGGTCATTCTACGTGAATACGATTCCGCGTATGCGATGCACTATGTGGCGCGTCCGTTGATTGGCGCGCTCCTCGGCGCGCTCTTGTTTCTCCTCTCACAAGCCGGCATCGTGGCAGGCAATCTGGTCATCGGCGATGTGAAAATCGGTCCGATTTTCCTCTACGTGTTTGCCTTCCTCGCCGGTTTCAAGCAAGAAGTCATTGGGGAGTTTCTGGGGGGAGTAACACGGAGGAAAAATGAGCCAATGAGCCAATGAGCCGAAAGATGTCGTTCTGCGTCACTGGCTCACGCGTTCAATGCGCGCGCCCAGGGCTTGTAACTTTTCCTCGATGCGTTCATAGCCGCGATCAATTTGCCCGATGTTGCCAATGATGCTCTGACCGCGCGCACACAGCGCGGCAAGCAAGAGTGCCATTCCCGCGCGAATGTCTGGCGATTCGAGGCGCTCACCGTGCAGGTGACTGGGACCCACCACCACCGCGCGATGCGGATCGCACAGAATCACGCGTCCGCCCATACTGATTAACTTGTCCACCCAGAACATTCGCCCCTCGAACATCTTTTCCCACATCAACACGGTGCCCTCGCACTGAGTTGCTACCACCAGCGCGATGCTCATCAAATCGGAAGGAAATTGGGGCCAAATGCCATCGGCGATGGTGGGAATCGCGTCGTGCAAATCGTTTTGGACACGCAACGACTGGTACGGCGAGACAAAGACATCATTGCCGCGCACCTGACATTCCACACCGAGCCGCGCAAAGGTGAGGAACACCATTCGCAAATGTTCGGGTGCCGCGTTCTTGATGAGAATTTCGCCGCGTGTCACTGCCGCCAGCCCGATGAAACTGCCCGTCTCGATGTAATCCGCGCCGATTTCCACTTCGGCGCCGTGCAACCTGTCCACACCCTCAATCGTCAGCGTGTTCGTGCCGATGCCACTGATGCGCGCGCCCATCGCGTTCAAAAGATGCGCCAGCTCCTGAACGTGCGGCTCACACGCGGCGTTGCGAATGATCGTCGTCCCTCTGGCGAGGACAGCCGCCATCAATGCATTCTCCGTGCCGGTGACACTCGCTTCGTCCAGAAAAATGTCCTTGCCGCGCAGACCATCGGTTGAAAAATCAAAGCCATCGTTGATGCGAATCTCCGCGCCCAGCGCGCGCAAGGCGTGGATGTGCGTATCCAGCCGGCGCCGCCCAATCACATCGCCGCCGGGGGGAGGCAGATGAATCTGCCCCATTCGCGCGAGCATCGGTCCCGCGAACAAAATCGAGGTGCGAATGCGCGAGCAAATCTCGCGGTCGAGTTGCGTGGTATGCACCGCGCGCGCATGCAAGACGAGGGTATGCGCATCCACCTCGCGAATCTCCACGCCCACACTGGCGAGGAGCGCGAGCATATCCTCCACGTCACGAATGCGCGGCACGTTGCGGAGGGTGATGGGTTCGTCGGTAAGCAAAGACGCCGCAATCATCGGGAGCGCGGCATTTTTATTTCCACTCGGCGTCACTGTGCCGCGCAACTGCGTGCCGCCTTCGATAATGAATTTGTCCATTGCTGAATCAACGCGTCAATTCAACCGTGTGTTGCCATTGGGTAGCACGATGTGCCAACTCATCGCCGTCACCTTGATCCCAATTGTACAGGGTGGCAGGATCAAAGTCTGCACCGTTGGGCCAAACCAGCGTATGCACTTCGGGGTCCACACGCACCTGATTGAACAAGGTCAAGTCGCGCAAGGGGGCATAGTAATAGCCCTCCAGTACCGGCGCAAAATCAATCACGCGCGTTGTCCCATCGTTAAACGTAATTCGCAAGGTATAAGGACGAACAATCTCAAAATCCACAACCTGAACAATCAAATGTGTCATTCTACTCCTCTCGCCTCAAAGGAGGAATCTTTTGAATCGGCTCGCCTGCGTTGATACGTTGCCAATTTTCCAGTAATTCTTCGCGATAAAGTTCAATCCATGCCTCCACGAGTCGTTGTTGCCGACGAGGTAACATACCTGCCAGAATCTCACCCGTATCAATGCGATATACAGCACAAGCGTCCTGATAATAGGCGTGAAGATGGGGTACGTGATGCTGTATCCCTGTCTCAACGAACATTCGGATGATGATACCAAAAAAGCGTGCGATCTCAGGCATCCCGATACACATTATACCACAACGTACGTGTTTCTCCTTCCATCGTCTTCTATCACACATTAAATCGAAAATGCATCACGTCTCCATCCTGCACCACATAGTCGCGCCCTTCGATGCGCCTTATCCCTTTCTCGCGTGCGGTGGTGAGTGAGCCGACCTGCAACAACGTTTCAGCAGGAATCACTTCGGCGCGGATAAAGCCGCGCGCCATATCGCTATGCACCTGCCCGGCGGCGTCAAGCGCGGTCGCGCCGCGCTTGAGCGTCCACGCGCGCAATTCCTTGCCACCGGTTGCTGTGAAATACGTAATGAGGTCAAGGAGTTGGTACGCTGCGCGAATCACGCGCGCCAGACTTGATTCCACACCCATCTCGCGAAGATACTGCGCCGCGTCTTCCTCCGACCATTCGGCGAGTTCCATCTCGCATTGCGCACAGACGCAGAGTGCTTCGGTGTGAGCGCGCTGGGCGATGCTTGCCACGCGCGCAGCAAGTTCGCCGCCGGTGGGCAGGTCTTTTTCACCCACGTTGGCAATGTAGATGAGCGGTTTCGCCGTCAGCAATTGCAACGGTTTCAAAAGCGCGCGCTCTTCATCGCTGAGCGTCAGAGTGCGAACAGGGTATCCTTCGGCAAGATGCTGGTGCACGCGTTCGAGCAACGCGAGTTCTGCGGCAAATTCCTTCTTCCCCACTTTGGTTGCCGAGCGAACCGTTGCAAGGCGTTTCTCCACCGTTTGCACATCGGCGAGCGCCAGTTCCAATTCCAGAATCGCAATATCCTCGCGCGGATCGAGCGTGCCCGACACGTGAGGTACATCGTCATCATAAAAACAGCGCGCCACGATGGCAATCGCATCCACATTGCGAATGTGCGCGAGGAATTGATTGCCCAGCCCTTCGCCTTTATGCGCGTCTTTAACCAAGCCCGCAATGTCAACCACCTGGAGGGTGGTGGGAGTGACTTTTTCGGGATGAAGCAATCGGGCAAGAGCATCGAGGCGCGGGTCCGGCACCGCCACCACGCCCACGTGCGGATCAATCGTCGTGAATGGGTAGGGCGCGACCGGCGCGTGCGCGCGTGTCAACGCGTTGAAGAGCGTGGACTTGCCGGCATTGGGCAGACCGACCAAACCGACCTGGAGCGACATCGTGCCTCCTGAGAAAATGCGACCGCCGACGGACAACTGCCGACCGCTGCGTAGTTTTTCGCGTCCCTCGTCGTTCGTCCTTCGTCTTTTGTCCGCGACTACTCACCCTGTCATTGCGAGGAGGCGTTTTGTGCCGACGAAGCAATCTCCACACGGCGAATTCGGGGATTGCTTCGCAAAAAACGCTCGCAATGACACCGTGGCTGAGTAGATACTTTTGTCCTCTGCATTATAAATCTGTTAGCGGGATTTGACAACGTGGCGGATTCAACATATACTTGTGATGCTGGCGCCGTGGCCAAGTGGTTAAGGCAAGGGTCTGCAAAACCCTGACCAGCGGTTCAAATCCGCTCGGCGCCTCTGGACGACCTGACCGCGCGAATGCGTCAGGTCGTTTTTGTTGAGTGATCCAATGCCACTTGTTCCCGTTCCTCTGGTTCGTCGTATCGAACTCGCGCTCCTTGCGCCACATCTCGCGCGCGCGGACATCGAAGCCGGGTGCGCCGCGGCGGTGCAGTCCGATTGCGTCAGCGTGTTCGTCAAGCCACACTACATCGAAGTTGCGCGCAAGGCGTTGAAGGAGGCGCGCCTTACCGTCGCGTCGGTTGTCGGTTTTCCCAATGGTGGCGTCACCACCGCGACGAAAATGTACGAGACGCAAGACCTGATTCAGCGCGGCGCGGACGAACTGGCGATGGTCATCAACATCGGCGCGCTGCGCGATGGCGATGAACTGGCAGTGCGCAATGACATTATCGGCGTGGTCAAGACCGCGCGCGGCAAGCCCATCACGGTGATTCTGGAAATGCCGCTGTTGAACGAAGCGGAAAAAGTGCGCGCGTGCAAAATCATCCAGCCTCTACCCATCGCCTTTGTAATGACGGCGACCGATTTTGCGCCCTCTCCCACCACGCCTGCCGATGTGCAACTGGTGCGCGCTCTGTGCCCCGATCTTAAGATTCGCGCGGCAGGTGGCATCGAAACGCAGGCTGCGGCGCTGGAAATGATTGGCGCGGGCGCGGCACGCGTCGTGGTGAGCGATGTGCAAGCCGTACTGCGCGAGCAGTAGGCAGAAAGCGGTGGTTGGAACATTTTGGCACGCGCAAGCGTCTGGCAAGTGAAAGCATACGACGACGGTCGGCAGTCGGTCGTCGTCAGTCACATTCAGGAGGCAACTATGTTTTACCGAAAATGGTTCTGGCTCGCGCTCAGTCTCGCCTTGCTCGCGCTCCTTGCGCTGACACTGGGCTGTCAGGGCAGTACGCCGCTGGCAATCTCCAACACCCCTACCGCCTATGCCAAGAGCGGTAGCATTGACCTCACCGTGTACAACCAGAACATGGCGCTCGTTAAGGACAAGCGCGTGCTCACACTCAAAGCCGGTATGAATGAAGTGCGCTTTAGCGATGTTGCCGCGCAGATTGATCCGACGAGTGTCCAATTCGTTTCACTCACCGATCCGAACGGCACGCGCGTCCTTGAACAAAATTACGCCTACGACATCGTTGGCTCGAAGAAGCTGCTGGAACGGTACCTCGAGCAAAACATTTCGCTCGTCACGGAAGATGGCTCCAAGTACAGCGGCAAATTGTTGAGTGGCGCGGATGACATCATCTTGCAACACGATGACGGTCAGGTGACGACCATCAAACTCGCGCAGGTGCGCGAAATCAAATTCCCCAACCTGCCCGGCGGTCTTATCACCAAGCCGACGCTCATCTGGCTCGTCAACTCGGCAAAAGCCGGCAATCACGACACGCAAGTTACCTACATCACCAACGGCATCAACTGGAAAGCGAATTACGTCGTCGTGGTGAACAAGGACGATACCGCGATGAACCTGAACGGCTGGGTGACAATTGACAATCAGAGCGGCGCGACGTACGAAGACGCCAACCTTAAACTCGTCGCTGGCGATGTGCGTCGCGTGACACCTGTCCCTGCCGCGCGCGAGGGCTATGCACTTCCCACGGCGACCGCCAAAGCGCCCGAACCGCAATTCGTCCAGCAAGACATTTTTGAGTACAAACTGTACTCGTTGCAACGCGCCACGACGATTCGCAACCGCGAGACCAAGCAAATCGAATTCACCAGCGCGGCGGGCGTGCCTATCAACAAACTCTTCGTCTACGATGGCGGCAAAGCGTATCGTTTCTACGGCTATCAAATCACCGATCCGAACTATGGCAAGACGAGTGACACCAAAGTCGCCGTGATGCTCGAGTTCAAGAACAGCGAGCAGAACAAACTGGGCATCCCACTGCCCAAAGGTACGATTCGCGTCTACAAAGCGGATGCCGATGGGAGCAATCAATTCATCGGCGAGGACAACATTGACCACACCGCCAAAGATGAGATGATTCGGCTGAACATCGGCAACGCGTTCGATGTGGTGGGCGAGCGCAAGCAAACGAATTTCACCAAGATCAGCGATCGCGTCATCGAAGAGACGTACGAAATCAAACTCCGCAATCACAAAAAAGAAGCGGTCGAGGTGCGCGTGGTCGAGCGACTCTTCCGCTGGTCGAACTGGCAAATCATAAAATCCACACAGGATTACACCAAGTTGGACGCGCAGACGATTGAATTTCGCGTGAACGTCAAACCCGACGGCGAGAGTGTGTTGAGTTACACGGTGCGGTACTCGTGGTGACCAACGACAAAGCCATTCGCCTCGGACATCCCTCTTACGTCTGGCGCTTTGGACAGGACCGCCGTCTGGAGATGATTCGGCGGTACGTCGCGCTGGAAAACGCGCGCGTGCTGGATGTGGGCTGCGGCATTGGCGCGTACGTCGAAAAATTTGCCGCACTCGGCGCGCGCGCGTTTGGCGTGGACGTGGACGCGGAAAAACTCGTCGAGGCGCGCCACGATAAAAATCTCGTTCTGCTCGCGTGCGCCGTCTCCGAAACACTCCCTTTTCCTGACGACGTGTTCGATGCCGTGCTATTGCACGAAGTCATCGAACACGTCGCGGACGATGCGCAAACGATTCGTGAGGCGCAGCGCGTCTGCCGACGCGGCGGGCGCGTCATCGTCTTTGCACCCAATCGTCTCTATCCGTTCGAGACGCACGGCGCGTATTTCGGCAAGCGGTACGTCGCGGGCAACATTCCGCTCATCGGCTACCTACCCGATGTGCTGCGTCGCAGGTTTGCGCCGCACGTGCGCGCCTACACCGCGCGCGACCTGCGCGCGCTGTTCGCCGGACTCGATGGCACGCTGCTGGTTCACACGCAGATTTTTCCCGGCTATGACAAGATCGCGCGGCGGAGCGCGCTTTTGGCGCGCGCGTTGCGCGGCGTCACGTACTTTATGGAACGCACACCGCTGCGCGCTGTGGGACTGTCCCACCTGGTCGTGTGGCAAAAATCACTTTGACGTCTGTGAAGATGGTGCTATAATTAACCGATGGTAATGCACGCGAATTCGGGTTAAGCAGACGAGTAATTACGCTTGGGTATCTGTCCGCTTTCGTGCGGACACTGACGGCTCACGCGAGCCGATGGGTGAGTGTAACGTCGCTCCCTGGGAAAAACCCCTCTCATCCCCCTGCCCCCTCTCTCCCCGCTTCGCGGGAAGAGAGGGGGAGATGGGAGGAGGGGTGTGGGCGGGCGGCTTCGCCGCCCGCCCACACCCCGTTCCCTTGCTCCCCCCTCCCCACGCCGCAGAGCGGCGTGGGGAGGGGGCTAGGGGGTGGGGTGATTCCCAAAATGCAGAAAACGCCCCCCAAAAAATGCCCGTCAACAGCCATGCTTGGCAAAGTAAAAATCTCAAGAGGTGTTTTTGACGACAGAACAACTGATTACTGACGATCTCGATTTACTCCTCAACGTTCTTCCACCGCGCGTGCAGGCACACCTGCGCGAAATCAATCGCGGCAACGACCTCCTCGAAGTCGTGCTCGACCTTGGACGCGTGCCCGAAGCACGCTTTGTGAACGAAGCGGTCCCCCTCAACGCGCGCGAGGTGGATCAAGCCGATCTGGATTACGTTGTCGCGCGCATCGGTGAATTCACCAGCGATAATCGCGCCGGCATTCCGCGCACCCTGCATCGCATCTCGTGCATTCGCAATCGTCAGGGGCGCATCGTGGGGTTGACCTGCCGCGTGGGACGCGCCGTGTACGGCACCGTCGAAATCATCCGCGACATTATCGAGTCGGGCAAGAGTGTGCTGCTGCTGGGACGGCCGGGCGTCGGCAAGACGACGCTGCTGCGCGAATCGGCGCGCATTCTCAGCGATACCAAACGCGTCGTCATCGTGGATACGTCGAACGAAATCGGCGGCGATGGCGATGTGCCTCACCCCGCCGTCGGCAAGGCGCGGCGAATGCAAGTGCCCACGCCCACATTGCAACACGAGGTGATGATCGAAGCAGTCGAAAATCATATGCCCGAAGTCATCATCATTGACGAAATCGGGCGGCAGTTGGAAGCCGAAGCCGCGCGCACAATCGCCGAACGCGGTGTGCAACTCATCGGCACTGCACACGGCAACTCGCTCGACAATCTGATGATGAATCCGACGCTCGCCGATTTGATTGGCGGCATTCAATCGGTCACCCTCTCCGACGAAGAGGCGCGACGGCGCGGCACGCAAAAATCCATTCTTGAACGCAAAGCACCGCCAACGTTCGATGTGCTCATCGAGATTCAAGAACGCGATCGGCTGGCGGTGCATCACGACATTGCGCAAGCGGTGGATGCGCTCTTGCGCGGGCGCCCGCTCGACCCGGAGATTCGCATCCGTCAGGCGGACGGGCAGGTGAAAATCGAAAAGCCCACTGCCGCGCCGCGTCTCACGGTCACGCGCGAAACGACGCGCCGCGCCGAGGAGCCCGCGCGTCCGTTACGATTGTATCCGTACGGCGTGAGTCAGGAACGACTGGAACAAGCCGCCAAAAGTTTGAACGTGCCGATTCAAATCGTGACCGAAGTGCACAGCGCCGACGCGCTCGTGACGTTGAAAAACTATTATCGCAAACGCCCACCGATTGTGAGCGATGCGGAACGGCGCGGTGTGCCGGTGTATGTCCTGCGTTCCAACACGCTCGCGCAAATGGAGGGCTTGCTCGAAGACCTGTATGGGCTGGAGGCGCAAGACCCCTTGCAAGCCGCGCTGGAAGAGACCGAAGCTGCTATCGAGCAGATTCGCAGCGGTCAAGCCCGCTCAGTTGAACTGGCGCCCCAGAGCGCGTACATTCGACGGCAACAACACGAAGCCGCGCGACGCGCCAACCTGTTCTCGCGCTCGCTGGGCAAAGAACCCAAACGCCGTGTGCGCATCTACGCGACGGAAGACGAGTAGAACAAAAAAAGGCAAAAGTTTTCACTTTTGCCTTTTTTGTTTCATCCATACACCGCCTTGACCGCGCGCCGCGTCAACACGCGCGCCATCTCACGCCGATACTCGGCACTGCCGCGAAAATCCGCTGGCGGTGATAAATCCTGCGCCGCGACGCGCGCCGCCTCCTCGATGCGTGCGTCATCCTGCGCGTGTCCCTCCAGCATCTGTTCCGCTGTGTGCGCGCGTCGTGCGGTTTCACCCACGCCGCCGAGTGCGATCCGTACAGCGCGCGCGAGGTTGTTTTCGATGCGCGCCGCCGCAACCACACACACAATCGGTTTGTCGCCGGGCGTGCGTGCCACTGTCTCGACCGACGTGCGCGGATTCGTCAGCGGCACAGTGATTTCGGTGACCAGTGCGCCGCGCAACAGCGACGCGCGCGCGGGCAAAAATTCGTCCAGCGTCACGGCGCGCGTCTCACTGCCGACAATCGTCACGCGCGCATCGAGCGCGAGCAACGCTACCGCGAGGATTCCAGCAGGTTCGGCGATGAGCGTGCCGCCAATCGTCGCCTGATTCCGCAAAATGCTCGACGCGCTCCGATGCGCGGCGTGCGCGAGGACACTGTTCGCCAGGGCGCGCAGAATCGGCGATTCGTCCAGCGTGGCGAGCGTCGTCATCGCGCCGATTGCTACTGCGCCATCACACTCACGAATGTACGCCAGTCCCAGCGCGGACAAATCAACGACGGCATGCACATCGCGTCGTTTGTCCGTCAGCAACTGCGTGCCGCCCGCGAGCACGACGGTGTTCGGTTGTTGCAAAAATTTCAGTGCGTCAGCGATGGTCGTGGGTTTGTGAATTTCTTGCAGGTTGAGCATATATGCCTCGGATTTCAGTTGCAGGTTTGAGGTTATGGATCAAGTGGTAATACCTTGCCTTCACTTGGAGACAACCCCTCTCATCCCCCTGCCCCCTGCTCTCCCCGCGAAGCGGGGAGAGCAGGGGGTATGAATGGGGGGGGGCGGGCGGCGTAGCCGCCCGCCCACACCTCCATTCCCCAGTTCCCCTCCCCACGCCGCTCGGCGGCGTGGGGAGGGGCAAGGGGGTGGGGCGACTTGCGATGGCTAGCACGGGTTGATGAATTAAGTTATCCTGTGCCGTTACGGAAAATTTCTTAATCCATAACCTGAAACATGAAACTATGCCTGCGCGAAGGTATCAATCATCAATTTCACATCTTCGCCCAGCGGATACAGGATGGGACAGGTGCAACCATACTGACGATACTGCGCCACTTTGGCGCGCACTTCGTCCGGCGTTCCACTCGCAGTGATGCGTTCGATGAGTTCGTCGGGGACAAACTGCATCGCCTCGTGAATTTGCTCTTTGGTGGCGGGCCAGCCGAGAATACTCTGGATTTTTTTGACGGTTTCCTCCGGCGTCTGGCTGGCTTTGGCGATGTGCGGTTGCTGGGCAAGGTATTGTGTGATGAGTTCCTTCGCCGCGGTGATGGCTTTTTTGTGATCGCGATCCACCGAGCAGACGACAAGCTGCGGACGATCAATGTCCTCCAGTTTGCGTCCCGCGCGTTTCGCACCGATTTCGAGATGCTTGAGCGCGTTGAGGTTGTACTCTGGTGGCACGCAATAGTTCAGTACCACGCCATCGGCGATTTCGCCGGCAAGTTCGAGCATCGCATCGCCGGTCGCGCCGATGTAGATGGGGACATTGCGCGGCTCGCGCCGACCGTGCACCACATCGAGTTCAATCCCTTCGACGTGATGAAACTCGCCGTGAAAAGTGACGCGCTTCATCGCGAGAAGATCGCGCAACACGGTCACCGTCTCGCGCATCGCCAAAAGCGGCTTGCGACGTTCGATACCAACGTTCTTCGCCAGCGGGTCCCACCACGCGCCGATGCCGCAGATGATCCGATTGGGTGCGAGATCGTCGAGCGTGAGAAACGTCGCCGCCAGCAAGCCGATGTTGCGCGTCCAGTTGTTGATAACACCACTGGCGACTTTGATTTTTGACGTGACCGCTGCAAAGGCAGCCATCGGCACAATCGCATCGCGCACCAGGCGCGATTCGGCTTGCCACACGGCTTCAAAGCCGCGCGCTTCGGCATATTTCACATACTCCATCCCCTCACGAATTTCGTGTTTGTCTTGCAGGTAAAGGGCAACGCGTTCCATCGTTCTCCTTTCGTTTGACGAATGACCCAGGACAAACGTTCGTCGTCCGTCACGGGTAAATCTTTTCCAGCATCCGCGCGAATGGAATCGTCTTACCGTCCTGTCCAAATATAGGTCATTCCTGCGTGAGAATTTCTTTTATCTCGCGGAATACTTGATCGGGTGTGGGTTCCTGGCAAGCAAGATGCGCATCGGGATTGGTATAGGGGTGAACGTGCCAACCTCGAAAGTTATCATAACCAAAAATCCGCCCACCTCCCTTGACAAGTGCGTAACTCGTCTTACTTGTGACGGCACTGTGGTAAACATCAATCAGCGTATGGTCATCCACCTCAACTCGACAGCGCAGTTCTACACCGCGTCGTTCCTCAAAAGAGAACCTAAGGTGGGGAAGATATTTCGCAATTGCCGCCACTACTTGTTGCTTGAACTCTGCCATACTCATTTCACAAGACCTTCCACCCGACGCAATTGCTCCAGCCACAACTTTTTTTCAGCCACCAAACTCTCCCACCTCATTGCATCCTGTTCGCGTTCGTACGCATATGGATCGCCAAACTCACCACGTTCCAATTGTGCAATGAACTGCTCATAGTCCACGCCATACTTGATCTCGTATTCCAGCAACTCACGTTCAACCTGTTCCAGATAGCGGCGTAATTCGTTCGTGACCAGATAGGCGAGTTTTTCGTCAAGCGTTTCACCTTTCATTCGTGCCAGCACAGGTTCGAGTTGTGGTGCAATGGTTACATTCAGCGACATTTGGTCCTCCGTCCTTCGTCCTTCGTCTTTGGTCGTCCGTCACGGGTAAATCTTTTCCAGCATCCGCGCGAATGGAATCGTCTCGCGCACGTGATCGAGTTTGCAAATCCACGCGACTGTACGTTCCACGCCCAGACCAAAGCCGCAATGCGGCACCGAGCCGTAACGGCGCAAATCCAGATACCACTCGTACGCTTCGCGCGGTAGTTTGTGTTTTTCAATCTGCGCTTCGAGATAAGCCAGATCGGCGGAACGTTCACCACCACCGATGATCTCACCGTAGCCTTCAGGTGCTAGCAAGTCCGCGCCCAGCACCACTTTGGGATCGTTTGGGTCGGGTGCCATATAGAACGCCTTGATTTCCGTCGGATAACGATGCACAAACACCGGCTTGTCGAATTGCTCGCTAATGGTGGTTTCGTGTGGCGCACCGAAATCATCGCCCCACTGGAAATCGGGAAAACCATTCTGACGCAACAGTTCGACCGCTTCGGTGTACGAAATTTTGGGAAACGGTGGCGTCACTTTTTCGAGTGGTGCGGTATCGCGCTCTAGCGTTTTGAGTTCGCTGACACACTCGCGCAAAACGGTTTGCACGATGTACGACACAAACTCTTCACCCACGCGCATATAATCGTCGAGCGTGCCGTATGCCCATTCAGGTTCGACCATCCAGAATTCCGTGAGGTGACGGCGCGTCTTGGACTTTTCCGCGCGAAACGTCGGACCAAAGCAGTACACCTTGCCAAATGCCATCGCGGTCGCTTCGTTGTAGAGTTGTCCACTTTGCGTGAGGTACGCGGGCACACCAAAGTAATCGGTGGCAAAAAGCGTGGTGGTGCCTTCACACGCCGAGGGCGTCAGAATCGGCGTGTCCACCAGCAAAAAGCCGTGACTATCAAGCCAATCGCGAATCGCCTTGACGATGCGCGCGCGCACGCGCAGAATCGCATGTTGACGCGAGGAACGCAACCACAGATGCCGATGCGCCATCAGAAATTCGATGCCGTGCTCTTTCGGCGTGATGGGATAGTCTTGAGCCACCTGAACGATCTGCACGTCGCGCACGGCGAGTTCGTAACCGCCGGGTGCGCGCGCGTCGGCGCGCGGAATGCCGGTGAGAATGAGCGATGATTCCTGAGTCAGACGTTTCACCGCCTCGAACACATGCGGCGCGACCTCTTTTTGAAACACGACTGCTTGAATAAAACCAGTGCCGTCGCGAAAACGCAGAAATTGCAACTTGCCTTTGTCGGTCTTGTCGGCAAGCCAGCCTTTGAGGATGATTTCTTTGCCAGCATACTGAGCAATGTCTCGAATGTAAACGTGTTCTGCCATGTTCACTCCTTCGAAAATCCCTTTGTCCACGAAGGTCACGAAGGAACACGAAGAAAAAATCTTTGTGACTCTTCGTGTCCTTGGTGGATATTTTTTCATTCGTCGTGGCAAGCGCGTGCGCCTATGAGCAACTCCTTTGAAAAATACGACTGCCGACTATTCGTTCCAGCGAGCCAGCGTGGCGTACGTGCGTACGATGAACTGCCGCGCGGGAAGTGCGATGCCATCCACCGCGCGCTTGATCATCGCGCGCCACCATGCCGCGCGCCACGACTCCCACGCGCGCGCAAAGAGCGCGCGTTCGGTTGGATCGAGTGGGTGTGCGCCAAAGCGTTCGCGCGTGTAGAACGATGCCACACACTCGGTTGCCGATTGGGCAAGTGGCAACAGGCGATTGATTGCGCGGGCGCGTTCCAGCGGAGTCGCGCCACGCTCCTCGCGCATTCCGAGCCAGTGCGCGCGTTCAAGCATCTCTTCGTACACGCGCGCGGCGGGCGGCAAGCACGCGAGTTGCCGCACGCGTGACCAGTGTCGCGCTCCCAGCACACCTACCAGCGTCAGCACGATGACACCCACCACTGCCAGCGTTGTATCGCGCGGATTGAATTGCCACGCGCGCGCGGAGGTGAATGCTGTGCCAAAATCGTCAATGTCCCTCTCGTCGGCGCGGTCACGTTCACGGCGGCGACGTTGTTCCGCTGCCGATTCACGCGTATCGGAATTCTCGGGCGCTGTCGCCGGTCTCTTGGGGCGTTCAATCTCTGGTTTGTTCGCCGTTGGTTCAAATTCAATCCAGCCGTAACTGGGAAAATAAATCTCGACCCACGAATGCGCGTTCGCCTCAACGATGTGGAACACGCCCTCCGCATAGTCGCCGAGCGCGTAACCCGAGACCACGCGCGCGGGAATGCCCAGGGTGCGCGCCATCACCGCCATTGCCGAAGCATAATAGTTGCAATAGCCGGCGGGTCGTTCAAAAAGCACATAGTCCACACCATCCACACCCAGCGGGGGCGCGCTCACATTTTCGTCATAAGTGATATGCGCGCGCAAAAATTTTTCCAGCGCCACCGCGCGGTCGTAGGGATTAGCAAACGGCTCGGCGATTTCTTTTGCCCTGGCGCGCACGCGTTCCGGCAAATCGTCGGGGAGTTGCAAATAGTGGGCGCGAATCCACGCGGGATAGTCTGTCGAATCGGTGCGCAACGACTCTTCATCGGCAACACTGATCGCCGAGACCACCGTGTACGTCTCGCCTGCGCGCAGCGGACGCCGCGCGCGCGCGATGTTCAAATCGAATAGCGGTGGCGTCACGGTGGGATCTATGCCCACGCGCGCTTCGATGGGCAGGTTGAAACGTAACGGTTGAGATTGAGCGTACAGAATGTTCTGGTCGTTCAGATAGATTTTGATGGTCTGAGTGACTTCGGCACGCAGATACCCCCCGGGGGTATCCAGACGCGCATCGTTGGCGCTCAGTTGTAGCGAATCAAGCAACGTGCTAAACCACGTGCCGCCGCTGTATCTGTCGTACACGCGGGCGCGCCAGTAACGTCCATTGTCGGCGCGAACATCCATCACCGGACGCTGTCCCAGCGTAATCGGTCCCCCCATCGTCAACGCCGCGCTCGAAAACGAGACGGGAGCGTCGCGCGCCACCGCGCGCAACGCGCTGAACGCGCGGCTAAAGTGCGTTTCGATATTGTGCCAGGGTTCCTGCAATGGATCGAACACAGCCAGCCATCCGGGTCCGGGCGCGCTCGCGGGGAGGAACCAAACCATCATCAACAGCGCGAACGCAAAGAGCGCGCCGTACCCCAGCACATCGAATTGCACATCGCCCGTGTAGCCCACTGCTGTTGTGCGCCAGCGTCGCTCGAGAGCGTGGAGGTTTGTGCGTACGAGCAACAACAGCGCGCACAGCAGATAGATGCCAAAGTAGAAATCGGCTTGCGCGGCGTAAAACAAATTGAGGAGCAATGCCGCACCGCTGGGAACCAACGCGCCCCACACCTGTCGTCGCCGATAGACAAACCACGCGGCAACATAAGCGATGAGCCACGTCACCCACGTCAGTTGAATCACGAAAATTAAATTGTCGCTGGCAGAACCACCGGCGGCGACCTGCACAAGCCACTTGACGATGCGCTCGCGCAACAGAATCAGTTTCTCTTCCAGAGTCAATGCGGCAGGCAACAATGACGCGATGAGGAGCAGGGTCACCGGGCTGGCGAGAATCAGAGCGGCAAGATGCGCCCAGACGCCGGGAAGGCGATGAATTCTGGAACATAGCCATCCAAAGCACAAGCCGCCCAGCGCCGCCCAACTCAACACGTGCAAGCCGTCCGTCCACTCTGCCGCCGCGATGGAACCGGTGAGACTGGACAAGACGAGCAGCAGCAAGACAAAGGTGGTCACACCTTCGCTTACATCGGTTTCGGTCCGTGCGATAGGATTGCTCACGCGCGTAGATTATCACCGCGTTGCGAATTTGTCAACGCGGAATCAAAAAAAGAACGCGCTCGCGGGTGGAGCGCATTCCCCTATCTGTCCCATTGACCTGTGAACTCTATTTCTGGGCGCGATCGTATTGTTGCAGACGACGGGCTAACTCGGTAAAGACGAGACCTGCCGTATGCTCAGGGAACTTTGCCATAAACGGAACGGATTCGTTGATTGCCATCGTCATATACTCGACCACATACGGCACGGTGACCGCTAATGGCAGTTTCAAGGCATTTTCAATATCTTCCGTCGTTGTCCAGACCCGACCAACCGTACGGTTATTGACCAGCACAATCCGTTTGAGGTCTAGATTTCGCCTTCTGAGAAAATCAAGCACAACCCGTGTGGCCTTGACCGTGCTAATATCCGGCGTGACCACAACGACAATGGCAGAAGAGTTTTCAATCACAGGCAAGGAAATGCGCGACAAAGTCCGCCCAAAATCCACAAACACATAATCAAAAGTCTTTTTCAAAATCGAAAAGATTGGAACGACCTGATTCACCTCCAGCGTTCCTGCCTCCTGCGGATCGGTCGCGCCAATCAACAAGCGAAAGCCCCACTGAAGAACTGGCGAAACATATTTTTTTAACAGTGTAGCATCTACGCTCTCAGGTAGTTCGTGAGATAATTTGACGACAGTGGCTTGCGGTTCATAGCCGAGCGAAGGCGCAACAGACCCAATGGGAAAGACCATATCTACCACCAAGATCTCTGCGCGTGGTTCAAGTTTGGCGAGCGCGTACGCTGTGTTGATACACAGCGATGTGGTGCCGGTGCCTCCCTTGGCACTACAAAACGAAAAGATGCGTCCGCGTTCGCTGGGGGTCGCGCGTGTTCTGGGACGCATCAACCACGCACGAATTTTTGCCAGCAGTTCGATGTCCGCGCCCGGGCGTTTGAGGATGAATTCATCAGCCCCGGCACTCAAGCTCTGCGCAATCGCCTCGGGATTCGATTCTCCGCTCAGAAGGATGATTCCCAGCGCAGCATGACTCGGCTCGGTGCGGAGACGCCGAACGATATCCAGGCCATTGCCATCGGGCAAGCGTGGATCCATTACGATAAGGTCAGGAATCTCCTGCTCGATCTTTTGCAGCGCGACGTCACCCCGCGACGCCACATCTACGCTATACCCTTCGGCGACCAGTTTGGAACGCAACCAGACCAGTGTGGTTGTGTCTTGATCAACGACCAAAATTCGCACAGACATTTCATTGTTTCCTGGGTATCTCCATCTAAAGCAATTATACCACTTGCAATCGGTTTAGGCAATACCACTCCAACGGGGGGGGGGCACTTTAGTTTGGGAGCAAATTTGATGCAGTAAATTCGTTCGCCTGAGCTTACATCTTGCACCCGTGCTTTGGAGAAACCCTTCTCATTCCCCTTTCCCCTGCTCTCTCCGCGTGGCAGTAAGAAAAGGGAGATGACGAGGTGGTGGCGGGCGGCGAAGCCGCCCGCCACCACCTCGTCCTTATCATTCCCCTCCCCGTTGCGCAGGGGCGAAAAATTTTTCGCTCCAACGGGCGAGGGCAGGGGATGGGGCTATGCATCCGCTAGGTGCGAAACTTGCTGAGAAACTTGCTCCACAGCTGAAATGCACGCCGCGCACAGGGTGCATTTCAGTTTGGGGGCAAGTTTTGCCGGGATTCGCTGCAAAGGCGTGAAACCGAACCTGCGTCGGTTCAAATCCAGTCGCCGTAGGGCAACTTGGCAAAGTTGTAGCCGCAAATTTATTTGCTAGACGCCCAGTTTGCCCCCAAAGTGAAATACACCCCGCGCACATCGAAAGTTGAAATAAAATCATATCTGCGTTATACTATGCATAGCACAGAGTCGTGTGTGCATTCCACTTCCAAAGGAGGGAGGCGAATGGTCTATTGTTTTCGAGTGTCCAGAAGCGTTTGATCTGTACAAACGCATTCTGGACTTTGTTTTTCAAGAATCCTGAAGGAAAGGAGAGCCAATGAATCGCACAGTGGACATTGTTGGCGTGGGGTGGAGTGGCTTTCGCGCGATCTCGCCAGACGTCTCGTACAAAGAGATGACGTTTGAAGCCGCGACGCGTGCCTACGCCGATGCGGGCATTGACCCGCGCAACGATGTACAGGGGTTTGTCACTGCCGCCGAAGATTATCACGAGGGCACGAGTATTTTCGACGAGTACACGCCCGACCAACTGGGCGCGGCGTTGCGCCCGATGCACACCATCAGTGGCGATGGCTTGCACGCGCTGGCTGCCGCGTATATGCAGATCGCGTCCGGCTTGATGGATGTGGTCGTCGTCGAAGCGCATAGCAAAGCCTCCAACATCCTCACGCTCAATCACATCACCGCGTTCGCTGAGGATCCGACGTTCGAGCGACCGCTGGCAATCCATCCGCTGGCACTTGCCGGGTTGGAAATGCAAATGCTGTTGAGCGCGGGACGCTTTACCCTTGAGCAATGCGCCCAGGTGGTGGTGAAAAACAAAAACAACGCGCTGGCAAACCCGGCGGCGGCACACGGCGCGGCGATTGGACGCAAAACGGTGCTGGAATCGCAAGTCGTTGCATCGCCCCTGACACGTTTGATGGCAGCGCCACACGCCGACGGCGCGATCGTGATGGTGCTCGCCGATTCGGACACGGCGAAACGCTTGAAAGGCAAACCCGTGCGCGTTCGCGGCATCGGTTGGGCAAACGATACGCCCGCACTCGACTCGCGCGATTGGTTGCACGCGCAGTACGCGCGCAAATCGGCAGAGATGGCATACCGCATCGCCGGGATTCGGCATCCGCGGAGCGAGATTGATTTTGCGGAGGTGGATGACACGTTCGCGTACAAAGAACTGCAACACCTCGAAGCGCTCCAACTCGCCAAACCCGGCGAAGCCGGTATTCTGACCGCGCAAGGTGCGACCGAACGCGACGGTGAATTGCCAGTGAATCCCGGCGGCGGCTGTCTGGGCGTTGGATCGTTGCTCGATGCAAACGGACTGGCACGCGTGCTTGAAGTGGTCTTGCAATTGCGCGGTGAAGCCGGCGCGCGTCAATTGAAAAACGTCAAGACGGGGTTGGCATTCACGTGGCGTGGCGTGCCAACCACAAGCGGCGCGGCAGTGGTGTTAAGTAACTAGTATTCAGTAAGCAGTATTCAGACTGAACACTGAATACTGAACACTGAGACCGGGAGGCAATATGGGACTGCGAAGAGTAGCCGTTGTGGGCGCGGGGATGACCAAATTCGTGCGCCGTGCCCAAGAGACCGGGCGCGAACTCGCGTGGGAAGCGGTGAGCAAAGCGCTCGAATCGTGTGAGATGACGCTCGATCAAATTGATTGTGTGGTAATGGGCACTGCACCCGATGCGTTCGACGGCGTACATATGAAATCGGAATGGCTCGCCGATGGCGCGGGCGCGTGGGGCAAGCCGTATATGCGCGGCTACGTCGGTGGCGGCACCGGTGTGTTTGCACCGGCGCAAGGGTGGTATCACGTGGCATCAGGTTTGTTCGACACATGCCTGGTGGTGTGTGAAGAAAAAATGTCGCCCACGCAACCGCATCCGCAAGCCGCGTTCAATTCGATTTTCGACAACATCACCGAGCGACCTCTGGGTCCAAATCTGCTCTGGATTTTCGCAATCGAAATGAACGCGTATATGAATCGGTATGGACTCAAGAAGGAAGACATTGCGCTTGTTTCGGTCAAGAACAAACGCAACGCTGCCGATCATCCCGCCTCATTGTTAGGTGATCCGAACATCACGGTTCAAGACGTACTCAATTCCGAGGTGCTTGCCTGGCCCGTCCAGCGTCTCGATGTATCGCCGGTGACGGATGGCGCGGTCGCGATTGTGCTCGCCGCCGATTCGGTCGCGCGACGTGTCACTCCTAAGCCGATCTGGATCGAAGGTATCGGCTGGTGTCTCGATACGGCGTACTGGACGAATCGTGATTTGTCGTATCCGACGTACGTCGAAGAAGCGGCGCGACGCGCGTACGCGATGGCGGGCATCAAAGAGCCGCGCAAAGAAATTCACATCGCCGAGCCGTACGATCCGTTCGATTACAAGGAACTGCATCATCTCGAAGGGCTGATGCTGTTCGACAAAGGCAAAGCGCCGGAAGCGACCGCGCTTGGCATCACGCAACGCAACGGTGATTTGCCGGTGTGTCCCTCGGGCGGCTTGCTGGGCGTGGGCAATCCGATTGCGGCGGCAGGCTTGATGAAGATCGCCGAACTGTTCTGGCAACTGCGCGGCGAAGCCGGCAAACGTCAGGTGCCCGGTAATCCACGGCGCGGCGTCGCGCAAGCCTGGGGCGATTTGATGCAAGTCGGCACGGTGGTGGTGATGGGAAAATAGGCAAACAAGCCAAAGATGCCAAAAGAGCCAAACGTGCCAAAAAAGAGTTTGGCACATCTGGCATATTTGGCACGTTTGGCATATCTGGGAGAAGAACTATGGAACACCTAGTCTATCCAACCAGGGGTTTAAGCGAGCAAGCGTTTGAAAAACACGAGGTGCTGTTCGAGACGTGGCACGTTAAAGCAGAGTACGCGTGGGACACCGGTGTTGCCATCGGCAAATATCTTGACGCATTGAAAAACGGTCGTTTGATTGGACGACGTTGCTTTAAATGCAAACGCGTGATGGTGCCCCCGCGAATGTTCTGCGAGCAGTGCTTTCGTCCCACCGATGAATGGGTGTACGTGCAAGACACTGGCACCGTCAAAACTTTTTCGTTGTGCTACGTGCGCTGGGATATGGTGCGGCTCAAAGAGCCAGAAATCCCGGCGGTGATTGATCTCGATGGCGCATCGAAAGGGATGGGCATCTTGCACAAACTCGGCGAGGTGGATCCCAAAGCCGTTAAGGTGGGAATGCGCGTGCAGGCAGTGTGGAAACCCGCTGCCGAACGCACAGGCAGTATCACGGATATCGCGTATTTCAAACCGATTCAATGAGCAATGACAAATGACAAATGAGCAAATGACAAAGGGTTTGGCTCATTTGGCAAATTTGGCACGTTTGGCAAACTGAATGGAGGTCAAATGAGTCTCTTGCATACTCTCGAACATCCCACCGATGCGCGCGTGTGGCGTGGCAATCTGCCTTTGTATCATCGTTACACCGCAGGAATCGCGGGTGAAAAATTCTTGCGCGCGCTCAAAGACGAAGGCAAACTGTTCGGCGCGAAATGTCCCCGCTGTGGCTATGTGTACGTGCCCACGCGACTGTACTGCGAACGCGATGCCGCGCACCTCGACGATACGACGTGGGTGCCAGTGGGACCCGAGGGCGAGTTGGTATCGTTCACGGCAGTTTACGTGGACCTGGATGGTCATCGGCTGGAGAAGCCGCAGTGGGTTGGCTTGGTGCGACTCGATGGCGCATCCAGCGTAACGATGCACTATCTCGGCGAAGTCAAGCCCGAAGCGTTGCGCGTGGGAATGCGCGTGCGGGTCGTCCTCAAGCCGACGAATGAACGCGTCGGCTCAATCAAAGATATCGCGTACTTCAAGCCGATTTGAGGCAGGCGCGCTGGTTTTCCGTTGGCATTTGAAATGTGTTGCCCGCTGACCTCCAGTGTCAGCGGGCATTTTTTATGCAGCGATTCTTTCCTGTTCGCCGTGTCCATTGTCAGGGACTCGCGTCGGTAGCGGAATGATCTTACGCGCCGATGCCTGTACCTCCAGCGTGTGCCGTTTTTCGCGTTCGAGCATTGCCTCGGCGGCGATGGATTTCGCACGCGCACCGGCAATCAGCAGTGCCGCGCCACCCACGCTCAGCGCAACGATTGCCAGGGTGATTGCCACCGTCAGTGCGCTCTCGCGCGTGTTGGCGTTATTGCGTGCGTCGGCATCACGGGCGATTGCCCCCGCAATGCTCGTTGCGGTTGCCTGCGCTTGTTGCGCATACGCCGTTTGCTCGCCGGCGATGCGCGTTTGCGTCGCCTGGGCTTGTTGCACCTTGTTGTGCGCTTCAGCCGCAAGCGCGGTTTGCGTCGCATTGGCTTGCGCGACTCCGAGCGCAGATTGAATCGCGACCTGCGTGGCGGTTTGCTGAACGGGAATGGCGGTCGCTTGCGCAATCGCCGTTTGACGAGCCTGGGTCGCGTACAGTGCGCCGGCTGTTTGCGTTTGTTGCATTGCCACCTGGAACGCGCGCGGCGTCTCGGTGGCTTGCAAGTTGCCGGCTTCTTTTCGTGCCTCGAGCGCGCTCTT
>Ga0209162_1001042_pt1 | contig 28738 bp, 21 predicted proteins | sample YNPNPMetaG_FD_187121 | JGI IMG/M metagenome (GOLD analysis project Ga0209162, IMG submission 187121) | Anoxygenic and chlorotrophic microbial mat microbial communities from Yellowstone National Park, USA - YNP NP MetaG (SPAdes) (version 2) ...
TCGGCGGAGCACAGCTTCCAAATGTGGAATACCGCTTCCACTGGCTTCCGGCGCATAACGTCGTGTGATGGCGACTGCGACTATCGTCCCAAGGAGTGTGAACAAAACGGGGAAAACCCACCCCCACGGGGGTTTACTGTGCGCCCGAGAAAGAATCTCATTCCTCAAAACGCTCGCGCCAGTCAGTGCAGCGCGAAATAACAAGGCAGTGATACCGGCGCAAGCACCGACCAACACGGCACGAGGAAGAATGCGCCTTCGTTGTTGTCGGGTCGCAAAATATTCTTGGATTTCAGAGCGTTCCGATTCGTCTGTATTGTCCGGCATTGAGAAATCTTTCTCGTGGACTTCGTTGTTCATATGCGCCAATAATGCTCTGCAAGAAGTAGACAGGCTAACGGCACCGAGCTGAGCCGCCGTGCGGAGCGAACGCAGCGAGCGGAGCACGGTCGGCTCCAGCGAGTTGTTAGCCCGCCGCACTGTGGCTATGCATTCCTACGATGTCTGATATTCGCCCGTCTCCTCCAAAAGATATTGCTGCATTGCTCCCTGCGGAATAATGATCCCCTTTGCGCCTTCGGTGATAAGCTTGCTATACAAAGCTCTCACAGTATCTTCTTCGGCTCCGTCAAGAAAGCGGAACGCTGAAGCAGCAAGGTAAGATTGATCAATCTCAAAAGCAAGCCATCTTCGCCCCAGAGCCTCCGCCACTGCGCCTGTCGTGTTAGAACCAGCAAAAATGTCTAAAACGGTATCTCCTACATCGGTGAGAAAGCGGATAAAAAACTCCGGGAGCTTCTCAGGGAACCTGGCCGGGTGACCATTGATGCCAACAATCTGACAGCATCTGAGGTATCGCGAGTTGCTCTCAGTATTAGGAATTTGAAGAAGATTTGGTGGGATCGCTCCACCCTTATCCTCCGCAAAACGGCTACTGATGTCGTGTCCAGACGGTCTCTTCTTAGGCGAATAGTATTTGTCGCTGTTCTGTAGCAGAAGCTTCATTCGCTCAGAATAAGGCACCAGAACCTTTGTAATATCAGCCTTGGGAAAGTCCGTCTTAGAAAACCACCATATGGTATTGACTGCGTCCTTTGCGCGAATTTTGCGTTTGTTCACCCACTCTATAGGCGACGGTAATTTAGATGGGTTAAACCAGAAGAACTCCTCGGCAAGATTCCAGCCTAGTTCGTCACACATTCTGATAAGAACGCGATAGTTATAAAGCGAGCGAACCGGTCTACCTCTGCGGTAAGCACCTCCAAGGTCCAGCACAAAACTGCCTGCGGTTTTGAGTACACGTTTTATTTCGATGGCAAACGATAAAAGCCAATCTACATACTCGTCCTGATCAACATTGCCATATTCTTTCTGGCGTTGCAGGGCAAAAGGTGGCGAAGTGAGCACAAGGTCAATGCTCCCATCAGGAAGCCCTCCCAGCAACTCAAGAGCATCGCCAACATAGGCTGCTCCATAGTGAGTCGTATATAGCGGCTCCGGCAGAGATTTCATCAGTATTCCTCCAGGTTGTAGACCCAACTCGTCATGATCTTCCACAGGACTGTTACGGCGAAATACACCTCTGAGTCTCGCGCCCTCAGTTTCTCTATCCGGTCGATGTATCTTTGCTGATCTTGCGTGCCAAGTATGTATGATACCCAATGACGGGTATCCTCATCGACGAGTGCGTCTAGCAAGTCCTCAAGTTTGAACTTCCCTGACTTGCTCAATGCCCAAGCTATTCCCGGCCGTTTATCTGGAGCAGCCCGAGGAAACTCATTCACGATCTCTACGGTAAAACGTGAGGCCAATTTCGCGAGAGCTCTGGCGGCCTCGATGCGAATACCTTCATCCACGGCGGAAAAGCTATCGATCAGAACACTCAGAGCCAAGCTGTTGTCAAGTTCACCGAGCGCCCAAGCAGCTCCGGCGCGAATTTCAGGATGCTGCTGGTTATTGGTCAGAACGCTGCATAACAGTTGGCAGGATGTATCGTTTGGAATCTCTCCCAAAACAATGATGGCTTCCAGTCTATTTTGGAGATACTCATCTGTCAGACATTGTTTAACGAACGACCACCCTTGTTCTTCATTGTGACGTGCCAGGCTTGCAGCTGCTTCAAGCCTTACATAGATGTGCTCATCACTTTGATTGACTTTATCAATGAGCGCCTTGGAGACACTCCCTGATGGGAAGGTGGATAAAGCTTTTGTTGCAGTATATCGCTCGCTCAGAGACGAGCTTGAAAGCTGGGCAATATAATACTCCTGACCGGTTTTCCGCGAGCAGGGGAATTGCTTGACTACAGGGATGACTGTGGCGAGCACTTGATTTTCAGAAATAGCATCGCCTTCACGAACAAGAGGATTCAGATTAAGCCCTTGCTTAGACAGGCTCAATGTGATCATTCTATTATCGTTTTGTCTGCGATATTGAATGCGATCGTTGGTAACGGACTCGACGACACCCTCAAATTTCGCAACTGCGGCAGGCCAACTGATTCTGGCCTCGAATCCTTCTTCCGCACCTTTAGGTTTCACGAGAACAATAAGGTTGTTCCTCTGGGCAGAACGGAGATCATGAACGGAGATATACTGGACAAGCTCATCGGCCCGCCAGTCTATTGGCCTGTCGCTAACCCGCTTGCAAATCACCAGTGCTACAAAGTCGCTATCGTTAAGGCCGTAGTCCCAACCTCGTTCTGGATCGGACAACGAATGCGACATAGAGATTTCAAAAGTAGTCTTGGCTCTGGATTCGACCCTACGACCACAAGCTACGCAGAGAATATCAGGCACCCTGATACGCTTAATCTTGATATTCTTCCAAATTTTGAAGCTCATTGAGCCACGCTCAAGTTCGAGGGGGTTGTGCCCTTGATCTCTCAGATGCTCGAAGGCTCGATGGGTCCCTACCGCACCCATCGAAATCTTCTCAAGAAAACTGACATCAGATTTGAACGCCCGACGGTTGGCCATTATCTTGTCTCACCTTAAACTTCTCTTGCATGCCTTGCTCACACCCGCACGTACGAAATCGCGCAGCTCACCACAGTAGGCGGGCTAACGGCCCGCGCTTCACCTGCGCCGCGAAGCGCAGCGGAGCGGCGTCAGGTGGAAGCGCGTGTTAGCCGCCTTCCGCAACGGCTTCCGTAACCGTGTAAGATTCTCTATTGCTCAAATAGGCGCATCTGCACAGGAAAACCTAATTGCTCAATGACATGAGCTGGAATGGGCAGTTTCTCTAGTAACCGGGGTTCTACTTTTATTGCGCCATCGCCATAAGACTTTCCGATCCTTGGTAAATTAGCCATTACATCTGGATGATTGAGAATTTTCCAGATTTGATCTAGTTTTTTCTCATCGTTGCTTCTTGGATATACACACAAGAAACCCGTCAAAGGGATAACTCTGGCAGTATTTCGGATAAATCTCGAATTACGACGGCCTAAATAAGCAAACAAAAAAGGTGGTGGCACTCGAATTTCCATTTTGTACCAGGGGCTACGTTGCGAAATCAACGAACGCTTGGGTAGTCCCAATCTCTCACCTTCCTGTAAGTACCGTTTGACGGATTCAGGGAAAGTTTCTATACTATCCCCCTTAAGCGATAATAGCAGAGTAGGTCTCCCTTTTCGTTCAAGCATCTGAATTGTTTCATCAGTAATTTCGTCTCCTATGACATCCCGTGTGCGTCCAATCGCCCTTACGAAATATCTATCAGGGATTTCCAATTCTCTGGCTTTCTCGGCGGTAATGAAAAAGAAATCGTTTGCCCCCGTTGCAATGCCACGCATGACCTTGACAAAATCACCCAACACATATTTATCGTGGCTTGAGATTGGTTCTCGTGAAAACCCTGTAGCTAGGCCCTCTTTCAAGTCTCGGTCAATTACAACTAAGTCTTGGTCGGATATATCTACAAATCCAGACCTTACCCAACGTTTGAGGGAGTCGGTTGCTGGACAATAACACTTGACCCACAGGAATTGATCTTTTGGTGCTGCTTTGCGAATGAACAAAATGAGCGGGTTCGTGTCAATGTTGGGAAATGGTGAGGCTTCTGGAGAAAACGTTATGACAGCATCCAGAGCGAAATGTGCCGTAATCCAAGTCCACAAGTCATGAGCGAATTTGCCTTCGCACGTGTCAGCAGGCACGATGAACGCCAATCGTCCATTTTCTTCAAGCAATGACAAAGCGCGGATCAAGAAATACACGTGCAGCCCTGCTCGTCCATCAAGCGATTTACCGATTATTTGAATGCTTAACCGCTTGAGTTGCGCTTTTTTCTCTGGGGTAAGGCGATGGTGCCGAATGTAGGGGGGATTGGCCACAATAGCATGGAACTTCTTACGAGGTGGTTGAAGCACAAAATCAGCGACTTCTACCGAAGCAATATCATCTTCACTCAGGCCATGACCCCGCGCTTGAGATAACGTTGTTGGATCAATTTCCATTCCGGCGAACCTAACAGATATACCTTTTTCGCTGGCTATTCCTTTCGCGGCACGGAAGAATGCACCCGTCCCGACCGCCGGATCGAATACCAGGCCACCTTTTTCAGCCAGAACGTATTCAACCATTGGCTCAGCGATCCAATCGGGCGTCCAAAATTGTCCCTTTTCTCTCAAAAGTTCTCTGGCTTCCCACGATAAAGGGAGTTTATAGGCATTAGTTTTTAGCATTTCCAGCCTCTCGCAAAACCGTCAATGCTTCTGGTCGCAGAGTCATCTTGCCACCTTCAAAATGGACATAAGGTAAGATATGCCCATTTTTATCCTCAACAAACATGGCTTTTAGCTCTGGTTCTTGAGTGGCATCACCGAGAGGATAACCATAATGGTAGTAAATCTTGTAAATAACCTTTCTTGTCGTAGCACCACCAGGAGCTTGAAAAACTTGCTCTGTAGGTAAAATAAACCCTTGCTCAATGATCTCCTGCACTTTATCGAGAGAAATACCAAAAGCCATATCGTAAAAGACATGCCATATGTGAATAGGAATACCGTTCGTATCTTGCCACTTTTGTAATGGTGCGCGATCCTCTTCTTTCAGTATCAAGGTCGGCAAGACAGCGTTTTTCTTTAGTCCAGGTTTACCGCCCAGCCGTTTTTGGGGTTTCAGCTTTATGCCGTAGTCTGGCATAAGCTTGCCTTTCCAAAGACTGTTCTCGCACTCTACTGCAAGTAGAGCTCTACCTAATAGTTCTTGGATTACATCGCTACTTTCCGGAGTAAAAGGCAACTCGCCTACCCCACCCAGAGAACGAATAAGAGTATCTACGGTTTGTTGCGACGAATTCTTGAAAATCAACAGGTCGGGGCGTTTGTTTTCCCCCAGCCCTGCCGCTTCAAGTCGTTCAAAGTAAAGTTCAAATGCCCTTATATCATCATCAGGCGCAGTTCCACTTGGCCCATAGGGAATTGCGAAGAATTCATGTGTGTCGTTGACGGATTGAATAATACGTTCTTCACTCCATACACCCTGTGACCAACGCATCAAGAAGTCACTCCCACGCAAACGGCGAGGATTAAGCAAGAAGTCAAGCCACTCAACAGCAGCATACCCACGTAGCTCGAACTCGATGTCTTCAGCACTAATACTCAGAATCTCTTCGAAAAGATGCATGATAGGTTTCCTTTGAGCGTGATTATATTCCGCTTGGTAAGGCGGCTAACTCGGAAATGGACTGCATCTCCGCAGGCTAAACGCCCCGTGCGCGCCCGGCGCCCATGCAATCTATCTGCCCGGTGTGGGCGATTTCGCGTGCGCGGGCGCAGGCGAAGATCCCCTGGTTGGATGTTCGACTGCATGCCACTGCGCGTATCGTAGCACGCGCCAATGCGGTATGCAATCTGCAAGGAGAGCTGTGTCTGCTAGATGACGACCCTCCTGGTCGCGATCCCGTTCCCGGAGCAGTGCGATGCCCACGCCACCCCCGAAATTACTGGACTATGCGCGCGAAGTCTTGCGCGCACGCCACTACGCTTACCGCACCGAGCAGAGCTACATCAACTGGATGCGTCGCTACATTCTGTTTCACCAGAAGCGCCATCCCCGCGAGATGGGTCGCCCGGAAATTGAGGCCTTTTTGATCCACCTCGCCACCGAGCACCACGTCGCGGCGTCGACCCAGAACCAGGCCCGCAGCGCCATCCTCTTCCTCTATCGCTACGTCCTGGAACTCCCGGTTGAGGTGCCGGTGAGCGTGCTGACTGCCCGCACGCCACGGCGCTTGCCCGCCGTCTTTACCCGCGCCGAGGTGCGGGCGGTGCTGGCACACCTGCACGGTCCACACCTGCTCATGGCTCAACTCCTCTACGGCAGCGGCCTGCGCCTGCTCGAGTGCCTGCGCCTGCGGGTGAAGGATCTCGATTTCACGCGCCGCCAGCTGACCGTCCGTGACGGCAAGGGCGAGCAGGATCGCGTGACCATGCTGCCGTTGGCGCTGGTTGAGCCGCTCCAGGCCCACCTCGTGCTCCGCGCCCAGGCCCACGCCCGCGAGCTGGCGCGCGACGCTGGCGCGGTCTCGCTCCCCTATGCCCTGGAGCGCAAGTATCCCAACGCCAGCCGCGAATGGGCCTGGCAGTTCATCTTTCTGGCCAGCCGCGACGCGCCCGATCCGGCGACGGGCGCGCCCCGCCGCCACCATCTGCACGAGAGCAGCGTGCAGCGCGCCGTTCACGCCGCCATCCGCGCGGCGGGGATTGCCAAACACGCCGGCTGCCACACCTTCCGCCATAGCTTCGCCACCCATCTGCTGGAGGACGGCTACGACTTCCGGACGATCCAGGAACTTCTCGGCCACAAGGATGTCAAGACAACCATGATCTATACCCACGTGCTCAATCGCGGCGGGCGCGGGGTGCGCAGCCCCCTCGACGGCGAGGCCGAGGCCGGGCGCTGAGCGGCGCCCGGCCAGCGCTGCCCGTCGTGGGAGCAGGGGCCGCCCTCAACCAGGGGCGATGGGGCAAGCCGCGGCCCCTGCGCGCCTGCGCCGCCCCGGCCAGGCGTTGATCCGGGGTTCCTTCTCTCCCACCTGGGGGCCGCGAAGTCCAGGGGGACGGGGGTGCGGGCCAACCGGCGCATCCCAACGCCAGAACGCCGTCGGCGCCTATCCGTGCTGGCCGCCCTTAAACCCGGCCGGGGAGGGTCGGGGTGGAGGCGAAGAGCTTTTTTGCTCGGGCGCTCTAACTTGACAGTTGCTCCACAGCTCCACAGCTCCACAGCTCCACACCTCCACACCTCCACACCTCCACAGAACCGATCTGTAGAGCTGAAGGCTGGATTGTCAAGTTCGGATGAAACATGCCGGCATTGGATCTAGATCAGCACCACGTGCACCTCCGGCGGGCCATGGATGCCCAGGGAGAGGGTCATCTCGATGTCGGCGGTGCGCGACGGGCCGGTGATGAGGGTCAGATGGCTGGTGGCGTCGAAGAGCGCCGCGCCGTGGCGCTCGCGCAGCAGGGCCAGGGCCTCGCCCAGCCCGCGCACCAGTTGCGAGCGACGGACCACGGCGATGTGGGTCGGGGCGAGGAGCGAGGCCAGACGGGGGCGACCGGGGCCGTGGCGCAGCACCAGGCTGCCGCTCTCGGCAATGGCGCAATCTACCCCCGACAGACACACCGGAACCGGCTCCAGGGTTTGCAGGCGTTCCTTGCGGCCCGGCCCCTGCACAGCGGCGTCGAGGAGGCTCACCCCACGCCCGGCGAGCAGCGCGGCCAGACCGGGCAGGTCGATCTGCGCGAGATCCCAGGCAAGCACGTGGCGAGCATTGCGTTCATCCAGCAGGCGCCCGATCACCTCCAGGGCCTCCTCGGCATCGGCGACGGGGTAGGCGCGCCCTTCGAGCTTCGCCAGTTCCTCACAAAACTGTGCCACCAGATCGGCGGCCGGCGGGTGGACGAAGGGCGGCGGGGCGTGGGGCGCGGCGCGGGAGACCTCTTCCAGCCACGGGCGGTTGGAGGCCAGACTGGTGCGCAGGTTGGCGAGGATGTGATCGCGGCTCATTCGGCAGGACTCCTTCCAATCACCCGCTCTGTCGCTGGCGTTCACGTGCTTCCCACCACTCGCTGAAGGTCTGGGCAGGGAGGGCGGGGAAATCGCGCCCCCTGGTCCAGAGGTGCAGGGGTGGGGGCAGGCGCCGGATGCGGCCCTTGCGCCGCAGCAGGCGCGCGCCGAGCCGGGCGAATGTGCCGCCAGCCCGGTAGATGGCAGGATTGTTCATCATGGTAGCATACCCCTGGATGGCGGTTTTCTCGATAGGATGGAACTTGCCGGCCTTGACCGCATCGGCGCGCAGACGCAGCAGCAGGTCGGGGATGGCGATGCGCACCGGGCAGACCTCCTGGCAGGCCCCGCAGAGGGAGGAGGCGTGGGGCAGGAGGTGATGATCGGGCAGATCGGGCTGGAGCAACGGCGTCAGGACCGCGCCGATCGGCCCGGAGTAGACCCCGCCGTAGGCGTGGCCGCCGATGCTCTGGTAGACGGGACAGGCGTTCAGGCAGGCCCCGCAGCGGATGCACATGAGCGCTTCGGCGTACTGGCCGCCGAGGATCTGCGAGCGGCCATTGTCGAGCAGCACCAGATGGAACTCCTCCGGGCCGTCGGCCTCGCCGGGGCGCGCCGGGCCGCTGATGATGCTGGTGTAGACCGAGAGTTTCTGTCCGGTGGCCGAGCGGGCCAGCACCTGCAACATGACCGCCAGGTCCTCGAGGCGCTCGACAATGCGCTCGATGCCCATAATCGCCACGTGGATGCGCGGCACGGACGTGGTCAGGCGCGCGTTGCCCTCATTCTCGACGATGACGACGGCGCCCTCGTCGGCGACGCCAAAATTGACCCCGCTGATGCCCATATCGGCGCGCAGGAAGCGCTGGCGCAGGGCCTGGCGCGCGGCGCGGATCATCGGGGGCACCTCGGTGGTGGGAGGCATGCCAAGATGTTTCTCGAACAGCGCGCCGACCTGCTCGCGGGTTTTGTGGATGGCAGGAGCGATGATGTGCGAAGGCGTCTCGCCGGCGATCTGGATAATATACTCGCCCAGATCGGTCTCCACCACCTCGACCCCGGCCCGTTCGAGGGCCTCATTGAGGTGGATCTCCTCCGAGGCCATGGACTTGGACTTGACAATCGAGCGCACGCCGCGGCTGCGGGCCAGGTCGGCGATGTAGCGTTTCGCCTCCTCGCCATCGCTGGCCCAGCAGACATGCCCGCCGCGGGCCTCGACCCGCGCGGCGAGGCGTTCAAGCAGTTCATCGAGGCGGCTGAGGGCCTGAGCGCGCAGCGCGCGGGCCTGGTCGCGCAAACCGTCGGCGTCGCTGAGGGCGCCGATGGCCCCCGCGCGATTGCCGACGAAGCGTGTGGTGGCCCGGTCCAGGGCCGTGCGCAGGGTGGCGTCGTGGAGGGCGGTGTCCACCCGATCGAAGAAGTGGAGGGTATGGGTGCTCATTACGTAGCTCCTGGCTTATGGTCTTTGAGAAATTACTCCGCTCTCGCCCGCGCAGGCGGGCTGCGCATCCTGATAACCTAGGGCTTATGAGTTTTAAGAAGTAAAACGGGTACAGGCCGCGCAGGCGGGCTGCGCATTCCATAGCCGAGGGCTTATGGTCGTTGAATACATAATCCGGTATAGGCCGCGCAGGCGGCCTTCGCATCCCGTAGCCGAGGGCTTTAGCCCCACGGCCAGCCCGGCATACCGGATGAATTTTTCAAAGACCATCAGCCCCACAGCCAGCCCGGCATACCGGATGAATTTCTCAATCACCATCAGCCTTACGGGACAAGGGCCGATCCATCACACCGGTCGGGCGTCCACCATATTGGCGAGCACCTCGGCGATGTGGCGGGCGCGGATCGAGCTGCCGCGGCGCGACAGGCCGCCGGCGATCTGGGTCATGCACGAGGCGTCGCCGGTCACGACCAGATCGGCGCCGGCTGCCTGAACGTCGTGCATTTTTCGCTCGAGCATGGCCTCGGAGATGGCGTGCTGCTTGATGGCGAACAACCCCCCGAACCCGCAACAGGTCCCACCGTTGGGGAGAGGGCGCATCTCCGCCTCGCCGACGCGCGCCAGCAGGGCGCGGGCCTGGCGCCCGACGCCGAGGAAGCGCAGGCCGTGACAGGCGTCGTGGTAGGTGATGCGCCCCCGGTAATGGGCGCCGAGATCGGTGACGCCGAGAACGTCCACCAGATACTCGGTGAGTTCGTAGATGCGGGCGGCCAGTTCGGCAGCGGGGCCGGCGTAGGGGCTGTGGGCGAAGAGTTCGGCGTAGAGGTGGCGGATCATGGTCGCGCACGAGCCGGAAGGCAGCACCACGTCGCCCTGGCCGCGCAACAACTCGATCGTGCGCCCGGCCACCGCGTAGGACTCGTCGCGGAAGCCGGCGTTGAAGGCCATCTGGCCGCAGCAGGTCAGGCCACGCGGCACGTGGATGGCAACCCCGAGACGTTCGAGGACGTGCACCGTGGCCTTGCCGATGTCAGGATAGAGCTGATCAACGATGCAGGTAACGAACAGGGTGACCCGACGTGGCCCGGCGGGGGTAGACACGGTCCGACTCCTTCAGGCATGGTTCAGCGACGGCGCTTCGGCGTCAGGGGCTTGCTATCGCATGTGGGAAGACGCGCGGATGGGACGGTGCGAACGTGACCCCCGTGCTATCGGGCCGGGCCGAACCATGCTTTCATGTTGGAAAAGGGGAGGCGTGGACCCTATTATAGCAAATCCGCTGTGTTTATGTGCGCGCGCATGGGGTCAGCGAGGGGGCCGTCACCTTGCCCGCGGAGCCGCGATGCGGGCGGGACGCCCGCGCTCCCAGGCCATGTGCATCGGGCGTGGTACGCCATGCGCATGACCGTCTAACGTGAACATAGTCCTTCGGAGGAGGGATGTGGGGAAACCGGGTTTCCCCACCCCCCTGCCCGCGAGAGAGTTTGGGAGGGCGCAGCCTGCACGCAGGGGGATGGGGAAACCCGGTTTCCCCATCTCCCCTGCCCGCGAGAGAGTTTGGGAGGGCGCAGCCCTCCCAGGAACAACCTGCCGCGACTCTACGCAACGACGGGGGCGACATGGGCGGCGATTTCGTGGCCGAAGTGACGGGCGCTGGCAGGGCCATCGGCGGTGATGATGTTGCCATCCACCACCACTCCCGGCCCGCGGTAGTAGGCGCCCACGTGTTGCAGGGTCTTCACCTCGCTGGCCGACACCGTCGCGTTGCGGCCCGTCAGCAGCCCGGCGTTGGCCAGCACTACCGGGGCCAGGCAAATGGCCGCAACCAGTTTGCCCCGTTCGTGCATCGCCCGGGCGATGCGCAGGGCCTGGGGATCGTGGTAGTAGCGCTTCACGCCCAGCCCGCCCACGAACACGACCCCATCGAAGAGCGCGGGATCAACCTGCGCCAGGGTCAGCGCCGGCATCACCCGCCCGCCGAGCATGCCGCTGCAGGGCCGGTTGGTTGTGCTGGCCACCACCGTGCTGTGGCCGGCCCGCTCCAGTTCGGCCCGGGTTTCGAACAACTCTTCGTCACGAAATTGCTCGGGTGGGACAATCATTACAATATGGGCCATCGGAGTGCCTCGCTTTCTCCAGGGTATGGTCCAGACCTGGACGTTTCAGCCTGAGCGTTGTTTCATGGTCGCGCATAACCGCTCGGTAGAAGTGGTGTTAGCGGCTGCGCCGCCAACATCACCGAAACAATCGGGCTCGGAGCTTGCCCACATTGCACACGCCCTGACCACGTGCCTCCTGCAGATACCAGGACGTACGCAGTCGCTTTCCGGCGGGGAAAGGTGGAGGGCCACAGGCCCTCCACCAACCATTCCATTCGTTTCTCGTTTCACCAGGCTGCCCGGCCGCCGCGGGCGGAAAGGGGGTATGCGGGGAGGCTGCGCCTCCCCGCACCCCTCCACTGCGTACGTCCTGCGCATAACCGGTCCATGGAGTCGTCATAATTTGAAGCTGAAAGCCGGATTATTCAGGGGAATCGCCACCCCCGCCGCGCGCGCCTATAGCCTTTAGTGTACAACGCGCCGCGTTATCCGGGCGGATCAAAACCGCTACCCTGGCGAACGGTTCGATCACCGGGCGGGGTTCGAGGGCAGCGGTGGGGCGCGGCAACCCTGTTGGGGGCGAAAGGGTTTGTTGGCGCGAATACGTCCTGGGTCAAGCCGTGCGGTGCCGGGAGCGCGGACAGCTTGCCCGCTCAAGACCCGGCGGGCGGGCGCCCGCGCTCCCAGGTCATGGTCATCGCGGCGGTGTGCGCCATGCGCATGACCGTCTCACGTGAACATACGCCCTCGGCGAGGGGCGTGGGGAAACCGGGTTTCCCCACACCCCCACCCGCGGGAGGGCACAGCCCTCAAGCAGGAGTCTGGGGAAACCGGGTTTCCCCAGACCTCAAGCGAACGCGGGCCGGAGGCCCGCGCACCCAGGCCCCCGCCCGCGGGAGGGTTTGGGAGGGCTGCGCCCTCCCAAGAACAACCGTATGTTCATTGCGGCGTTGTGCGGCGGAGCCGCATGGACGGCTAACGTGAAAATAAGCTGCTCACCTACGCGCATGCGGCGCTGCCCCCCTCCCAACCTCCCCCCGCTGGGGGGAGGAGCCGGACTCCCTCCCCCCAGCGGGGGGAGGGCTGGGGAGGGGGGCCGTCACCTTGCCCGCGGAGCCGCGACGCGGGCGGGCCGCCCGCGCTCCCAGGCGATGTTCATCGGGCGTTGTGCGGCGGAGCCGCATGGACGGCTGAGGTGAGAATAGTCTCCTGGAGCAGGGGAACTGGGGAAACCTGGTTTCCCCAGCCCCTGCGGATACGGGCCGGAGGGCCGCGCACCCAGCCCCCGGCCCGCGGGAGGGTTTGAGCATGACCGTCAGGGCGAATCAATAGTCTTTGAGAAATTACTCCGCTCTAGCCCGCGCAGGCGGGCTTCGCATCCCGTAGCCGAGGGCTTATGGTCTTTGAATACATACTCCGCTCTAGCCCGCGCAGGCGGGCTTCGCATCCCGTAGCCGAGGGCTTTAGCCCGACGGCTAGACTGGCATAGCGGATGAATTTCTCAAAGACCATGAGCCCCACGGCCAGCCCGGTATACCGAATGAATGTCTCAAAGACCCTTGATTCGCCCCAACCGCTACCCTCGCTTCAGATTCAAGCTCTTCGACAGGTACACCAGAATGAACTCGTTATCATCGGGGGCCAGGCCAGGGCGACGGCCCGCGCTGAAGGGATAGTTGTTGTCGTTGAGCACCAGCAGCGTGCGGCTGTCCACCGGGTAGACGGCCTCAATGGTAACAAAGGGGAACTTGAAGATCGGGCCAAAGCCGAAGGCGCCTTCCTCGGCCCGGGTGAGCTTGTCCCGGTCGGTGATCTGCATCAGGTCCACCACGAGTTCCTTCTGCAGCAGGCTGCCCTCCCTCACCCGGTCGAGACTGACGAGGTAGATGCGCTTGAAGAGCGCCGTGGGGCCTTTGCCGCCATCACGCTCGATGACCAGAAACTCGCGGTCGTTGATCGCGGTCATGTCGCCGATGGCATGGTTGGGCGCCTCCATCGGGTAGAACCAGATCTGGTCGGTGTACTGTCTGGTTGCCAGGTCGAACTCGCGTATGAGCAGGCGGTTGCGCACGGGGTCGTCGAAGAGCGGCCCTTCGAGCAGCGGGTAGAGACGGGTGCCACTGGCATTCAGGGCCATGCCCTCGAAACCGCGACTGGTGGGCAGATTGGCGGCGGCGCGGCGCGCCTCGGGCGTGGGCAGCGCCGCAAAGTCGGGGTGTTCAGGCGACTTCACCACCGCAAGCCCGCGGGCGAAGGGGCGCAGGGCGGGGGGCACCGGCGTAGGATAGGGCGGCTCGAGCAGGCGGCCCCGGGCATCGAGATGCAACAGGAAGGGGCCAAACTCATCGCCCACCCAGAACGTGCCGTCGGGGGCCTGGCGGAACGACTCGGGATCAAAATCACCGCCGGTGAGCACCCGGTCGCCGTTGCCGTTGACGATAGGGAAGGGCACCAGCCGGTTCGGATCGCTCATCTCGGTGTATCCGACAACGCTAACGCGACCACGGCTGAAGTCAGCCTTGATTTCATACCAGCGCAGCCGGTAGTCGGGGCTGTTGCCTTTGGCGCCGAAGCCGTTGTCGGAAAGGCCGAGCCAGTTGCCGTTCCAGAGGGGCAGCACGGAACTGAAGCCCTGCACCGGCTGCTGGGCGAAGGGCGGGCGCCGGCCATTCGCCGGGCCAATGGCAAAGCCCGAGGGCGGGCCGGCGGCGAAGGTGTCGGCGGGCAGCACGGCCCAGCCGCGCAACTCCACATAGGGGGCCGTCTGCGCCTGAGCACTGGGCGCGGCGGCAGGCAGGGCCGCCAGCGCCAGAAGAAGCACGACCACGAGCAACAGCCACCGGCGATGGAACGCGATTCGCTGAAGCATACCTGGCCTCCTGTCGCGCGGCAGGGCGGGCCGCCAGCGCACCATGGCGCTGACGCGTCCTCGACATGGAGGAAGACCCGGTTGCCCCCTGGCAAGCACACGGCCCGGCCCCGTCGCATAGTCTTCTGCGCGATTGATACGCAGGCTATAGTACTACCAGAAGGTTATGTTTCAGTAAAATAAGGTTGAAATGTTGGTTAAACTACGCTTCACCGGTGTTATTGACTTGCTGTCGGGTGGGGGGATGGGGAAACCGGGTTTCCCCATCCCCCTGCGCACGGGCTGCACCCTCGCCTTCCCGGGGGCGGGGGCGTGGGGAAACCGGGTTTCCCCACGCCCCTCGCCGAGGGCGTATGTTCACGTCAGGCCCCATGCGCGGGGCGCACCACGCCCGATGAACATGGCCTGGGAGCGCGGGCGGCCCGCCCGCATCGCGGCTCCGAGGGCAAGGTGACGGCCCCCCTCCCCAGCCCTCCCCCCGCTGGGGGGAGGGAGTCCGGCGCCTCCCCCCAGCGGGGGGAGGTTAGGAGGGGGGTTCAGCGCCGCATGCGCGTAGGTGAGCAGCCTATGTTCACGGTAGCCGTCCATGCGGCTGCGCCGCACACCGACGGGATGAAAATAATTTCTTGGGAGGGCTTCGCCCTCCCAAACCCTCCCACCGGGTGGGGGGATGGGGCAACCCGGTTTCCCCATCCCCCTGCTTGAGGACTGCGCCCACACCCTCCCGCGGGTGGGGGTATGGGGAAACCGGGTTGCCCCATCCCCCTTGCCGAGGGCTTATTTTCACGTTAGGGAGCATGGCCGTTCTACTGGCCGAGGCCATACAACAGGGGCGAAAGCGGTTTCGCCCCCACCGCTTTCGCCCCTGCCAGTTTCGCCCCTACCGGCTACCCCGCGGCAGCGATCCCCTGAATGCCGCCCTCGGTCATCTTGCGCGCGTCAATCAGGCGGTCCACCTCCTCGGGGGCGAGCAGGCCCTTCTCGACGACCACCTCTTTGATCGTCTTGCCCGTGGCCATAGCCTCCTTGGCCACCGCCGCGCCGTTCAGGTAGCCGATCACCGGGTTGAGCGCCGTCACCAGAATGGCGTTCCTGGCCAGCCAGCCCTCGGCCTTCTCGCGATTGGCGGTCACGCCCACCACGCACTTCGTCGTAAAGGCGTTGATCGCCCCGATCAGCACGTGCATCATCTCGAAGAGGTTGTGGGCGATGACCGGCATCATCACGTTCAACTCGAGCTGCCCCGCCTGCGCCGCCAGGCTCACCGTAAGGTCGTTGCCCTGCACGTGGAAGCAGGCCATGTTCAGCATCTCGGCCAGCACCGGGTTGACCTTGCCGGGCATAATGCTCGACCCGGGCTGCACCGCCGGCAGGCGGATCTCGTCGAGACCCGTGGCGGGACCGGAGGAGAGCAGACGGAAATCATTGGCGATCCGCGTCAGAGTGATGCAGAGGGTCCGCAGCGCCGCCGAGAAGTCGGCCGGGTCGGCCATGCTCTGCATACTCTCGAACAGATTGCCCGAACTCCGCAGGCTCTGCCCGGTCAGGGCGCTGAGCTTCTCGACCATGCGCTGATGGTACTCGGGATGGGCGTTCAGGCCCGTGCCGGTCGCGGTGCCGCCGATCCCCAGCCGGCGCAGACGGTCGGCGGCGGTGGCGATGCGCTCGCGGTCGTTGCGCACGGCCAGGGCGTAGGCCCCGAACTCCTGCCCCAGGCGCACCGGCACTGCGTCTTGCAGGTGCGTGCGCCCCGACTTCACCACGTCATCAAACTCGCGGGCCTTGGCCTCCAGGGCATCGGCCAGGCCATCAACCGCCGCCAGCAGTTCATCGATCCGCCAGAGACACCCCAGCCGGATGGCGGTGGGAATGGTGTCATTGGTGGACTGGGCCATGTTCACGTGATCGTTGGGGCTGACCGGCTTGTTCGGGTCGTCGAGGGCGAAGCCGAGGATCTGGTTGGCGCGGTTGGCGATGACCTCGTTCAGGTTCATGTTGTGCGAGGTGCCCGCGCCGGCCTGGAAGGGATCGACCACGAACTGATCGGCGTGCTTGCCCGCGAGCACCTCATCGGCAGCCTGGATAATCGCGTCCGCCAGGCGCGCCTCGAGCAGACCCAGGTCCCGGTTCACTTCAGCCGCGGCCCGCTTGATCACTCCCTGCGCCCATACAAACGCCGGGTACGGCCGCATGCCCGAGACGGGGAAGTTGAGCACGGCGCGCTGCGTCTGCGCGCCGTAGAGGGCGTTGGCCGGCACCTGCATCTCGCCGAGCGAGTCTTTCTCGATCCGGAAGCTCTCGGTCATGGCCAGGACTCCTTTGTCGGCAGCCGCGCGGCGGCGGCAACTCTTGCTTCTAACGGCAGAGATTGTAGCACAGCCTGTCGCCGCCGTCGCCACCGAGCGCCCCGCGCGCGCTCCGTCCCTCCCTGACCCTCACCGGCTGAAGGACGAAACCGCGCTTCCCCCCAGCGGGGGGATGTCGGGAAGGGAGCCCACCGCTGCTGCCGGCTCCCGTGCCCCTAACGTGAACATAGGCTGCTGGAGCAGGGATGTGGGGAAACCCGGTTTCCCCATTCCCCCACCCGGTGGGAGGGTTTGGGAGGGCCTGGCCCTCCCAGGAACAACCTGTTTTCATCCTGTCGGTGTGCGGCGCGAGCCGCAGGGACGGCTGATAGTGCAGAACGTTTCGTCGCACCCTCCCACCCGGATAACACAACATCGTGGGAGAGCATAGCCCTCCCAAACCTTCTCACGGGCACTGAATGACCGCCTGCGCCCACAGGCAACCCCCGCACACCGGAAACTCGTTGCCCAGACAGTCCTCCAGGTTCGCCTCCGAGAGATCGCAGCCGCCGCAGGCGTGCAGGGCGCGAAGGCGAAGTTCTGCACCCGCTGGCGGTAGGCCACATAGCCCCGATTGTTCCTCAAGCCTCTTCCTCTGGTGCCTTCCCTGAGCTAGAATGGAAGTGCCCGGTAGGGCCGAAGCACTGGCTGCCCCAATCCTTGCCTCCCACACGGGTACAGACAAGGCCGGGCAGCGAAACCATGGAGGGGCCGCGCCCTCCTGACCCCTCCGTGGGCGGGGGTGTGGGGAAACCGGGTTTCCCCACACCCCCCCTCCAGGGGACGATGTTGAATGGCATGAGAGGCCTGTATGCCCTTTCTGTACCGCGCCATCGGGGCGGGCTTCCTCGCCTGCTGCCTCCTCGCCCTGGCGCTCAAGTCGCTCGTGCCCTTGCCCGCGCCCCTCGGCTACGCCCCGGTTGACCTGGGCCTCGGCCCGCGGGTCACCCCGGTCGAAGTCGTGATCTGGTACGGCACCGAGAAGCAGGCCTGGCTGGAGGAGGCCGCGCGCCGTTTCGAGACCCGCGGCGAAACCGTCGGCGTCCGGCCCATCACCCTGCGCCTGATTGGGATGGGCTCGCGCGAGATCGCCGAGCGGACGGCGCGCCAGGATTGGAGCGTCGCCCCGCGCCCCACGGTGGTCAGCCCCGCCAGCAGCCTCTGGACCGACACGCTCGCCAGTGAGTGGGCCGCCCGCAACCGCGGCGAGATCATCGCCGGCGAGGCCACGCCCCTGGCGCTGACCCCACTGGTCGCCGTGGCCTGGGAGCAGCGCGCCCGCCTCCTCTGGCCCGACGGCGCCGCCGATTTCTGGAACGACCTCCACGACGCCATCGCCGACGAGCGGGGGTGGAGCGCCGTGGCCCAGGCCCGCGGCTTCGGCCCCGATACTCCAGAAGCGCAACAGGCTCGACTGTGGGGACCTGTCAAGCTCGGACATACCTCGCCGCTCACCTCGAACAGCGGCACGCAGACCCTCGTGCTTATGGCCTATGCCTTCCACAACAAGAGCGCCGGCCTGACCGTCGCCGATGTCGAAGATCCGGCCTTCTTGAGCTGGCTCGAGGCGATGGAAGTCGGCGTCTACGATCTCGGCTCAAGCACCGGCACGCTCATGCAACAAATGGTGCAACGCGGCCCGGGCAGCTACGACATCGTGCTCGTCTACGAGAACCTGGCCATCGAATACATGGCCGCCGGCGAGCAACGCTGGAACCAGCCTCTGCGCGTCTACTACCCCCCGGCGACGATCTTCAGCGACCATCCTTACGCCATTCTCGACGACCCGCTGACGAGCCGCGAGGAGCGCGAAGCCGCCCGGCGCTTCCGCGACTTTTTGCTCCAGCGCCCGCAGCAGGAACTGGCCCTCCAATCCGGCTTTCGCCCCATTGATCCGGATGTCGTCCTGAGCGGCGCCGACGCCGCGAACCCCTTCGTTCGCTACGCCGGTCGCGGCGTCAGCCTCGACATCGCCGCCCAGGTCGAGTCGCCCCCGGCCGAAGTGCTGGCGGCCCTGCTCAATGCCTGGGACCGGCGCATCCGCCCCCTGGCGCCCGCGGCCAGGCCCTGACGTGAACATGGGGGAACCAGGTTCCCCCATACCCCCGCCCGCGGGAAGGTGAGGGCGCAGCCCGTGCGCAGGGGTCTGGGGAAACCGGGTTTCCCCGGACCCTCACCCAAACAGCAATGCTTTACTTGATGAGGCGCGCCAATGAGCAACCCTTACGCCTACACCGCCCGGCAACCACTCGCGCTGATGGTGCTGCTCGCCGCCATCGCCGGCGGCCTGCTCCTCTACTGGTGGCTCCTGCCCCTTGGCCTGCTGGCCTACGGCGCCATGGTCCTCATCGGTGGGCGCAGCCCCTTGGTGATCGCCATCAGCCGGCGCCCCGCGCGGCCGCGTCTGCGCAGCGCCACCTTCCGCGCCCAACTCAACGCCATCGAGCGCTCGCAGCGCGAGATCGAGCGCGCCGTGGCCCAGGCCAACCCGCCCCTGGCCGGCCTGCTCACCCGCATCACCGCCCAGACCCGCGACCTCGTCGAGCAGGCCTACACCCTGGCGGAGCGGGGTCAGGTGATTGAAGCCTACCTGGCGCAGACCAGGCCCGAAGCCCTCCAGGACCGCATCACCAAACTCAACTGGCAGATCTCCAGCACCGGCGATCCCTACACCCGCCAGCAACTCGAAGAAACCCGCGCCGCCCTCCTGGACAAGCAACGCAACGCCGGCGACCTGGCGACCTACATCGGGCGCGTCAAGGCCCAGCTCGAGAACATCCACGCCAGTCTCGACAATGTGCTCGCCGAAACGGTGCGTCTGCGCGCCGCCGATGTGGTCAGCGCCAGCCCCGCTACCAACGAGGTCGCCCAACGCCTGGCCGACCTCAAGAGCGATATGGACACCTTTCAGCGCGTGCTCGATACCGCCATGGCCAGCGCGACCCCATGATGGAGGGCCGCAGCAGGGGCGCGGCCCCTGCTGCGGCGCTACCGCCGGCGCGCGAAATAACTCGTCTCCGCATCCGCGAAGCGCAACTCCCACTCCTGGGGGTGCGCCCGCGCCCAGGCCACTAGCGGCGCCTGCTCGGCATTGCTCAGCAACAGGCCGTCCACGGCATAGGCGGCCAGCAGCCGCTCCACCTCCAGACCGCTGTTGAGCAACTGGTAGTCGCGCCACTGCTCGAAGGGGTACAACTCGATCCGCGGGTCGGCCCACACCGGTTGCTCGGGCGCGGCCCAGATCAGGTAACTGCCATAGCTCATGGCATGGAACAGCCGCGCCGGGCGTTGCGGGTCAATGCGCAACCGCTCCACCGCCGCCATGGGCGTCTGCGGATCGATCAGGGCGCCCAGTTGGGGCGGCAGGCCCAGGGCTGGCTTGACCCATGGCAGGGCCAGCGCCAGCAACAGGGCAATGATCCCCGCCAGGGCCGCGTTCAGCGCCGGCACCCCCTGGTACGCGCGGCGCGCCGGCCCCTCCCCGGCGCGCCAGGTCGCCAGTTGGACCACCAGCAGCGGCGTGGCCGCCGCGGTGAACCAGATGTTGTTGCGCACCGCGCCGAGGGCCAGCCAGAGGAAGGCCCCTGCCGTGAGCATATCCACCAGATCGGGGGCGCGACGGGCATAGGCCAGGATCACGATGCCGGCGATCAGAAAGAGAAAGAAGATCACCCCGTTCGGGTCGCGGATGGTGGGCGGCGCCCACTCGGTGACCAGGCTGGTCACCTGCGAACTGCTCAGGAGATTGCGCACATAGCCGAGCACTTGCGCACCGCCGGGGTTGAGCAGCCAGCTCAAGCCGGTGAGGGCGCCGGCCAGGGCCAGGTGCCAGAGCGGCGGGCGGGCGGGCCGCGGGGGCCGCTCCAGCACATCCTCGGCCCGCCCGACGGGCCGGCTGGCCCAGGCCCGCGCCTCGGCCCGCTCCTCGATGCGCCGTCGCGCCGCCTCGCCCACGAACACCAGGGCGATCAGCGCCCCGCCAAGCACGAAGGAGCCGTGCAGGTTCACCCACACCACCCCGAAGAGCGGCAAGAGCAACAGCGGCCGGTAGAAGCGCGCCGGGTCGGCCCGGCCGCCGCGCAACTCCGGCAGGCGCCACGCGCTCAGCACAGAGAGCGAGGCGATGAACAATGGCAGCGCGTAGGTCTGCGGGCGCACGACCCAGTTGTCGAACGAGGCCGGCATGGTGGCCAGGAGCAAGAACCCCGCGCTCAGCCGGGCCGACCCACTGCGCCGGAGGCACAGGCGCAGCAAGAGACCATAGGCCAGCGCCAGCGCCAGCGCCTGGACAACGATGATCAGCGGCGCCCCGCCGAGGTGGTACAGCCCGTAGAGGAACGCCTGGGCCAGCCAGCTCTGGTTGTAGAACGGCTCGCCCGCGCGGGTGTACGAGAAGGCGTCAACGGTGGGAATCGCCCCGCTGGTGACGATCAACCGGCCCGTGGCCATGTGCCACCAGAAGTCGTGCGGCGGGATGGGCGTCAACAAGGCCCGCAGAGCGATAAACGCCAGCGCCGCAAACAACCACACCTGGTCGAGACTCGGCCCCGCCAGCGCGATTCTGCCTCGTTGTCCAGCTACGACCTTCATCGGCGCCACACCTCGGTGCGACCATCGCCAAAGGTGCGCTGCCAGCCGGCGAGGGCCGGCATTGCGCGGGCCAGTTCAGGTTGCAGTTCCTTGTCAATGACCGCGCAGGCGATGGCGTGCCGGTCGAAAAAGCCGGCCACGTCGCGCCCCTCGCTCACCGCGCGGTACTCCTGCCACAACGCCAGCGGAAACAACTCCACCCGCGGATCGATGAAATGCTGCGCCGCGGGATAGAGCGCCCAGGCCATGTACGAGCCATAGCCCATCTCATTGAAGATCCGCCCCTGGCAGGGCTGCGCCAGCAGGTGCTCCACCGCGCCGACCGGCGTCTCGGTGGTGAAGAGCAACGGCGCGCCGGGCAGATCCACGAACAGACCGCGGTAGGCCGACGGCAGATTCAGCAACGGCTTGCTCCAGGGTTGCAGCGCCGCCACCAGGCCCACCAAGCCGAGGGCCACGGCCAGATTGGCCGCGCCGCCGGCGCCCCGCTCGCGCGGCGAGCGCTGCGCCGCCCCGAATACCGGGCGCGGCGCCGCCAGGGCCTGCGCGGCAATCGGCATCGCCACCATGCCCCACCAGATCACGTAGCGCATCCCCACGAAGGCCTGCCAGCCCAGGCCGCAGACCAGCAGCACCTCGGTGAGGCTCGGGCGGCGGCGGGCGAAGGCAAAGGCGGCGATGACCCCCAGCACGCCCAGATAAAACGCCGCGCCGGCCACGCTCCGGGGCGTCGGCGATTGCCACTCGCCGATCAACTGCTGGCTGGGGGCGTTGCCGAGCATATCGCGCACGTAGCCGAACACCCCCGGGCCAAGCGGGTTGAGCAGCGTCGCCGCCAGCATCGCCACCGCCGCCACGCCCAGGGCGCGCAGGCGCGACCACGGCAACGCGCGCGGCTGCCGCAGCGCCCGCCGCAGACTCTCCCCCGCAAGAAAGGCGCCGGTTACCAGCAGGCCCAGCACAAAGGCCCCGTGCAGGTTCACCCACACCGCCATGATCAGCGGCAGCGCCGCCAGCCAGCGGGGGGCCAGGCGCCCCTCGGCATAGCGGCTCAGCAGCATAAACACAGCCATAAACGGCAGCCATGACCAGACCTGGGTGCGAAGCAGCACATTGTTGATCGCCATCGCCGCCGCGGCGAACGCCGCCAGCGCCGCCCACCGCCACGACCCGCTGCGCAGCCGCGCCTCGACCGCCACCAGGGCGAAGACCGCCGCGCCAAGCAGGTTGCGCGCGAACACTACCAGCGGAAAGCCCCCCAGGCGGTACAACTGGTAGAACAGCCACTCCCCCAGCCAGCTCTGATAGACGTATGGGTGATCGGCTGGCAAGCTCCAGGCGAACAGATTGGTGGTGGGGATGCCGCTCGTCGCGATCAACTCGCCGGCCTTGAGATGCCACCAGAAATCATTGGGCGAGGTGGGTACCAGGCTGATGCAGGCCGCAACGACGCTCAGCGACAGCAGCGCCCACAGGTGGTCGAGGCGCAGGGCCGGCAGGACGCGGGGCGTCGCTCGTGAGGTGGTCAGATCTGCCGCTGCGTTCGTTTCCATAGATTTCCGTTCGTTTGTGTGCCTTCTGGTTCGCGCGCGAGGGTATAATACCATCTGGCTATTACGGGCGCGCCCGGCGCCGCGCAGACGCTATGTCACACCCGCGCCGGAGGCCAGCAATTGCCAACCCTACGTTCGGAAGCGAGGCCCCAGCCACTATGCGCGCAGCACCAGCCGGCCCACACCTCTCCCTCCGCCCGCCCCCCGCCGTCGCCGATTGCACGGTGGTTGTGCCCACCTACAACGAGGCGGAGAACATTATCCAGTTAATCCAGCTCCTGCTCGCCGATCCACGCTGCCGGGTGCTGGTGGTGGACGACGCCTCGCCCGACGGCACCGGAGCGCTGGTGGCCGAGTTGGCCCGCGCCGAGCCCCGCGTGGGGTTGCTGGCGCGGCCGGGCAAACTGGGGCTTGGCACGGCCTACATCGCCGGCTTCCGGCGCGCCCTGGCCGAGGGGGCCGAGTTTATTTTCGAGATGGACGCCGACTTCTCCCACGATCCGCGCTATCTGCCCGAACTGCGCGCCGCCGCCGAGTCTGGCGCGGACCTGGTCATCGGCTCGCGCTACGTGCCCGGCGGCGGCACAAGCGATTGGGGCCTGGTGCGACGGATCATCAGTCGCGGCGGCAATCTCTACGCCGGCCTGATCCTCTCGTTGCCCGTCGCCGATGCCACCGGCGGCTTCCGCTGCTACCGCCGTCGGGTGCTCGAACGGCTCGATCTTGCCGCCGTGCGCTCGAATGGCTACGCCTTTCAAATCGAGATGGCCTACCGCGCCCACCGGGCCGGCTTTCGCATCGCCGAGGTGCCGATCATCTTCCCCGACCGGCGCGTGGGGCGCTCGAAGATGTCGCGTCGGATCGTCGTTGAGGCCCTGATTAACGTCTGGAGGCTGCGCCTGGGCCTGATCTAACGTGAACATGGGGGAACCAGGTTCCCCCAGACCCCCGCCTCCGGGAGGGCCTGGCTCTCAAGCAGGGGTAGGGGGAAACCAGGTTTCCCCATAGCCCCACCCGGTGGGAGGGGTCGGGAGGGCACAGCCCGTGCGCAGGGGGATGGGGAACCCGGTTCCCCCAGACCCCCGCCCCCGGGAAGGTCAGGCGCAGCCCGTGCGCAGGGGGATGGGGAACCCGGTTCCCCCAGACCCCCGCCCCCGGGAAGGTCAGGCGCAGCCCGTGCGCAGGGGGATGGGGAACCCGGTTCCCCCAGACCCCCCCCGGGAAGGTGAGGGCGCTGCCCTCAAGCAGGGATCGGGGGCAACCGGGTTTCCCCATCCCCTCACCCGGTGGAAGGGGATGGGCCGGCAGCGCCCTCCCAGGAACGACCTTTTCCGTTGCGGATGCGGGCCGGAGGCCCGCGCATCCAGGGCCCGGCCCGCGGGAGGGTGTGGGAGGGCTGTGCCATCCCGGAGACAACCTTTCTTGCAGGGGTGTGGGGCAACCAGGTTGCCCCACACCCTCACCCAGTGGAAGAGGGGTTGCGGGGAGGCGCGGCCTCCCCGCAACCCTCCGACTGAAAACTACGTGTGAACCACACTAACCCGCCGGAGGAACCAGTGACAGCCGAGATCGCCGAAAAAATCGACCAGTTCGTGAGCGCCTACCGCGAAGAACTCGAGCGCACGCGCCGCGAGGCGCAGGAAGTCGAGGTTCTTGTGCGCCAGAGCACCGGAGAAGTGGAGAAGCTCGGTCAGCGCGAGTTGGCGGTCTCGAACCGGGTGCGGGATCTGGAGGTCAACCTCGACCGCTACAGCAAGGAGGAGATCAAGAACTTCTACACCGCCGCCCAGGAGATGCAGATGCGCCTCCAGATCATGCGCGGCCAGCTTGAACAGTTGCAACTGCGCCGCGATGCCCTGCGTGCCCGCCAGACCCAGCTCGCCGATGTGGTGGCGCTGCTCGAAGAGGTGCGTGACTCGCTCCAGCGTGGCGCGACCCACTCCAATGATAACGGCCTCGACACCGAGACCATGATCGCCAATATCATCCAGTCGCAGGAGAGCGAACGCCTGCGCATCTCCCTCCAGATGCACGACGGCCCGGCCCAGGCCATGAGCAACCTGGTCCTGCGGGCCGAGATCTGCCAGCGTCTGCTCGATCGCGATCTGGAACAGGCCCGCGCCGAACTGAATGGCTTGAAGACGGCCATCAACACCACCCTCCAGGACACGCGCAAACTCATCTTTGACCTGCGCCCGATGACCCTCGATGATCTCGGCCTCATCCCGACCCTTCGCCGCTATACGTCCCAGTTCGGCGAAAAGAGCGGCCTCGAGATCAACCTGCTGGTGCAAAGCCTGGAGCAGCGGCTGCCCAGCCATTACGAAGTGACGATCTTCCGCTTCTTGCAAGAGGCGCTCAACAACGTCGCCCGTCACGCCAATGCCAACCAGGTGCGCGTGCTGCTCGACGGCTCGGGCAACACGTTGCAGATCCTGGTCGAGGACGATGGCAGCGGGTTCCATGTGAGTGAGACCCTCAATAACCTGAACGCCCGCCGGCACATGGGCATCGCCAGCATGCGCCAGCAGATTGAGGTGCTGCTCCGCGGCGAGTTTGGCATCGAGAGCGCCATCGGTCGCGGCACCCGCGTGGCCGCGACCATTCCGCTCCCCTAGCTCCAATACCAATGCGGCTGCGCCGCACAACGCCGCAATGAACATACGTTTGTTCCTGGGAGGGCTGCCCCCCTCCCACACCCTCCCGCGGGTGGGGGCATGGGGAAACCCGGTGTCCCCATGCCCCTCTTCGAGAGCCTATGTTCACGTCAGGTGACTGCCCCCTCCCTAGCCCTCCCCCGGCGAGGGAGGGAGTCCGGCTTGTCCCCCCAGCGGGGGGAGGTTGGGAGGGGGGCTGCGGCGCCGCATGCGCTTATCTGGCAAGCGTTCACATCTCTCGCGGGAGCGCGGACAGCTTGCCCGCGGAGACGCGACGCGGGCGGGACGCCCGCGCTCCCAGGCGCGTGGGGTACCCCAGGTGTGAACAGTGACACCCTACCCTCCCGCGGGCCGGGGCCTGGGTGCGCGGGCCTCCGGCCCGCATCCGCAATGGGAAAGGTTGTCCTGGAAGGGCTGCGCCCTCCCAAATCCTCCCGCGGGCGGGCGCCTGGGCACGCGAGGGCGACGCCCGCCCACACCCTCCCGCGGGCGGGCGCGTCGCAGCGCGAACCTATGCCTTGCGCTCGATGGCCAGCAACGCCCGCTTGCGCTCGAGGCCCCAGCGAAAGCCCTGGAGTCTGCCGTCGCTGCCCACGGCGCGGTGGCATGGCACCACCAGGGCCAGCGGATTGGCCGCGCAGGCCCCACCCACCGCCCGCGCCGCGCCCGGCCCCAGGCCCAGTGCGGCGGCGATCTGCCCGTAGCTGCGCGTCTCACCGTAGGGAATGGCGCGCAACGCCTCCCAGACCCGGCGCTGGAAGAGTGTGCCGCGCAGATCGAGGGGCGCATCGGGGCACGGCCCGCGCCCCTCGAGGTAGCCGGTCAGCCCCACGGCGATAGCGGCGAGCCGGGCATCATCGCGCGCGATCCGCGCCTGCGGGTGGGCGCGGCGCAACCCCGTCTCCAACGCGGCAACCTCCTCCCCAAAGGCGACCCGACAGAGGCCCCGCCCGGTCGCGGCAACCAGCAGCCAGCCCAGAGGGCCGTTGACGATGGTGTAGTGGATGTCCATCCCTGAGGCATGTTTCAGAAGGGCCATGCGGTATGCTCCCGTCGCGTGCCGAATCGCTACCAAAGCGTCCTGGAGACGCCGCAAGCTCGTGAGCGTTAGAGCGCTTCCTGTTGTATGGAGCGGCAATCTCCAATCCGCAATCTACAATGGAGAGGGCCCCTTTCCCCACCGTTCATCGTAAACTCACCAGCAACACCCCCACCAGCACCGCCACCACCCCCGCCCACTGCACCCTGACCAGGCGCTCGCGCAGCAACACCCAGGCCAGCAGCACCGTGACGGCGCTGAAGATCGAGGCCAGGGCCGTCACCACGCTGACGTAGGCCGTGGCGATGCCGATGTTGTAGGCCAGGAAGCCGATGGTGTCGAGCGAGGTGGCGATCACGATCATGCCAAGGAGACGCGGCGAGAGCGGCGCGGGACGCTGCCGCCGCCAGAGCAGGGCGAGAGCGGCGAGGCCGCAGGCCATCACCCGCCCGATGAAAATGGGCCAGGCAATGCCCAGGCCCGCCGTGACCGGCCCGAGCAGGAAGAAGAAGACCCCGTAGGCCAGCGCCGCGCCAAGGGCCGCCGGCACACCCTTCAGCGCTACGGGTTCGCCCCCTCCGCCCCGTGAGACCACCACCACGCCCGCCATCACCAGCGCCACCCCCGCCAGCGTCACCGGGGCGAGCCGTTCGCCGCCCAGCATCGCCAGGCCGGCGGTAACGACGGCGAAACTGGCGCAGATCGGCGAGACGATCATCACCGTGCCCACCGCCAGCGCCCGGTAGAGAAACAGCGTCCCGGCAACGTTCAGCGTGTTCACCGCCACCCCTAGCGCCCAGAGCGCCGGGTCGAGCGGAGGCAGATCGCGGCGGGCCAGCAGCACCAGACCAATGCTGAGCATCCCCGCGGCCTGAAGGTACAGCAACGTCGCCAGCGGCCCGATGCGCCGCGAGATGCGGCTCAGGGCGAAATCCCCGCCACCCCAGCCCAGGGCCGCCAGCAACCCGAAGAAGACGCCCATCACTGTCCTCTACCTCGAAAGTAACCCGCCCGAAAGGCCACCGCCGCCACCAGCGCAACCAGCGCCAGGATGATCAGACACTCGATCCAGCCAATGGTCATCACGCTTATCCTGATAGGCCGTTCATGGGAGGGTTTGGGAGGGCGACGCCCTCCCAAGAACAACTTTATTCATCCCGTTGGTGTGGAGCAGGGGGATGGGGAAACCGGGTTTCCCCACACCCCCGCCCGCGGGAGGGCGCAGTCCTCAAGCAAGGCGATGGGGAAGCCGGGTTTGCCCATCCCCCACCCGGTGGGAAGGCTGCGTCCTCCCAGGAACCCGGCTTGCCCCACGCCCCCGCAGGGTACGTGTTCACATGTCTCCTGGGAGCGCGGGCATCTTGCCCGCGTAGACGCGACAAGGGCGTCCCGCCCTTACTCCCGGGCGTGTGGGTTACCCCAGGGGTGAACAGTTACCCCACAGGGTCGCCTCGCCATCGGGGCAGGACTGCGCTACAATGACGGGGATGCGCGCGGGCACGGGTGCAGGGTCCTCTGACGCATCAACGCCACACCTGAGAGACCGCCAGGCGCCTGGCACGGGCCGATCTATGGTTGAACGCATCGCTCTCCTCCACAGCCGGCTGCAACTCACCCTCACCGCGCTGATGGCCGCGCTGGTCATCTGGGCGCTGATATGCGCCCTGCGCGGGCGGGTCGGCCAGGGCTACATCGGGGCGCTGTGGGTGGCGCAGTTGCTCATCGTGGCGCAGTGCGGGTTAGGCGCGCTGCTGCTGGCGCGCAACCTGGCGCTGGCCGGGCCGCTGGCGCTGCACCTCATCTACGGCATCGTGGCCCTGCTGCTGCTGCCCGGCGCCATGGCCTACAACCGCGAGCGCGCGGGCCGGGGAGAGGCGCTGGTCTTCGCGACCATCTGTCTCATGCTGCTCGTCGTCGTGGCGCGGGCCTACGAAACGGCGCGCTAACGTGACCATTGGGGAACCAGGTTCCCCCATCCCCCCGCCCGCAGGAGGATTTGGGAGGGCTACGCCCTCACGCAAGGGTGTGGGGAAACCGGGTTGCCCCACCCCCCCGCCCCCGGGAAGGTGAGGGTCTGGCCCGTGCGCAGGGGGGTGGGGCACCGGGTTGCCCCACCCCCCGCCCCCGGGA
>Ga0209162_1001043_pt1 | contig 28640 bp, 25 predicted proteins | sample YNPNPMetaG_FD_187121 | JGI IMG/M metagenome (GOLD analysis project Ga0209162, IMG submission 187121) | Anoxygenic and chlorotrophic microbial mat microbial communities from Yellowstone National Park, USA - YNP NP MetaG (SPAdes) (version 2) ...
CCTCCTGGGGGCGCTGTTCACCGCCGCTATCGCCCCCGTGGGGCTTTCGGTGCTGCTGCACTTGGCCCAGCGCCGCGGGCTTATCCAGGATCTCCAGGGGGAGCCAGGGGTTTTGGGGGCTTTCGTGCTGCTGCTGGTGGCGGTGGCGGTGCGGGGAGCCTGGAAGTTCCTGGCCCAACCCCTGGAGGCGTTGCTGGCGGATACCGAAAAAAGCGCTGGCGGCGAGCTCCCGGCCCCGGGGGCCCGGGAGACCGCGGAGCTTGCGCTTTTGCGGGAGCACATCCGCGAGCTCGCCCGGCGCTTGGCCCAGGAGCAAGGGCTTTTCCGGGAGGTGTTCCGGGCTGCTGGCGATCCCATCCTCCTGGTGGACCCGCAAGGGCGGCTGATGGATGCCAACCCCGCCTTCGAGCGGGTGTTCGGGGTAAGCACGGCTCGGGCCCGGGGGCGCAACCTGCTGGCGTTCAACAGCCCCGAGGGGCGGCGGGCGCTGCGCCAGTTCCTGGAAAAGGGGCCTGCCAACGGACCAGCCACGTTTCGCACCCGGGCCCGCACCGCCTGGGGGAAGGACACGGCGCTGCAGCTCACCGCTGCCCCGCTGCGGGGAAGCGACGGGGAGTTCGCCGGCTACTGCGTGGTGATTGCCGACATCACCGCCGAGGAGGAGCGCCAGCGCCGCGAGCTCGTGGCGCAGCGCTTGGCCTCGCTGCAAAGCTTTGCCGCGGGCATCGCCCACGAGCTCAACAACCAGCTGCAAGCCATGCAAAACCACCTGGAGCTCTGGCCGGGGGAGGCGCAGGAGGCCCGTAGTCGCGTGGCTCAGCTTGCGGAGCTGGTGGCGAAGACCGGGCAGCTGGTGCAGCGCTTGCAGCTCCTGGCCCGCATGGAAGCGTGGGTGGGCCAGCAGGCGTTCAACGCCGCCGAGCTCGTTACCGGAGTGAGCCGCGCCGCCGCTTCGTTCCCCACCCGCCCCGTGGGGGTGGAGCTCGCCCCGGAGCTGCCGGAAATCCGCGGCAACCGCGAGCTCTTGTGCCACGCGGCGGCGGAGGTGGTACGCAACGCCCTGGAAGCCACCACCGCGGGAGGGGAGGTGCGGGTGCGCTTGGGCCTTGCTCCCGAACCCCCCTCGGAGCTGGGGCTGCCCCCAGGGCCCTACGCGGTGCTGGAGGTGGCGGATACCGGCCCGGGGATGCGGCCGGAGGAGCTGGCCCAGGCCTGGGATCCGTTCTTCACCACCCGGGACAGAACCCAGCACCAAGGTTTGGGGCTCACCCTGGCCAAGCAAGCGGCGGAGCACGCAGGGGGGGCGCTCACCCTGGAAAGCTCCCCGGGGAAAGGCACCGTGGTGCGCCTTTGGCTGCCCGCGGCGCAGCCGGAAAAGCCTGCGGCGCAGCCCGCCGCACCAGCCGCAGGGGCGCGGCTTTTGGTGGTGGACGACGAGCCCACGATCCTCGAGAGCCTCGCCACGCTTTTGAAGGGCCTGGGGTACCAGGTGATACCGGCGGAGGCCGGCGCGAAGGCTTTGCAGCTCGCCGCTACTAGCCCACCGGACGCGGTGATCCTCGACCTGTTGATGCCGGAAATGCCTGGCCTCCAGGTGCTCCAGGAGTTGCGCCAGCGCTTTCCCGAGCTGCCGGTGCTGCTTTCCTCGGGGTACGCCCCGGACGAGCAGGTACGCCAGGCGCTGGCCCTCCCCCGCACCGCGTTCCTGCAAAAGCCCTACACCCTCGCCCAGCTGGAGCAAGCCCTCGCCCACCTCCTGCGCCCCCGGGAATGAGGCGGGGGTGCCGGCGGTATTGAACTGGAGGCGCTACACTGGCGCCGGAGGGTTATGACACCGAGCGAGATCAAGGCCAAGCTGGACCGCATCCTTCCCCGGGTGCTCAAACCCGGCCGCTACCTGGGCCTGGAGCGCAACCTTTGCCGCAAGGACTTTCGCTCCACCCCGGTGAAGCTGCTGCTGGCGTTCCCCGACACCTACGAGATCGGCATGTCCCACCAGGGGACCCGCATCCTCTACCACATCGCCAACCGCCGCCCCGACACGCTCTGCGAGCGGGCGTTCGCCCCCTGGCCGGACATGGGGCAGGCGATGCGGGAGGAGGGGATCCCGCTGTACTCCTTGGAGTCCTACCACCCCGCCACCGCGTTCGACATCCTGGGCATCACGCTGCAAACCGAGCTCAACTTCATCAACGTGCCCTACCTGCTGGAGCTGGCGGGCATCCCCCGGTGGGCCGCGGAGCGGGGGGAAGGGGTGCCGCTGGTGGTCGGGGGCGGCCCGTGCATGGCCAACCCGGAGCCGGTGGCCGATTTCTTCGACGCTTTCGCCATCGGCGATGGGGAGGTGCTGCTGCCGGCGCTTTTGGACCTGGTGCGGGAGGCAAAGGAGCGGGGGTGGTCCAGGCAGCAGCTGCTGCTGCGCCTCGCCCAGGTGGAGGGGTGGTACGTGCCCCGCTTTTACCGCTGGGAGCCAGCAGCACACCCCGCCCAAGGGGGTCGCTGGGTGGTGCTGCGCCAGGATGTGCCGTTTCCGGTGAAGCGGGTGTTCACCCCAAAGCTCGATCCCGCGGATGTTCCTCGGCTTCCCATCGTCCCTGCAGTGGACGTGGTCCAGGACCGGTTGGGGATGGAGGTGGTGCGGGGGTGCACCCAGGGGTGCCGCTTCTGCCAGGCGGGGTACTGGTACCGGCCGGTGCGGGAGCACGATCCAACCACGGTGCTGGCTACCCTGGAAGCCCACGTGGACAACACCGGCTACCCGGAGGTGGGGCTTTTGTCCCTCTCCACCGCGGACTACTCGCAAATCGAGCCCTTGGCGTGGCATCTGGCGGAGCGGCTCAAGAACCGCCGGGTGGGGGTTTCGCTCCCCTCCCTGCGGGCCGAGTCCTTTTCGGTGGCGCTGGCGGATGCGGTGAGCCGGGTGCGCAAGTCCGGGTTCACCTTCGCCCCGGAAACCGGCTCGGACCGGCTGCGGCGGGTGATCAACAAGACGTTCACCAACGCGGACATGCTGGCGGCTGCCGAGGTGGCGTACGCCAAGGGGTGGAACCTCATCAAGGTGTACGCGATGATTGGCCTGCCCACGGAAACCGACGAGGACGTGCTACAGCTCGCCAAGCTCGCCGAGGGGATCCTCGCCGCCGCCCGCAAGGTGGGCAACCGCAAGGCGGAGGTGAAGGTTTCGGTGGGGCCGTTCGTGCCCAAGCCCGTCACCCCGTTCCAGTGGGAGCCTTTCGGCCCGGTTACGCTGCTGCGCCAGCGCATCGAGCTGCTGCGGCGCGCCTTCGCCAGGATCCGCTGGGCCAAGCTCACCTGGGTGGAGCCGGAGGAGGCGGCGCTGGAGGCGCTGCTTTCCCGGGGGGACCGGCGCCTCGCCCGGGTGGTGGCCAGGGCTTACGAGCTGGGGGCGATCTTCGACGGCTGGGGGGAGTGGCTCAACCTGGAAGCGTGGCGCCAAGCGGTGGAGGAAGCGGGCGTGTCCTGGGAGCAGGAGCTGGGAGCCCGGGAGCTGGGGGCCACGCTGCCGTGGGAGATCGTGGATCCGCTGGTGCGCAAAAGCTACCTCAAGGCCGAGCGGCGGCGCGCCTTTCTGGAAGCCGCCACCCCTGACTGCCGCTGGGGGGACTGCATGCACTGCGGCGTCCCCGGGGACGGGGTGGATACCCAGCTGGCCCGCCCCACCTTACCGGTGGTGGGGAAGGAAGCCCCGGAGCTGGCGAGGCCGCGCAACGCCGCCTACCGGCTGCGGCCGGTGCCCCGCATCCCGCCTCCCAGCGAGCCGCCCACCCAGGGGGAAAAGACCGCCCGCTACCGCTTCACGTTCCAGAAGCTGGGGGACGCCCGGTGGCTCTCCCACCGCCAGGTGATGGACCTCCTGGAGCGGGCATTGCGGGCCTCCGCGGCTCCGGTGCGCTTCACCGAGGGGTTCAACCCGCACATCCGCCTCTCCATGGGGCCCGCGCTCCCGGTGGGGGTGGAGGGGTGGGCGGAGATGTTCGACGTGGACTGCACCGGGCCCGTGGGACCCGAGGTGCTGGAGCGGGCCAACCGGGTGCTGCCGGAAGGGCTGCGGTTGCTCGCCGCCCGAGTGCTGCACCCCCAAGAGCCCTCCCTGGGCAAGAGCGTGGTGGCCTGCCGTTACCGGGTGCGGGTACCCCGCCCCCTGGCGGTGCCCGTCCACCCCGGGGTACTGGCGTGGCAGCAGCAAGACGAAGAGCTCGTGGTGGAGCTGGTGGCCGAAGGCCACCCCGACGCCTTGACCCTGCGCCAGGCGCTGAAGCTGGCAGGGGCCGCGGAGGAGGAAGCGCTGCTGTTTCCCGCGGTGCGGGAGGCGCTGCGCCTGGCCTTCCCCACCCCGGCGGCAGCGGCGGCGCTGTAGGCCTGAGCGTCGGCAAGAGGCGCCACGTCCCCCCGGCCTGCTAAGGGGCGCTGTCGCAAAAAAAGAGCCTGTGCCCTAGGGGCACAGGCCGCAGTTGGGAGAAAGGAGGACACTACTCCGAGCCGAGGTCCTCGGGCCTCAGCTTGCCGGAAGCCACGTCTTCCAGCATTTGCGTGGTCACGGACTTGGGCCGCTCGATGGGGTAGCCCAGGGCACGATCCCAGGTGATGTTGGCCAGCACCCCCACCGCCCGGCCCACGCCGAACAGCACCGTGTAGAAGTCCCACTCCCGCAAGCCGTAGTGCCACTGGATCACCCCGGAGTGGGCATCCACGTTGGGCCAGGGGTTCTTGGCCTTGCCGTGCTCCATCAGCACCTGGGGCGCCACCTTGTAGATGAGCTTCACCAGCTTGAACAGCGGGTCGTCGGGCATGTGCTTTTGCGCGAACTCCATCTGCGCGGTGAAGCGCGGGTCGGTCTTGCGGAGCACCGCGTGTCCGTACCCCGGGATCACCTGGCCAGCGCGCAGGGTCTCCCAGAGCGCCTCCCGCACGGTTTCCTCCGTGGGCTCCTGGCCGCCGAACTTGGCCTGGAAGTTCTGGATCCAGCGCAGCACCTCCTGGTTGGCCAAGCCGTGGAGCGGACCCGCCAAGCCGTTGATCCCCGCGGAGAGCGCGTAGTAGGCGTCGGAAAGCGCCGAGGCCACGAGGTGCGTGGTGTGGGCGGAAACGTTGCCGGACTCGTGGTCCGAGTGGAGGATGAAGTACATCCGGGCCACGTCATCGTAGGGCTTGGCGAACCCCATCTGATGGGCGAAGTTCCCGGCCCAGTCCAGGTCGGGGCGCGGCGGGATGTGCTCGTCGCCCCGGTACTTCATGCGGTAGATGTACGCGGCGATGGAGGGGAGCTTGGCCAGGAGGTTGGTGCAGTCCTCGAACATCGGCTCCCAGTGCTCTTCCTTCTTCATCCCCTGGGCGTAGCGCCGGGCGAAGATGGACTCCCGCTGCATGGCGAGGATCGCGGCGGAGAACATGGTCATGGGGTGGGTATCCCGGGGCATGGTGCGCAGCAGGTCTATCACGTACTGGGGCACCGTGCGCCGCGCCTGCCAGTCCCGCACCACCTCCATGGCCTCCTCGTAAGTGGGGACCTCGCCGGTGAGCAGGAACCACCAGTGAGCCTCCACGAACGGGTACTCGCACCCCTCGGGCTTGGGGAGCGCTGCCAGGGTTTCGGGGATGGTCTTGCCCCGGAAGCGGATCCCCTCGAAGGGGTCCAGGTACGAGATGTCGGTCACCAGGCAGCGCACCCCCCGGGCACCGCCGATCGCTTGGGCAATGGTGACCTCGCCGATCTTCACGTCGCCGTGCTCCTTGAGGAGCTTCTGCGTCCGTGGCCGGTGCTCCTGGATCTTTTGCGCCAACAGTTCCTTCAGTTTTGCCATGGGTTGCCTCCTTTCCGGGCCTCACCCGGAGCTGGGTTGTTTGTCCGCCGAAGGTGAGAGGATAACTCGCGTACCCACATTCACAAGCATAGGCCCTCAGCGGGAAAAAAGCAACACCCCGCAGCGTCCGAACCCCGCCTTTGCCCCCAACCACCGGCGGTCCCCGCAACGCCTTGCCTACCGTGACGCGCAACCAGCGGGGCTGGAGCGGTCCACGGGTTCGTCTTCCGCCCCCTGCAGGCGCCGCAGGAAGCCCTGGCTGGGAGGGTCGGAAAAACCCCGGGGCAGGCGGCGAGCCTGCCCCGGTTCGTTGTGCATCAGCGCTCGGCCTCAGTGGGGAAGCTGCGGCGGGCGGAAGTCGCGGAGCATGCCGATCCCCGCCTTGCTCAGCTCCTCCCGCAGCGGCGCCACCTCCTTCTGGTAGAACGCTTCCAGCTCCGCCAGGGCCTTGGCCAGCGCCTTGCGCCCCGCCTCCAGCGTGGCCAGCTGCGCTGGGGTGGGCTTGTCCCAGGAGGAGGCAAGCCCCACGCTCGCCTGCCGGATCGTGCTTAAGGCGTCCTCGTAGCGCACGATCCCCTTGGTGTCGGGGGGCACCCTGAGGCGGCCACCTCCAATGCTTGGCCCTGTGGAGTGTGGCATACGCTGGGCTATTGACACCTAGCGGTGTATGCGCTAACCTCTCTTCGTGGAGAGTCCAAACATGGCAGCGGTAAACCACGAAAGGCTTCTGACCCCCGAGGAAGTGGCGGACAGGTTGCGCATAAGCCGGCTCACGGTGATGCAGTATTTGCGCAAAGGCAAGCTTCGGGGGCTCAAGGTGGGCCGTCTCTGGCGGGTTCGCAGGGAGGACCTGGAGGCTTTCCTCGAGGCCTGCCCCAAAAAAGCGGAGCAACTATGAGCAAAGCCGCAATAAATGGAAAGGTTACTGATAGTCACGCGCATAAGCCATCGGATACGAACTGCATGCCCTCTTTAGCAATGGGGTTCCGCTGCGAGCCGATCGGCAAGTCGCTCATCGTGCAGGCCGATTGCTTTGAGTGGTTGAGCCGCGTGCCTGAAAACAGCATCCATGCAATCGTCACTGATCCGCCTTATGGGCTGAAAGAGTACGAACTCCACCAACTTCAGAAACGAGCCAGCAAAAACGGAGGGGTATGGCGGATCCCACCTGCCTTCGACGGCCACGCCCGTTCCCCATTGCCCCGCTTCACCGCCCTAAATCAAAAGGAGCGGGAAGCCCTGTACCGGTTTTTCCTGGAGTGGGCACGTTTGGCGGTTAGGGCGCTTCGCCCAGGCGGTCACATTTTCATTGCTAGCAATGCTTTCCTTTCGCAGTTGACCTTCTCCGCGCTGGCCGAAGGAGGCTTGGAGTTTAGGGGAGAAATCATTCGCCTCGTCCGCACCCTACGTGGTGGGGATCGGCCCAAAAACGCCGAAAGAGAATTCGCCCAAGTCTCCACCATGCCCAGGGGCTGCTACGAGCCTTGGGGACTTTTCCGAAAGCCATTGCTCAAGGGCATGACCGTCGCCGACTGCCTGCGTGAGTTTCAAACGGGGGGGCTGCGTCGTCTGCCAGATGGCACGCCTTTTTGCGACGTAATCTTCAGCGAGCGCACGCCCAGACAGGAAAGGGACATCGCCGATCATCCCAGCCTGAAACCCCAATCCCTGATGCGCCTGCTGGTTTACGTGGCACTTCCTTTAGGCGAAGGTGTAATTCTCGACCCCTTCATGGGCTCTGGCTCGACGGTGGCCGCAGCAGAAGCGCAAGGGCTTTCCTGCATCGGCATCGAGCGCCACGCCGAGTATTTCGAGATGAGCAAGCGCGCGATCCCAGCGCTAGCCGCGTTGAACGTCGAGCCTTGGGTGGGCTCTCCAACGACGCTGCAGGGCACTCTTTTCGAACACGAGCTGGCGTTCGATCCCGAATGCTAGGGTGCCTGGTAGACCCAATTCGCCAGTATTTTGCGCAGCCCAGAACGGGTAACGCTGGCCGTAATAGTCCGCCGGCTGCGAGCCGATCGGCCGGAAAAGCTCCAGTCAGACCTCTCTAGCCGGGCACAGTAAACAGCGCGAAACCGGAAAGGAACCGGGGGAACGCCCTGCAGTGGGTCGCTCGGGGGGTTGCTGCTAAAGACGAATACCAAAAGCCACACGTCTTCAGGGTTATGTCCTTGCCAACCCCGCTCGTACCGCGAGGCCTTGATCTCGATTCCCTCGTCAGTATGCTGGACGGCATCCCCGGGGAAGCGACCAGCTGGAATCAAATCCGGATGACCATTGTGGTAGCGGTTTACAACCAGGGAGCGGCAAAACGCTGGGATATTGGACTTCATGAACTCTCCAACCATGCTGCTGAAGTTGGCGGGCATCAACAGAGATTCCAGACGGGGCAGTCCCTTGTCGTGGAGTTGTCGGTTGAGAAAGCTCAGGAAGTCCACGAAGCTTTCCATGGCTTGCCGCACATGGCGGACCTCCAAGCCATACGGAAGTTTCGCCGCTCGGTTGAATCCTGCTGGAGGTACCGGCTCGGCAGTACAAGCGAGCTTCTCTAGCTGGTCGCGCACGGTCCATATCCTAGCGCAGGTTTTCGAGCCGTTCGGTGAGGTTCGCTCAGCGGCCACGGGACAGCCTAGGCCCCGGAGCTAGTCCCTCTGGTCAATCGGAAGGTATGAACTTCCGGCGTGCGGCCTTTGGCCGTCTTTTCGGGGAATACGCACGCCGCACCGTTTGCGTCACGCTTCCGGTGCATCACGCCCCTTGTACGCGCAGCGCCAGGGGAGGTTTGCCCGGCTTTTCCCAGCCCCTCAGAGCCCCGCCAGCTTGTCCAGCTGGGCAAGCTCCGCCAGGGCTTCCTCCGCAACCCCGAGCTCCCGTCCCGCTTGTTCCAAGGGAACCCCCCGGGCCCGGGCATGGCGCACCACCTCCGCCGCCTTCTCGTACCCCACGCTCCGGGCCAAAGCCGTGGCCAGGGCCGGCGAGCGGGCCGCCAACGCCCGGCAGCGGGCCTCGTTCACCCCGAGCCCCCGGAGGCAGCGGCTCGCCAGCACCCCGCAGGCGTTGGCCAAAAGGCGGGTCATGGTGTCCAAGTTCCAGATCACCAGCGGTGCGGCGTGGAAAAGGTCCAGCTGCGCTAGGGCTTGGCTTGCGGCGCAAGCCGCGGCGAGCCCCTGGACCTCCAGGCAAGCTTGCGCCACCGCTTCGGGGATCACCGGGTTCACCTTCCCCGGCATCAGCGAAGAACCCGGCTGCACCGCCGGGAGCAGCAGCTCGCCGAGCCCCCCCTCCGGCCCGGAGGCCCGCAGGCGCAAATCGTTGGCCACGGCAAAAAGCACCCGGCTCAGATGGGCGAGGCTCTCCGCTACCGCCAAGAGGTCCTCCCAAGCAGCGATCCCCACCGCCGGGTTAGGCGCAAGCTCCAGGGGAAAGCCGGTCCACTGGCGCAACAGCGCCACCGCCCTGCGGCTCGCCACCTCGTCCCCACCGAGCCCCGAGCCCACCGCGGTGCCCCCCAGGGGCAACTGCTGCAGGGAGGCAAGATCGCCCTCGAGACGCGAGGTGGCGGCCAAAAGCCGCCGGCGCCAGGCGTCGAAGATGCGGCCGTAGGTGGTGGGCACCGCGTCCACCAGGTGGGTGCGGCCCAGGGTCACGGTGCGGGCAAAGCGCGTGGCGAGCTCCTCCAGGGCGGAAGCCACCTCCCCCACCCGGGGCAGCAGCGTGCGCTTGCCCAGCTCCAGGCAAGCCAGGCGCGCCGCCCCGGGGATCACGTCGTTCGAGGACTGACCCAGGTTCACGTGGTCGTTAGGGTGGATCGGGTTCGTGGGCTCGCCCAGGAAGCGGTTCGCCAGACGCGCCAGCACCTCGTTCATGTTCATGTTGGTGGAGGTGGCGGAGCCGGTTTGCATCACGTCCACCGGGAAGTGCTCCCAAAGCTTGCCGGCTCGCACCTCCTCCGCCGCCCGGGCGATGGCTTCCGCCCAGGCTGCGGGAAGCTTGCCCAGCTCCCCGTGGGCCACGGCGTACGCCTTTTTCACCAGCGCCAGTTGCTCCAGAAAGCTTGCGGGCATGGGCCAGCCGGAAATCGGGAAGTTGGCCACTGCCCGAGCGGTTTGCGGCCCGTACAGCGCCTCGGCGGGTACCACGACCTCCCCCAGGGTGTCCTTCTCGATGCGGCTTTCCATGGCTTCCTCCGTCTCGCGTAACAGTAGCAAGGCTCCCGCTGTTCCGCGCCGCATCCGTCCGGGACGTTGCATTGCCGCGCCAAGCTGCGCACAATGGGCCCGTGGCAACGATCCTCGCGCTTTCCGGCTGCGGTGGCCGGGCGGAGGTGGCGCTCGCGGCCCCTTCCCTCCCCGCCCCTTCCCTGGTGGCGCTGGCGAGCCCTTCCCCCCGTAGCGACCTGCTGCTGCGGGGCGCGGCCATGCTGCTGGAGGCAGCGGGGCTGGGGCCGGGTGAGCTGCAGCTGGTGGTGGCCACCCGCGGGCCTGGTTCGTTCACCGGGATCCGCAACACCTTGGCCTGCGCCTTAGGGCTTGCGGCGGGAGCCGGGGTGCCGGCTCACGCCTTCTCCTCGCTTTTGGCTCAGGCGGCCCGCTGCGCCGATGGGGAGGTCCTGGCGGCCCAGCCAGCGCGCAAGGGCGCGGTTTACGTGCAGGCGTTTCGCTGGGAGGGTGCTTGGCAGCCGATCACCGAGCCCACCATCAGGCCGGTGGCGTGGCTCGCCAGCCAAACGCTGCCAGTGGTGGCGCCGGCGGGGTTGGCTCTCCCGGAAGGCACGCCCCTGGCCCGGGTGCGCCTCACCACCGCCGAGGCGCTGCTCGTGCTGGCGCGGGCGCTGCAAACGCCGGACGCCAGCACGCTCCAGCCGCTGTACCTCGAGGATTTCCCCCGCAAGGAGGCTTGCTGATGGCCGCGCTCCCCGAGCCGTTCGTCTGGCGCGAGCCCACCTTCGATGACCTGCCCAAGGTGGCCGCCCTGGAGCAGTTGGTGTTCACCGACCCTTGGCCCGAGGCACTCTACGCCTCGGAGCTGGGCCAGCCGGACCGGTTCCAGCGGGTGGTGTTCGCCCCCTCCGGGGAGCTGGTGGCGTACCTTTTCGCCTGTTGGCAGGTGGACGAGCTGCACATCCTCAAGGTGGCCACCCACCCGAGCTTTCAGGGGATGGGCCTGGCCACCGCGCTGTTGCAAGCGGCCTGGGAAGAGGGGGTTCGCAGGAAGGGGGAAGCGCTCACCTTGGAGGTCCGGGTTTCCAACCGCCGGGCCATCGAGCTTTACCAACGCTTGGGGTACCGGGTGGTGGGACGCCGGCCCAGGTACTACCAGGACGGCGAGGACGCCTTGGTCATGACCGCCCCGCTCCCCCGACGCCCCCGGTTTTTCTGGTTCTGAGCAAGCCGCGTTTGCTGCGCAAAGCCAGCGGGCGATCCGCAAGAAGGCAAGCAAGCCCGCCACCGTTGCGCGGCACGCTCGGTCCAGGGTTATACTGCACGGGGGCGTGACAGGTGCGCAAGCTGGGTGAGATTCTCCTGGAAAAAGGGTTCGTTTCCCTGGATGGGCTACGCAGCGCCTTGGAAGCCTGCCGCCGCAACGGGGGCAGCTTGGGGGGCTGGCTCATGCGCCTGGGCCTTGTGGGGGAATCCAAGCTCCTGGAAGCCCTGGCGGAGCAAACCGGTTGTCCGCCGGTGACCGCGCTGGAGCTCGCTGCTGCACCCCGGGAGATCCGCACGCTGATCCCCCTCGCCTTCGCCAAGCGCCACATGGTGGTGCCCTTCGCCCGCTCCGGGCGCACCTTGGACGTGGCCATGCTCAACCCCAACGACCTGGTGCTGCTGGACGAGCTGGCCAGCATGACCGGCATGATCATCCGCCCCCACGTGGCCACCGAAGCCGCCCTCTCCGTGGCCCTGGCCCTCCCCGCTGCCCCAGCGTTGGAGGGGGGCGCACCTCCTCCTGGACCACCCCGGGGCAAGGAGCGGCAGTGGCGCCAGTTCTGGACCATGGAGGGCTCGGGGCCGGAGCTGTTCCAGGCCTTGGACGCGGAACCTTGGCCCACCCCGAAGTTCCAAGCGGCTACCTTCCCGGCCTTGGCCCCGGTGGCCTTGGGGGAGGCCCCGGCGTCGCTTGCGCTCCCCACCCTCGGGGAAGCCCTGGCCAGCTGCACCCACCGGGATCAGGTGGCCAAGCTGGTGCTCGCTGCGCTTGCGGACGAGGGAACCCGGGTGGCGCTTTTTTCCGTGCACCACGGGAAGGTGATGGGGTGGATGGGGCGCGGGCTGGATTTGGTGGAGGAAGACCTGCACACCTTCATCCTGCCGTTGGACCGCCCGTCGGTTTTCCTCAACCTCATGAAGGGCATGGAGCTGCACGTGGGAGCGCTGGTGGCCAGCGAAGGGAACGAGGCGCTGCTGGAGGCGCTGGGGACACCCACGCCCCAAGCAGCGGTGGTGGTCCCGGTGCGGGTGCGGGGCAAGGTGGTGGCTTTCCTCTGGGTGGACCGGGGGGAGCAAGGGATCGCGGACATCCCGCTCCCCGAGGTGCAAGAGGTGGCCCGGCTCGCCGGGCTCGCCCTGGAGATGCTGGTGGTGCGCCAGAAGCTCAAGGCTGCCCAAACCTTGACAGCCGAGGGCCGGGAGAACTAGGCTTTGCCCCCTCGGAGTGGCAGAGGAAGGAGTGGCCCATGATCAAGGCGGACCTGGTGAAAACCGTGATGGAAGCGACCGATTTGCCCCAAGGGAAAGCTGCAGCAGCCGTCAACGCCATCTTCGACGCCCTGCGTGACGCCCTGGTCCGCGGGGAACGCATCGAGCTGCGGGGGTTCGGGGTCTTCCTGGTGAAGGATCGCAAGCGCGGCGTGGGGAGGAACCCCAGAACCGGGGAGGAGGTGCCCATCCCCCCTGGCAAGACCGTGCGCTTCAAGCCGGGCAAGGCCCTCCGCGAGCTGTCCTAAGTGTCCTACCCGCCCCAGGACGTGGAGCTTTTCGCGCCCGACGGCGCCTTTTACGGGGTGGTGCGTCCCTTACCGCCCAGGCCTTCCGCCGGGCGCTGGCTGGTGCACGGGGCGCTGTTCCTGCTCACCGTGGCCAGCACCACGGTGGTGGGTGGGATGCAGTTCGCCACCCCTTCCTGGCAACGCCCCGGGGGGGCCTGGGAGCGCTGGTCCACCTGGGAGCTGCTCTGGCGCACGGTGAGCGATCCCGCGGTCCTGGGTGGGGGACTCGCCTTCGCCTTGCCGCTCATGGCGATCCTCCTGGCCCACGAGATGGGCCACTACCTGGCCTGCCGCCATCACCGCCTGGACGCCACCTTGCCGTTTTTCCTCCCGGTGCCTTTCGGCATCGGCACCTTGGGAGCGTTCATCCGCATCCGCTCCCCCTTGGCCAGCAAACGAGAGCTGGTGGACGTGGGAGCCTCGGGACCGCTTTCGGGTTTCGCCGTGGCGCTCCCGGTGCTGTATTTCGGGATCCTCCACTCCCAGGTGGTGCACGAGCTCCCCCGAGGGAGCTACCTGGTGTTCGGCGAGCCGCTGCTCTTCAAGGTCATGGCGGCCTGGATCCACCCGGAGCTGCGAGCTGGGGCGGACCTGCTGCTCCACCCCACTGGCTACGCGGCTTGGATCGGCTTGCTGGTCACCGCCCTGAACCTGCTCCCCTTCGGCCAGCTGGACGGCGGGCACATCGCTTACGCTGCCCTGGGGCGGCTGCACCGCTTCTTGGCCTGGCCGCTTTTGTTCGTGCTGGTGGGGCTGGGGTTCTTCTGGACCGGGTGGTGGGTTTGGGCAGTGGTGGCGCTGGTGATGGGGGTCAAGCACCCCTGGATCCCCGGGGAGCTGGAGCCGCTGCCCGAGGAGCGCCGCTGGGTGGCGGCAGCTGCCTTCCTTGTCTTCGCCCTCTGCTTCACCCCCGAGCCCGTGAAGATCGTTCCTTAGCCCGCCCGCGGGGGCCACTCCCAGAGGAACGTGACTGGGCCGTCGTTCACCAGCTCCACCTCCATGTGCGCCCCGAACACCCCGGTCTCCACCGGCACCCCCCGCTCCTGCAGCGCTTGCACCAAGCTCTCGTAAAGCTGCCTGGCCCGCTCCGGCGCCTCGGCCCCATCGAAGGAAGGCCGCCGGCCCCTGGCGATGGAACCCGCCAAGGTGAACTGCGAGACCAGCAGGATGCTGCCCCCCACCTCCCCCAGGGCGCGGTTCATCTTCCCCTCCTCGTCCGGGAAAACCCGGAGCGTGGCGAACCGCTCCGCCGCCTTGGCCACGGCCTCGGCCCCGTCCCCTTTTTCCACCGCCAGGAAGATCACGAGCCCCGGGCCGATCCTCCCCACCACCTCCCCCGCCACCCGCACCTCGGCCCGGCTCACCCGCTGCACCACGGCCCTCATCGCCCACCCCGCCGAAGCGCCTGCCTCACCTCGCCGATCTCCGGGGCCCGGAAAAGCCAGAGCAACGCCACGTAAACCCCGAGCCCGAAAACCCCGCAAAACCCCACGAACGCCCCGGTGACCCAGGAGGTCACCGGGGGCACCGGCACCGCCCTGGCCAACCCTGAAAGCACCGCGGCCATCCCCGCTGCTGCCAAGGCGTGCCGGCTCACCCGCTGCAGAAGCTGGCCATCCTCCAGCCACCCCCGTCGCTTGAGCTGCCACCAGAGCCAGAGCGCCCCCACGTACTGCGATCCGGCAAGCGCCAACGCCACCCCTGGCCCTTGCAAGACCGGCAGCAGCGCTACGCCGAAAAGCGCGAAGCTTGCCAAGGAAAGCACCGCAGCCAGCACCGGTTGCCGGGTTTCGTGGTGCGCGTAGAAGCTCCCCGCGGCAAGCTTGGAAAGCGCCAGGGCGGGCATGCCCAGGGCCAGGAAAACCAGCATCGCCGCGGCAAGCTCCACGGCCCAGGGGGCGAACCTCCCCCCGCCGAACAAAAGCCCCACCACCGGCCGAGGCAACGCCAAGAGGAAAAACATGCTGGGGGAAACCACCAGCGACTGGAACCGCAAGGCAAACCCCAGGGTTTCCCCTCGGTCGCGGCTTGCCGCAAGGGTGGGCAACAACGCGGTGAACAGCTGCACCACCACCACGCCGTAGACGATCTCGGTAAGTCGCGAGGCCACGTAGAGGCAAAACACCGCCCCTTCCCCGGCCCGGGAAGCGAAGTTGGTGGAAAGGAACACCGTCAACGGGTAAATGCCCGCGGAAAAAAGCAGCGGCACTGCCTTGCGCAGCACTTGGCGCACGTGGGGGTCGGTGAAAGCGCCTTTCGCCGGAAAGACCGGCAGGCCCAAGCGGAGGCAATGCACCCAGAGAACCAAGAACTGCAGGAAACCGCCCACCAGCACCCCAGCCACCACCCAAGGGGGCAAGGGAAGCTTGCGCCAGTGGGCAAAGAGCACCGCCGCGGAAAGCACCAGGCTGAAGGCGATGGGGGTTCCCGCCGCAAGCAAGAAGCGGCCCCGCACGTTGAGCACCCCCTGCAAGAACGCGGCCAGGGAAACGAAGGCGAGGTAGGGGAAAAAGCTGCGGGTGAAGTGCACGGTGAGGGCGAACTTTTCCGGCGTTTCGCGGTAGGCGGGGGCCAAGGCCGCGGCGAACGGCTCCGCCCCCAGCATCCCCGCCGCCACCACCACCGCCAGCAGCAGCAACAGCGTGCTGAGCATCGCCCCCACGAACCTCGCGGCCTCCCGGTGCTTTTCCTCCCGCTGCAGGCTCGCCAGCGTAGGGACGAACGTGGCTTGGAGCGCCCCTTCCGCGAAGAGCTGGCGGAAGAGGTTGGGGGCCCTGAACCCCACGGTGTAGGCGTCGCCGATCCCCGAGGGCCCCAGCACCGCAGCCAGCACCTTGTCCCGCAGCAAGCCGCAAAGCCGCGACGCCACCGTCACCAGCGCCATGCCGGCGGTGGCCCGCACCAGCGCGCGCTTTCCCGACACGGGCTAAATGTAGCAAACGCGCTTCCGGCTCTTGCGCCTAGCGGACTTTCCTGCTAGCGTTGCTTGCCGTCCACGCGGGAGGAAGCTTATGAGCGTGAACAAGGTGATCATCGTCGGCAACGTGGGCAGAGAGGTGGAGCTGCGGCACACCCCTTCCGGGGTGGCGGTAGCGCGGTTTTCGGTGGCCACCAACGAGCGGTGGAAGGACAAGGACGGGAACCGCCAGGAACACACCGAATGGCACACGGTGGTGGCTTGGGGCAAGCTGGCGGAGTTCTGCCAGCAGTACGTGACCAAGGGGCGGCAGGTGTACGTGGAGGGGTCGCTGCGCACCCGCACCTACGACGACGACAAAGGCAACCGCCGCTACTTCACGGAAATCCGCGCCCAGACCATCCAGCTTTTGGGCCGGCGGGAAGAAGCGCCGGAGGCCGCCCCGGAAGTGCCCGAGGTCCCTCCCGAAGGGGAGGACGACATCCCGTTCTGAGCCTCACCCCGCGGCGAGCTCCACTGAAAGCTTCGGGGAAAGGTTCTCAGTTGCCGCCCACCAAGCGGCGCAAGCGGGTGAGAAGCGTGCTCTTCAGCGCTTGCGAGCTCGCGGCTTCCAGCAGCTCTTGCCTTCGGGAAAGCTCCGCGGAGCGGGCAGCCACCCGCTGGGCCAGTTCCTCCGCCAGCGCAGGTTGCTCTTCCAGCGCCGCGCGCAACGCCTGGGTGTCCACCTCCACGGCTTCCAAGGTTTCTTGGGCCACCACCGAAGCTGCCCTGGGTTGGCCGGTGAGAAAGGCGATTTCCCCGAAGTGCTCCCCGGGGCCCAGCGTGGCCACCCCTTCCCCCTGCCGCACCACCCGGGCGCGGCCCGCGGCAATCACGAACAGCGCTTCGGAGGCCTCCCCTTCCTCCACGACGATTTCCCCCGGGGCGAACGTCACCAGGCGGGAGTTGCGGGCCAGGGCGTGCAGCAGCTGCTCGGGAAGCGAAGCGAAGGTGGGGCAGGCCGCCAGGGCCCGGGTGACCGCCTCGAGCTGCGGCGCGGGAGCGAGCGGCGGTGCCTGGTGCACCACCCGCTGGGGAAACGGGATCTCCACCCCTTCCCTTTGCAGGGCGAACCAGGCCCTGGTGAGGAACGCATCGGTGATGTCCGCCTTGCGCTCGGGGGAGGCGCTCCAGAGGCGGCACTCCCAAAGCAGTGCGGAATCCCCGAACGCCGAAAGGAGGATCTGCGGGCTCGGGTCCTCCAGCACCTCGGGGATGCTCCTGGCCACGCGGTGCAGCACCGCCTTCACCCGCAGCGGATCGGCGGCGTAGGCGCTACCCAGCTGCACCACCACCGCACCCGGTTCCCCCCTGCCCCACACCCGCACGCTCCCCCGAGCCACCGCGCTGTTGGGCACCAGCACCCTCTGGCCCAGGCGGGTGCGGAGCACCACGGCCCGCCAGGTGATTTCCTCCAGCTGGCCCAGCGTGCCGTCCACCTCGATCCACGCCCCAGCCGAAAGGCGCTTGTCCCCCAAAAGCGTGATCCCCGCGAAAAGCGTGCCGAGGGTTTCCTGCAGCGCCAGCCCCAACACCAAGGTGAGCACCGCGGAAGTGGCGAGAAACGCCCGCAGGTCGGCGCCGGTGGCCAGATGCACCGCCAAGAGCAGCACCACCGCGTACACCACCGCCGAAACCACGTCCTGGGTGAGGCGCGGCACCGCCACCCCCAGCCGGCGGTGGAGCAGGAACTCGAAAAGCGCGAGCAGCGCCACCCGCGCCCCGGTGAGCGCCACCAGCCCCAGGAGGATCGCTGCGGCCCACCTTTCCCAGGCGCTGCCGGAAGCCAGAAGCTCGGCGGTGAACGCGCCGATGGCAGCCAAGCCCGAAAGCGCCAGCAAGGTGCGCAAGCGGCCGAGAAACGAGCGCGGCGCCAGCGCTCCCGCCAGCGCCGCCGCGAGCGCAAGGAGTGCCACCGCGAGCAAAGGCCAGTAACCCACGCGTGCCCCGCCGGCCATTGTAGCTTTTTTGCTAAGCTTTCCCGGCTGGGAAGTGGAGGTGCCGATGAGCGGACCCGTTTGGCGCTTCGAGAAGGACCGGCAAGCCACCTGCGCTTGGTGCCTGGCGGAGGTGACCGGGGTGTTCGTGGAGGGGGAGGTCCTGGACGGGGAGCTGCGCCCGGCCCGCCTACTCTGCCCGGAATGCTACCGCACCTGGCGAGAGTTTTTCCTGTTTGGCGAGGTGGGGAGCCGGCCACCCGGCCCGGCCTACGCCCACCGGTGAGGGTACGTGTCCCGCGCGCTCGCCCCTGACGTGCTGATCCTCGGGGGAGGGCCAGCTGGCAGCACCGCTGGCACCCTCCTGGCGGAAGCTGGGTTTGCCGTGACCATCCTGGAGCGGGAGCGCTTCCCGCGTTTCCACGTGGGGGAGTCGCTGCTCCCCCACTCGCTGCCGCTCTTGGACCGCTTGGGGGTGCACCAGCGGGTACGGCAGCTGCCCCACACGCGCTACAAGCCCGGGGCGAGCTTCGTTTCCGCCGACGGCGCCAAGGCCGTGGAGTACCGCTTTGCCGAGGCGCTCCCCCCGGCCATCCCCCACGCCTACCAGGTCCGGCGGGACGAGTTCGACCAGATGCTGTTGGAGCGGGCCAAGGAGGCGGGTGCGAAGGTGCTGGAGGGGTGGGAGGCGGTGGCCCCCCAGTGGGAGGGCAAGCGGCTTTCTGGCTTGCTGGTGCGGGATCCCGGTGGCCAGGAGCACCTGGTGCGCTTCCGGGCTTTCCTGGATGCCTCGGGGCAAAAGGCGTTCCTTGCTAGCCGCATGGGGTGGCGCTTCCCCTACCCCAAGCACCGCAAGGTGGCAGCGGTGAGCCACTTTCGCGGGGTGTGGCTGCCCCCAGGGGAGGCTTCCGGCAACATCACCATCGCCCTCACCCAAGGAGGGTGGTTCTGGCTCATCCCCTTCGGGGACGACACGGTGTCGGTGGGAGCGGTGCTGGACGTGGCGTTCTGGAAAACCCAGGGGAAAGACCCGGAGGAGGTGTTCCGCCAGGCGGTGGCCGGCACCCCGGAGGTGGCCCGGCGCCTGGCCGAAGCCAGACCGCTTTTGCCGTTTTCCGCGGTGCAGAACTTCTCGTACCGGGTCACCAAGATGGCCGGTGATGGCTTTTGCCTGGTGGGGGACGCCGCGGGGTTTCTCGACCCGATCTTTTCCACCGGGGTGTTCATCGCCACCACCACCGCCGCCTCCGCTGCCGAGGACGTAGCCGACGCGCTGCACCGCCACGGCCGGGTGGAGGCGGCGGACTTCGCCCCCACCGTGACCGTCACCCGCATGTTGCAGCGCACGTTCTTTTCCTTCATCCGCTCCTACTACGACCCGGACTTCTTGGCGTTTTTCTTCCACCCCCGGCCGTTCTTGCAGTTGCCCGCCGCGGTCACCTCGCTCCTGGCGGCGGACTTGCTGCGCCCCGGCCGCCGGCTGCGGGTGGCCCGCTTCCGGGTGCTCCAGGCTCTGGCCTTGGCGCAAAAGCTGGGACGGCGGTGGAACGTTTCGCTGGTGCCGCCCCTGGACGCCACCCCTGGCGCCACCCCGCCATGAGCTCCTCCGAGCCCTCCTCCTCGGGCCCCCCAAGGGCCCAACGCTCCCCGCTGCTTTGGCTTTTGGCCTGGGCCTACCCCTACCGCTTCCGCATGGTCGGCGCCACGGTGCTGGTTACCGTGGGGGCGCTGCTCCAGGTGGTAGGGCCGCTGCTCACCGCGGCGGCGGTGGACCTCTACCTCAAGCCGGAGCCCTCCGCCACCGCCACGCGGGTGCTTGCGGTGATGAGGTTTTTCGGCCTGCCGCACCAAGGGAGCGCAGGTTTGGTTTCCCTAGCTGTGCTGTACCTCTCGGCGCTTTCTGCCGGGGCGGCGCTCATGGTGGTGCAGGGGAAGGTGATGCTCACCACCGGGCAGCTGGTGATGCGCGACATGCGCAACCGGCTGTTCGCCCACTTGCAAACCCTGGACGTGGCGTTCTTCCACCGCACCCCCACTGGGCGCATCATCACCCGCCTCACCTCCGACGTGGAGGCGGTGAACGAGCTTTTCACCTCGGGGTTCGTGGAAATCCTCGCTGATGTGCTGCTGCTTTCCGGCATCATGGCAGTGCTGTTTTCGCTCTCCCCGCGGCTTTCGCTGGTGGCGTTCAGCGTGCTGCCGCTTTTGGTGCTGCTGGCCTCCTGGTTCCGCAAGAACGCCCGGGCCATTTACCTCGAGGTGCGCACCCGCTTCGCCGCGGTGAACACCCACCTCCAGGAGCACCTGGCGGGGGTGTCGGTGATCCAGGTGCTCCGCGCCCAGAAGGCCAGCGCCCGAAGGTTCGTGGCTCTGGACGCCCAGCACCGGGACGCCAACATCCGCGGCATCTTCTACTACGCGGCTTTCTACCCGGCGGTGGAGCTGCTCACCGCTTTCGGCATCGCCGGGCTGATCACCTTCGGCGCCCAGTGGAGCCAGCAGGGGCTGGTTTCCTTCGGGGTGCTGGTGGCTTTCGTGCAGTACGTGCAGCGGTTCTACCGGCCCATCGGCGATCTGGCGGAAAACTACAACGTGCTCCAGGCCTCCATCGCTGCTGCGGTGCGCCTCCGGGAGCTTTTGGCCACCGCGCCGCAGCTTTCAGCGCCCGCAGTAGGACGCAAGCCCCCGCGCCTGGGGAGGTTGGAGTTTCGCGAGGTGAGCTTCGCCTACGGCGAAGGAGAGCCGGAAGCGCTGCGGAACGTGAGCTTCGTCATCGAGCCCGGGGAAAAGGTGGCGGTGGTGGGGCACACCGGGGCCGGCAAGAGCACCTTGGTGAACTTGCTCTTACGCTTTTACGACGTGCAGCGGGGAGCGGTGCTGGTGGAAGGGGTGGACGTGCGGGAGTTCGACCTTTCCGAGCTGCGCTCGCGTTTCGCGGTGGTGCTCCAGGACGTGGATTGCTTCGCCGGCACCGTGCGGGAAAACGTGGCCCTGGGCAGGCCGGGGGTGAGCGACCAGCGCATCCTCTGGGCGCTGGAGCAGGTGCAGGCCCGGGAGCTGGTGGAGCGGCTGCCCGGGGGCCTGGATGCGGTGCTGGGGGAGCGGGGGAGCGGGCTTTCGGTGGGGGAACGGCAGCTGGTGGCGTTCGCCCGTGCCTTGGTGAAAGACCCGGAGTTCGTGATCCTCGACGAAGCCACGGCCTCGGTGGATCCCCTCACCGAGGCGCGGATCCACAAGGCGCTGGAGCGGCTTCTGGCGAACCGCACCGCGCTGATCATTGCCCACCGGCTGGCCACCACCCAGCTGTGCTCCCGGGTGCTGGTGTTCCACCGGGGAAGGCTCGTGGAATCCGGTTCCCACGGCGAGCTCTTCGCCAAGCGGGGCGCCTACTACGCGCTTTTCGGCCGGCAGCTCGCGGCCTTCTGAGGCAAGGCTGGCCTATACTCTCCCCGGGAGGGCGAAGCATGGCGGAGCAAACCAGGGGGGTGTTGCAGTGGGAAGGGGGGTTGCGCTTTTCCGCCACCGGCGAGCGCTCCGGCCGCACGGTGGTGATGGACTCCCCCACCCGGGAGGATCGCGGCGGCCCTTCCCCCATGGAGCTGCTGCTCATGGGGGTGGCAGGGTGCACCGCCATGGACGTGGTGGCGATCCTCGAGAAGATGCGCCAACCCCTGGCCCGCTTCCAGGTGGAGATCGTCGGCGAGCGGGCGGAGCAGCACCCCAAGTACTACACCGCCATCACCATCGTCTACCGCCTCTGGGGCGACGGGCTTTCGCGGGAGAAGGTGGAGCGGGCGGTGAAGCTTTCCCACGAAATCTACTGCTCGGCCTTGGCCTCGTTGCGCCCGGATTGCCGCATCGCCAGCAGGATCGAGCTCCAGGAGCCCTGAGGTTCCCCGGCGCTTACTTCCCAGCGCTCAATGCTCGGGCAAAAGCTGGGAAGGGCGCACCAGCTTCACGTCCCGGAGCTGGGGAAGCTCCTCCCCGAGCACCCGCAGCGTGAGCGGGTGCACATGGCCGATGGCCACCGCCTCCCCCTTGGCCCTGGCCAGGGAGCAAGCGGCGGCCAGCGCCGAGCGGATCGCCCCTTCCTCCTCCACCACGTCCAGGAACACGTCCCGCCCCAGGGTGGGCACCCCCCGTGCCGCCACCGCGCGCTTTGCCACCGAAGCTGGGGTGGTGCGGGAGTCCAGAAAGTACAGCCCCCGGCCTGCCAGCGCCGCGGCCCAGGCTTCCATGAGCTGCGGGTCGCTGGTGGCCCGGGAGCCCATGTGGTTGTTCACCCCTGCCACCGGGCCCACCACCGCCAACGCCTGCTCCAGGAGCTCGCGCACCTCTCGCTCCCCCATCCCGGGCCGCAGCGCTCCCTCCCCGGGTCCAGGGCCGCCGTTCCCCTCGGGCTCCATGGGCATGTGCAGCAGAAGCTCCCTCCCTTGCTCCCGCAGCGCCTGGGCCATCGCCGCGGCCGCCGGGGCGTTGGGGAGCACCGCCACCGCCACCTCCCGGGGCAGCTTCGCCACGAGCGGCAGCACATCCAGGGAGTAGCCGGCATCGTCCAGCACCACCGCCAGCTTCCCCGAGCCCCGTCCCGGGGCGGGCTTCGCCGTGGGGGGCGGCGTGGCCGGGGCTTCCCGCACCACCAGCACCCGCAGCTTGGCGTTCCCCAGCTGCCCTCGGAACCCCGCCTCCCCGTAGCCGCCCCCTTCCAGCACCGGCAAGCGGGCAAGCTGCCCCCCGGCGTTGTGCAGCGCTGCCTCCAGCTCCAGGGCGAACCGCTGGGTGGGAAAGCCCCGCGGGGCGAACACCCGCACCACCAGGGTCCCCTCCTCCCACTGGAGCGTGGCGTGCTCCCCCCCTACCCTGGCCAGCACCCGGCGCACCGCGGCTTCCAGCAGCTCGCGATCCCCAGGGTGCTTGCCCTCCGGGCGGCGCACCAGCAGGAACAGCGCCCCTAAAACTGCCACGAGCAGCAGGAAAGCCGCGAGGCTCCGCAGCGGGGAGCCAGCTCCCGAGCCGCGCCTTCTGGAAACCCGCTGCCCTCTAGGCGGCCTGGGCTTGGGCTTGCCCACGGACCAGCTCCAGCGCCTTGTCGAGGATCGGATCCCCCTCCCGCTGCGGGCGGACCAGGTGGGTGGGTTTCAGCCCCTTGCCGAGGATGGGCTTGCCGTCGGGGGTAAACAGCAGCCGCTTGGCGATCCATAGCTCCCCCTCCGCCACCGGGCGGGCAGCGCGCTGCGCCGTGTCCCCGAACGTTTCCACCCCCACCAGCGGCACCCCCCGCTGGGAAAGAAGGTAGGCCAGCCACTCCCCCGCCCGAGCCGTGGTGTGGTCCACGCACACCGCGACTTTCCTGGCCACGGGGGGTTTGCTGGTCTTGCTCACCTGGGTTTCCCCCTCCCGGCTGCGCAGCGCCAGCTCCACATCGCCCCCCAAAAGCAGCGCCACCGCATCCACCGCCCCTTGGGGATCCCCTAGGGCGGTGCCCCGCAGGTCCAGGACCACCGGCCCATCCCCGGGCAGCGCCGCGGCGAGCTTTTTCACCTGCACCGCGGCCACCACTGGGAGGCGCACCAGGTGCACCCCCTCCCGGGGCTCCACGGTGGGGGCGGGGTTCCCTTCCTCCGCCCCGGTCAGGCGCACCGTGCGCTTGGTGGAGAGGTCCCGGGCGATCACCTCCAGCTGTACCGCCTCCCGCCGCTGGGCTTTTTGCTCCAACGCCGCAAGCAGCCTCCAGAGGGGCCGGGCACGCACCGGCTGGTCCCCCACCCGCTCGATGAGCTCCCCGGGGAGGATCCCCGCGGCAGCAGCCGCCGAGCCCGGGAGCACTTGCAGCACCACCGGGTAGGAGCTCTGCCAACCCAGGACCAACCCGAAGGGGGGCAAGGGGCGAGCGAAGTAGGCCCGCACCTCGGCGGCAGCGGCCTCCGGCACCCAGGTCCCCTGGGGATCGGCGGTGGTGACCAACCCCGAAAGCGCCCCCTCCTCGAGCTTCGCCACGCTCACCTCCTCCACGTAGGAGGAGCGCACCAACGAAACCACCTGGGAGAAGAGCCCGATGAGCTTGTACCGCCCTTCCCCTACCTTCCCGGAGGTGGCAGCCAACGCCCCCAGGGCGAGGATCACCACCAACGATGCCACCAGGAACGCCTTCTTCCCGCTCATGCTCACCTCGTGCGCGCCGGCCGCAACCACTGGGCGGGGTCCTGCGCCTTGGTGCCGTTGCGCAGCTCGAAGTACAGGTTCCCGTCGGGCCCCGAAGGGCCCGCAAGCCCCAGGGGTTCCCCCATGGCCACCCGCTGGCCGCCGCTCACGAACATGGTAGCAAGCCGGCCATAAAGCGTGTAGAGGTCGTCCCCGTGGGCGAGGATCACCAGGTTCCCCAGGCTCTTGAAGTACTGGGCGTACACCACCTTCCCCGGGGCCACCGCCCGTACCTCCGCCCCGGGTGGGGCGGCCAAGTCCCAGCCCGGGTGGAGCACCACCGTGGCGTACCGCGGGTCCCTTTGCTTGCCGAAACCACGCAAAAGCTGCCCCTCCTCCACCGGCCAGGGGAGCCCCCCCTTCAAAAGCCGCACCTGGCCGGCAAAATCCTTGCTCTCCCCCGCCACCCTGCCCCAGAGGCGCTCCAGTCGCCCTTGGGCCTCCTGCACCTCGGAAAGCGCCACTGCTTGCTGCCGTCTTTCCGCCTCCAACGCCGCCAGCTCCGCCAGCACCCGTTGCCGGGTGGCCAGAAGCTCCCGGCGCCGCGCCGTGAGCTGCCCCAGGGTGGCGCGCAGCGCCTCCTGCTTCTGGGAAACCGCCGCCACCGCCTGGGCTTGCTGCTGCTCCAGCGCCGCCAGGTTCGCCAGCGCGAGCTTGTGGTAGGAAGCCACAGCCAGAAGCAGCGTCACCACCCGGACCAGCTTCTGGGGGTCCGACCAGGGGGCAGCCAGCATCACGCTGGGGAAAGCCCGTTGGAGGCTGCGCAGCGCCCCCAGCTGGCCGAAAAACTGCTGCCGCTTTTCCTCCACCTGCCGGGAAAGCGCCTCCAGGCGCTTTCTGGCGCTGGCAAGCTCGGCTTCGGCCAGCTGGCTCGCGGTGCGGGCTTGCTCCAGCCGCAGCGCCGCCACCGCCAGCTCGTTTTCCAGCTGCGCCCGGCGGCTTTCCAAGCTCCCGGCCTGCGCCGCCAGCTGCTCGAGCCGCTGCGCTAAAGCCGCGGCTTTGCGGGAGAGCTCCTCGGCTTCCGCTGCCTCGCCAGCTGCCACCGGCCGCCCTGCCGCCAGCAGCACCAGCAGCGAACCGAAAAGCCCCGCAGCCGCAAGCTTGGCGCCGCTCACAGGAACGGGTGGCCGGCCAGGGGCTCGGGGGCGGGCAAAGCCAGAAGCTTCAAAAGCGTGGGGTACACGTCCAGCATCGCCAGATCCCGACGCAGCAAGGGGCGGTTGGCGAACAGCACCCCCGGCACCACCCGGGGGTCCAGGGTGCAGTGGTCACCGGACCAAACCCGGGCGTTGTCCTCGAAAAGGCGATCGGGCATCCCTCCCAGGGCGCTTTGCCAGGAGATGCGCCAGCCTCGGGAGGTCGTGACGATGAGATCGGGGATGAGCTGCGGGTCGAAGCTCTTGTAGACCTCCTCCCGGAGGAACACCCGGGAGACCGGGTGCTCGCCGGTTTGCGGGTCCACGATCGCCTCCAAGCGCGCCGCCAGCTCCCGCCGCAGCCGCTCGTACTCCTCCCCCGGGGCCACCACCCCGAACCGCTCCCGCCCCGCCAGGTTGATGTACAGCCCCCCCAAACCCAGGTGGTACGCCCGGGTGCGCCCCCAGTCCACGTTGGGCCAGAACTGGCCGCGGTTGAAGAGGTTTTCCAGGTTCTCCACTTGGCCCGAGGGCGCGGTGAGCGCCAGGTAACCCTCCCGGGCGAGCCACGTGTTGATGTGGAACGAGCGGCGCCAGGTGGAAAAGCCGTGGTCGGAAAGCACGATGAGCACGTCGTCCCGCCCCAGCTTGCCCTGTACCTCGCCAACGATCTCGTCCATGAGCCGGTACGCCGCCTCCACCATAGCTTCGAGCTCCCCCGCCCGTTCCCCCGGGTAGGCCGGGTTTTGCGGATCCAAGGCGCGCCAGAGGATGTGCCCCACGCGGTCGGTGAACTCGAAGTAGTGCACCAAAAGCTGGTCGGAGCCCTCTAGGAAGTGGCGCAGCAAGCGCCGGAACTCCTCCCCTTCGGTGTGCTGGATGTCCTCCATGAACGTGACTTCGTCCACCACCTTCTCCGAGGGGGCCCAAGTATCTATCGCCCACCCCACGGTCTTGAACGGCCCGAACTCGCGGAACAGCTCCCCGGCCCAGGGGCGGGGGGCCGAGAGGTCGAACCCCGGTGGGGTGCGCAGCGGATCCGGGTTGATGGGCTGGAGGTAAAGCTTGAGATGGGGGCGCAGCGCCAGGAGCTTGAAGCGCGACCAGCCGGTGACCCGCACCAAGGGGTTGAACGCAAAGCACACCCGCAGCCAAGGGCTCCACTCCCCGGCGCGCAGCTGCACCTGCTGCCCGCAGGTGCGCAAGCGCAAGCTCTCTCCGTCCTCGGTCTCCTCCAGCCACAGCGGGGTTTCCAGGTAGCTCACCTTGCCGAAAAGCCGGTCCTGGGGACCGAGGATCTTGGTTTCCCAGCGCTTGCCCTGGGGGAGACGGATCACCTCGATGGAAAACTCGTTGTCGAAGCCTGGGGCGAAGTTCGGGTCGGTGGTGTAGTAGGCGGGAGCGCCGATGCGCCCGCGCAGGTCCGGCACTCCCAGCCCTGCCAGGAGGTGGCCGTGGGGGAACGGCGCTGCTGGGAACGTCACCGGCACCCGGGCCACCGTGGCTGGGATCCCCGCCTCTCCGGCCAGCTGCCAGAACGGCGTCCCTTGGCGGCGGCTTTCCACCGTGGGGATCTCCGGTGGCAGCCACCCCCCCAGCAAGAACCCCGCCGCGGCAGCCAGCACCCCCACCGGCAGAGCGTGGAGCCAAGGACGCCCCCTGCGGAAAAGCCGCGCCAGCCCCAACGCCAGGAGGAAGCCCAGCACGCCCAAGCTGCCGCAGGCGGCCCAGCGGTTCGCCTTGCCGAAAAGGAAGGGCCGCTTGCGCTCCTCGGCCACCGCGAAGGTGGGCATGTAGGTCATGGGGTCCCGGCGGAGAAAATCGAAGATCCTCGTGCCGCCTGGGTCCCGACCCGTGGCGAAGGTGGCCCAGGAAACCGGGGTTTGCGCTGGCACCGTGGGGGCGAGCTGCGCGTACCCCCCTCGGGCCGCCAACGCTGCCAGGTGCGGCAGCTTCCCCTCGGCCATGAGCTTTTCGGTGAGCGCTGCATCCGCCCCATCGAACCCCAGCACCACTACCCGGGGCGGTTTTTCCGCCCCCACCGCTGCTGCGATCCCCAGCATCAACCCCGCGAAGCTCCAACGCCTCATAGCCCGCTCATCCTAGGGGGTTCGTCCCTGCGCTGCAAGTGCCATCGCCACCGCGTGGAAGCGCCGTCGCAAAGGGTGCAGATCCGGGGTCCGCCCCCCGGGATGCAGGCGATTCCCCAAGAGCACGAAAACCATGCCGCGCCCCGGGTCCACCCAGAGGGAAGTGCCAGTGAACCCCGTGTGCCCAAAGGAGGTGGGAGCCAGCGCCGGTCCCGCGGAGCAGCCCGGCGTGGCTGCCAGCTGCCACCCCAGCCCCCGGGCCTGCCCCAAGCCAGGGGTGTGGTTCGCCGTGGCCAAGCGCTGCTCCTCGGTGGAAAGCAAGCGGCTGCACCCCGGGAGGTACTCGCAAGCCAAGCGAAACACCCCCCAAGCCGTGCCGAACAGGCCCGCGTTTCCCGCCGCGCCTCCCAGACCCCGGGCGTTCCCGTCGTCGCAGGACCAGCGCCCCGGAAGCGGCGGCGGGGGGCTGGCGGCAAGGCCAAGCTTGGCGCACAACGCCTCCTCTACGAAGGGCCGCTTTTCCCCTGGGGCCACCCGGGTGGCGAGCGGCGGGGCGAACCCCAAGCACCCCGAAAGTCCCAGCGGTGCCGCCACTTCCCGGGCGAAGAGCTCCCCCAGCGGCATCCCGCCCACCTTCTCCAGCACGAAACCCAGGGCGACAAACCCCAGGCAGGAGTACACCACCTCTTCCCCGGGGGAGTGACTGGGCGGAACCTCCCTCAAAGCCCGGAGGTACCCGTTTCGGGGAAGCTCCCCCTGAGCGTAGAGCGGGTACCAAGGGGGAAAGCCGGCGGTGTGGGTGAGGCATTGCCAGAAGGTGACCCCCTGCCACGGGGTACCCGCCAGCTCGGGCAAGAACCGCCCCAGGGGGTCCTCCAGGGAAAGCCCCTGGCGGCGGGCCAGAAGCAGCAAGGTGGTGGTCACCAGCGGCTTGGTGAGGGAAGCCAGGTCGTACCACACCTCAGGCCCCGTGGGGCCCAGCCCCAGCCCCCGGGACCCGAACGCCACGCAGTGGTGCCGTTCCGCTTCCCCCCACAGCGCCACGAACCCCGGGGCGAGCCCGCTTCCCACCGCCGCCCGAAGCATCTGGGCCACGGCCTCGGTGCTCGCTCGCTGCACCGCCTACACCCCCCTTCCCGGGCCGAAGAGCGAAAGGTGCAGCCTGGGGGAGAAGCGAAAACCCCAAGCGAGGCAGAGGCGCGCCACGGCGGGGGCCCGGGCCTGTACCTCCTCGGCAGTCTTTCCCTCGGGCATCAGCAGCACGCGCCCCCGATCCGCCTGGAGCTCTTCCACAAGCTCGAGGATCTCCGGCATGTCCTCCTCCCCCCGCACCACGAACTTGAGCTGGTACTCGCGGTGGCGCGCCAAAAGCCCCCGGAGAGGCCGGCGGTCCTGGCGCAGCGCACGATGCCGCGCCTGCCAAGGCCCTGGGGGATCGGAGTTCCCGGTCTTGGGCGATACCGAGAGCAGGTGGCAAACGAAAGCCGGGGCGATGGTGCCCGCGGTTTCC
>Ga0209162_1001044_pt1 | contig 28616 bp, 23 predicted proteins | sample YNPNPMetaG_FD_187121 | JGI IMG/M metagenome (GOLD analysis project Ga0209162, IMG submission 187121) | Anoxygenic and chlorotrophic microbial mat microbial communities from Yellowstone National Park, USA - YNP NP MetaG (SPAdes) (version 2) ...
TTACGAGTTTCAGTGCTCTACCGTGAGCCGAAATTGTTGAAAGCTACGTATCTTGGCGATACTCATGCTCATTTGGATTGTGTTTCAGTGCTCTACCGTGAGCCGAAATTGTTGAAAGCGCTCATCGCGATTGTGACACTCATCGCGCTCCCGGCTGTTTCAGTGCTCTACCGTGAGCCGAAATTGTTGAAAGATTTTTTGGATACATGAAGGCGCTTTTAGATTCGTTTGTTTCAGTGCTCTACCGTGAGCCGAAATTGTTGAAAGGCTAAAACTGTCGCTGCTCCGACGGTTCGACGTGAGAGTTTCAGTGCTCTACCGTGAGCCGAAATTGTTGAAAGTCGCTTACGAATTTTTCGATCGAGCGCGTGTGGGATGTTTCAGTGCTCTACCGTGAGCCGAAATTGTTGAAAGTCATTCGAGCTACTGGATCCACTCCATACCCTTACTATCAGTTTCAGTGCTCTACCGTGAGCCGAAATTGTTGAAAGGATCCATCCACCACCAGTAACCAGTTGTCGCACGAGTTTCAGTGCTCTACCGTGAGCCGAAATTGTTGAAAGATTTAGGTCATTCACCGCGACTTTGAAGCGCGACTTGTTTCAGTGCTCTACCGTGAGCCGAAATTGTTGAAAGAAGTGTTCGCCAGACTGCCCGAACGATAAGGAGCAGTTTCAGTGCTCTACCGTGAGCCGAAATTGTTGAAAGTCACGGCTGCCCTTATTGCGGCCGTCTTAATCCCTGACCGTTTCAGTGCTCTACCGTGAGCCGAAATTGTTGAAAGTTGAGGTCAGGCGAGACGGCGACGATCACGATTATCTGTTTCAGTGCTCTACCGTGAGCCGAAATTGTTGAAAGTGGATAGATGATACGGTTTGGGGTCTCGGCTACAACGTTTCAGTGCTCTACCGTGAGCCGAAATTGTTGAAAGGCGACTGGTTACGTCTTTAGACGTTAAACCTGATATGGTTTCAGTGCTCTACCGTGAGCCGAAATTGTTGAAAGCCAACTCGCGCTGGGGATCGTATCTGACGGTATGGTGTTTCAGTGCTCTACCGTGAGCCGAAATTGTTGAAAGTCCAACTCGCGCTGGGGATCGTATCTGACGGTATGGTGTTTCAGTGCTCTACCGTGAGCCGAAATTGTTGAAAGATTGTTGCAATGCGATACATATTTGGAGGCGATTAAGTTTCAGTGCTCTACCGTGAGCCGAAATTGTTGAAAGCTACGTATCTTAGCGATCTTGCTACTCGTGTGGATCGTGTTTCAGTGCTCTACCGTGAGCCGAAATTGTTGAAAGTTAGGTCAACAACACCACCACCAAAGTACAGGGCTGTTGTTTCAGTGCTCTACCGTGAGCCGAAATTGTTGAAAGCGTTTTGGGAGAAGTCTCGCGAGACGTTTAAATTAGTTTCAGTGCTCTACCGTGAGCCGAAATTGTTGAAAGAGCAATGCTTGCGTTGTTGTTCGTGCAATTGTCGTTGTTTCAGTGCTCTACCGTGAGCCGAAATTGTTGAAAGCCGTCTGTATTTCGCTAAGATCATACGTTTCGTGCGCGTTTCAGTGCTCTACCGTGAGCCGAAATTGTTGAAAGGCGTGTCCGTAGCGCACGTAGCGCTCCCGCCGCCCGTTTCAGTGCTCTACCGTGAGCCGAAATTGTTGAAAGTATTCCCACAGCTTGCATGGGCGCTACTTCTGTTCGCCGTTTCAGTGCTCTACCGTGAGCCGAAATTGTTGAAAGTCGTTTCTGAGAGGGGTGTATGGTCATCGATATCGGTGCGTTTCAGTGCTCTACCGTGAGCCGAAATTGTTGAAAGGTCGAGCTTGTGCGAGATGCAGAAGCCAACATCGACGTTTCAGTGCTCTACCGTGAGCCGAAATTGTTGAAAGAAACGTGATCACAGGGAAGCCGCCCAAGTGCTTTGTTAAGTTTCAGTGCTCTACCGTGAGCCGAAATTGTTGAAAGCACGCTCACCTGTTGCGCCTGCGCCCGTTGCACGCGCACCGTTTCAGTGCTCTACCGTGAGCCGAAATTGTTGAAAGAAGAGTACAGAGACGACTACGACGCGCTACTCAATCGTTTCAGTGCTCTACCGTGAGCCGAAATTGTTGAAAGCATGACCTTGACCCGTTGCCCGACCCTCAACTGTGCGTTTCAGTGCTCTACCGTGAGCCGAAATTGTTGAAAGTCGGATCATGCATGGGAATTTCTTCCACCCGTGGATGTTTCAGTGCTCTACCGTGAGCCGAAATTGTTGAAAGTTAGCTCCATTATGTGTGTCCCGCCCCAACCCGCCATTTCAGTGCTCTACCGTGAGCCGAAATTGTTGAAAGCATCACCTCCCTTTCCGCCAAATGCCTACCATCTCGCATTTCAGTGCTCTACCGTGAGCCGAAATTGTTGAAAGCGATGAGCATCATCGCCGTGACAGTCGTCGATATGACATTTCAGTGCTCTACCGTGAGCCGAAATTGTTGAAAGGCCGCTCACGACAGCCGCAGCCGTCACGATTAGACCGAATTTCAGTGCTCTACCGTGAGCCGAAATTGTTGAAAGCACCACCGACGCCAACACCATTGCCGACGGCGACGCATTTCAGTGCTCTACCGTGAGCCGAAATTGTTGAAAGTGAGCACTTGCCGATCGTCGTCGTCAAGTGCGTCGTACTATTTCAGTGCTCTACCGTGAGCCGAAATTGTTGAAAGACCACTTTTACACGATCTCCCACAGCTACACGAGCATTTCAGTGCTCTACCGTGAGCCGAAATTGTTGAAAGCGATCAACATCATTGCCGAGACAGTCGTCGTGATGATATTTCAGTGCTCTACCGTGAGCCGAAATTGTTGAAAGCCAGCACGACGACCCGCTCAACCTCTTGAGCGCGTTCCATTTCAGTGCTCTACCGTGAGCCGAAATTGTTGAAAGTGCCGCGCCGGAAACGACCGCAGCCGCAGTCACAATCATTTCAGTGCTCTACCGTGAGCCGAAATTGTTGAAAGTTGTGCAGCTTAGCTTGGGCATTGTCAGTGACGGCAATTTCAGTGCTCTACCGTGAGCCGAAATTGTTGAAAGGTCAAAAAATAAACCGCGACGCGCTAGGGAAAAACCAATTTCAGTGCTCTACCGTGAGCCGAAATTGTTGAAAGTCCCTGTTCTGAGTGAGAGTACTGCGGCTATATTAGATTTCAGTGCTCTACCGTGAGCCGAAATTGTTGAAAGGCAAAGGTTGACCCATAGCCCCCCCGGCTACAGGTAAATTTCAGTGCTCTACCGTGAGCCGAAATTGTTGAAAGTTCCGCTGACTAGCCATTCGAACTGTTCGTGTTAACAATTTCAGTGCTCTACCGTGAGCCGAAATTGTTGAAAGCGTGTTTTCCGTTGTAAGCCGTGAACGTCTGGCCATCATTTCAGTGCTCTACCGTGAGCCGAAATTGTTGAAAGGGGTCTTTGGGCTACCAACATTATGCCTCATCTATCATTTCAGTGCTCTACCGTGAGCCGAAATTGTTGAAAGACATATAAAGTATTACTAAGACGTTGACCTAAGTACTCAATTTCAGTGCTCTACCGTGAGCCGAAATTGTTGAAAGTTCCTTGAAGCGAACGAGCGAAATATCGCGTTCCCAGATTTCAGTGCTCTACCGTGAGCCGAAATTGTTGAAAGCGGTAGCAAGATTGGTACATAGTGAGGGAGTTGACAAATTTCAGTGCTCTACCGTGAGCCGAAATTGTTGAAAGTCCCGCCAGCAGAGACGCCATGCACCACAATTGCCATTTCAGTGCTCTACCGTGAGCCGAAATTGTTGAAAGACGACGTGACACACGTTGTCGCACAGCTCCCTGATATTTCAGTGCTCTACCGTGAGCCGAAATTGTTGAAAGCGGACCGGGGTACCATTGCGCCACGGGTGTGGCTGGATATTTCAGTGCTCTACCGTGAGCCGAAATTGTTGAAAGCCCGCCTCTCTTTTTCGTCCCCCTCGCTGTGTTGACCCTCGTACCTCTTCCCTGACGCCTCATAAGCCTTTCTGTACATTCATTATATCGTTCTTTGGACACTGCGCAAGTGGGGGAATTGCTCCACTGTCGCAACTCGTTGTTTGCGTGAAATTGCTACCGAGTTGCGAGATGCTTTTTGATCCTTTTCTGATGCTTTAAATCTGCGATCAGGCGATCTTTGTATTCGGCATCAAAGGTCTTTATACGAGACCTTTGATGCCTGAGTTGCGAGTCGACCGTTTATACGGGCAGTTTTAGAGCCGACTCTATACAACGTCGTTGCAGAAGCGGCGGAATTCACAGTTGACGCACATTGCGCGACTGGTCGGCGGCGCCGGTAGAGCCTCGGTTTGAATGGCTTTCTGCACCGCCGCGATGGTTTCAAGGACGTTTTGACGTAGTTGCGGGCTGATCGGGACTTTTTCGGCTTTGCGTAATGGTATGTGGTAGATCCAGCCGGTTTCTACCGGTAGTCCCCAGGCGTCTTCGATCAGGAGTGCGTAGGCGCCAACTTGCAGTTTGAAGTGTGGACCAGCTTTCTGTTCGCTATCTTTGTAGTCAACAACGACAACTTTTGCTGCCGGGTCTGATCGGTTGGGTATTGCAATCGCTAGATCAAGGATGCCGCGAACGCCAAGGCGCTCTGATCGCAAATAGACGTGGAAGAAGCGCTCGCCACTTTTCAATCCATATGTGCGGAGCGAACGGCGCTCTTCCCGATCTTCCTCGGCACGGTGACTGGCAGCACCTTGACGCATGAGATCGGTCTTCGGTCGGATGGATGGCAGACAATAGGTATACCAGACAACTCTTGGACAGTATCGCCATTGCTTAATGTCACTCACTTCGATGGTGTCGAGATCAGGCATCATCATACTGTTGCTCCAGAGTTCGCCGTTCGCTCCACGTTTTAGCATCAAAGACGAACAGTAGCACGTTTGCGGTGTGGCCCTTCAGCCGCCGGGTGATTTCACCGAAGAGCGCCCGTTGATGGGCTCGGCTGAGATTACCGGCAAATGCGCTGTACTGTATCCGCTGCAAACCATAATCGAGGCAGGCATCAGCTACACGCTGCCGTGCGCGATCGTTGGGGATGTCGTAGATAACGAGACAGTGCATTGCTGACCTCCGTTACCACCCCATAATGAACGGTGTGTAGGTCTCGCGCTCGCCACGGACGAAGGTGGCGATGTGGCGGGCCTGGCATTGGAGAATGTGTCGCAGCGGCTGTCGTTTACCTTCGTATGGCTCAGTCGAATTGAGGCGCTCTAGGACTTTGGTAGCAATGCGCTCACGAGTCGGTTGGTCGAGCCGTCCATCTTCTTCGCGACCGATCTGCCAGCCACGAGTGACCTGGCCGAGGAGCGGGCGATCAACCACGGCCTGTCGGAATTCCTCGATCAGGTCGAGGACAAGGCTCGGTTTGCCCGGTCGGTCGGCATGCAACAGGCCAGCATACGGGTCGAGACCGGCTAAGACAATGGCATGTTCAATCTGTCTGTAGAGAACACCGTAGCCATAGTTTAATGCCTGATTGAATGGGTCACTGGCACCTCGTGTTTCACGTCCCGGCCAGTTGAGTTCTGGCGGTATGAGTGCACCTATGGCTTGCCAGTAACGAGCTGCATAACGACCTTCGATGCCCATGAGTTCTTCACGAATGTCGTCTACGGTGTCGGCCTGTAAACGCTCGACAGCAATCTGGTAATCGGTAACTTCTGCCGCCGTTGTCATGAGCAGTTCGTACACTTCGGGCGCCTGTTCTTTGCGATTTTTCGCTGCATAACGCAGCAGGTTCGCCTGATTGCCTAGCTTCCCTAATGTGAAACTGCGCGCCAGGGCGACGCCGGTTGGGCCGTCATAAGCGCGGAGCTGGGCGCGGCGAGTGAGTACTGTACCAGTGAGACCGGCACTGTACAGGCTGGCATACGGGGTGCCATTTGTGCTGATGAAGTGAATAGGTATGCCCTCTTCACTACATGCACGTATTGCATCACTGCTGATCCCAACACCACTCCCGCAGATGATGACCTGCCGCAGATGCATGATTGGGACCTCTTTCACCGATTCGTTGTCTTTTGTGACCCGTAGACGGCCCTGATGTTTGCCAATGAAGCTGCCTCGTTCGTCAACGATGAGTTCCATGGTAGAGTCTCCTTTTGCTACGATGGCAATCAACCGACGTCACCCACAATCTTCTATTGTTAAGGTGCGGAAGCAATACACGCAGCACGTATCGGGTGCGATGCAAGATTGTGCTAATTAGCGTGCTGGCGACGAAATGTTCACACATACTCTAACGAGAGAATACGCTGGTGTCAAATCCCGGAAATGAGGGCATGCCCTCCAGTGTGTACCATCCGTCTCCCTTGACTGCGTTGCGCCCGACGTGGATCAGGCTCCCCCAGACAATCAGTTCGCGCAGGGGTTCCAGTGGGCCTGCAAAGGTGGCACTGCCGATCAGACCACCGACAGGTGTTCGTCGTTGCTGGCGTGATGAGACGCTCACAACGTCGATCCAGCGTGTTTGGTCAGTTGTGACTGTTACTTGTTCAGCGATTTCTAGCAGGCCGCGAAAATCAATGGTGAGCGGACCATCACCATACGCCCGCGAGAGATCGTCAAGGCGCCTCATCAGGCGCTGAATAAGCGGCCGTAAGGCAATGTTTTTCACCAGCCGATCCTGATCGATGAGTCGCAGTGGCGTGTGGAAGGTGAAGGTGATCTGATCGGTCGGCAACCGCGCCGCGTAATCGGCTACTGTCGTTGAATCTATCGGTAATCCAGGGAAATTAACGGTTCTCCCGGGTTGTGGGTAGAGAGTTTGCCGTGTTGCGGTGAGTGGATTGTACGCTTCGATGGCCTGGAGCGCGAAGCGTCCGCGACGACTCCCCAATTCAGGTAGCTTTATGCCGATGCCGTCCCGTTCTAGTTCGTGAACAGCCATCACGAGGTACGGAAAGAAGATCTCGGCTTTGCCAAAGAGGGCCAGTCCAAACTGAAAGGTTTCACCTGGTTGGTATCGCCGCCCGCTATCAAGCGGTGGACGAACAACGTATGGACGCGGTCGTTGTTCACTGCCTTTTTCGTCTTCGCTGCGCATCGGCGCCACCAGTGCAGCGACCGGGCAGTGTTGGTACAGCATGCAGCCAGCACAGGTGATCGCCTCTTTATTGGCGCAGAATCGTTCCCATAGTGAATTGGCAATCGCTCCCCGTACCGCCGGCCCACTTTGCGCGGCCAGCATAATCGGGGTCGCGGCGGTAACGGTGAAGACGAGATGATGTACGGTAAGGGTCATAGTTAGCTCCAATCTGGATCACTGACAATATCACCAAACGAAAGGCCGTTCCGTGAGTCGTAAGGAGTTTGGGCAATCCAGATGTGCCGTTGCCCTCCCGATTCTGCTGGCTGGAGTTTGCCCTGGCTGCGTAAGATGGCAAAGCGCTGTTTGCTGATACTGACCAGATAGTCGTTCGCCTCGATGAAGTGTTCGTTCATCAGCAGATCGATGTAGACTCGTTCAAAGCATTGGGGTACCACATCGACACCATCGAACATCTTATCGAATTCCTCCTCGCGCTGGTCATCACTCTTAAATGGGCAGAGACCGTTGATGATGAGGTCAACCTGTTGCTGCATACGCTCGAATGCCTCTCGCCATTGCTGATCAAGCAGGGGATCGACGTAGATACGGTCGAGCCACTCCTGGACGGTAGCTTCATCAATGACCTCACCATCGTGACGCTCAAGTTCGGTTAAAGTGACCCGAACAATGTGGCCAGCCTGGGTTGGATCACGGTGACGACCATATACTCCCTGACCATCGGTCGGTTGGCGGAAGACGTAAACAGGGGCGATTCCTTTCGTGCCACGCCGGTTGACTCGTCCAAATCGCTGTAAGAGTGCTTCCAGCGGCGCCGGATCGGTGTAGATAGTGTCGAGGTCAATATCGAGACTGACTTCAACGACTTGCGTAGCAACGAGTGCTAACGGCGCACGTTGGCCACTGCCATGCGCACAGCGATCCCGAATAGTCTGTTCGATCCGGTTGCGATCACCATAGGTAAACCGACTGTGGAGAAGGATAAGCTGTTCTTCTTTCAGAGCAGCCTGAGCCAGGAGATCACGAAGCATCTGCGCACGTGCGACGGTGTTCGCACACACCAACACTTGCTGACCAGCCTGGACACGGTTAGCAATCTCTTGAATGGTCTCCGGATCGATCAATTCACCATCGCGCAGGTGTAGCTTATGACGACGGAAACGGGCAAAGATGTCCGACGTCGCCTGAACCATCGCTGGTTCACCAAGGGCATGGGTCAGTCGGTCAATGATGAGTGAGGGAAATGTTGCCGACATCACAAGGAAACGGGCGTTCAGATACTGGCGGAGATAGCGCATCAGGCCGGTGATCAGCGCTAGTCGCTCTGGTTCGTAAGCGTGAATCTCATCGAAGATAAACGCTGCTTGCGTGTAGTCGGTTAGCATGGCTTCAAAGCCGCGCAGTTGGAACAGTGCTTTGAGCAGTTGGTATGGGCTGAGAACTTTAAGAGGACGGGCGTGCAACAGGTTGAGGTTCTTCTCCCATTGTATGCGCCGTGCAATGCTCGCCGACCACTCTTCACCATCACGGAACCGGGCATAAAGAGCTTGCGCTGCCCGTCCGTGTTGGAGACCAACTGCCTGATCGCCAAAGAGATGGCGCAGACGGTCATACATCGCATTCATGCTGGCCTGGTACGGCAGAACGTAGAAGATTCGTGCGGCTGCCTGCGTTCCATCCCCCAGTGCCCAGGCCAGCGCCGCTTCGGTTTTACCACTGCCGGTTGGTGCCATAAGGAAGGTTGTACGTCCCGACTGTTTTGCACTGTCCTGTTGGTGAGGATAGACCTTCTTGCCGGTGAAAAGCGATTCCCAGGAACACCGGATCGGCGCCGGCATACTATGCAGATGGGCCGAAGCCAGATGGTCGGCAGTGGTGATCAAACCGCGCAAGAGGATACCAAGGAGACGATCAGTCTTTGCCGTGTGCGAACTGGCGAGCTGATCAACCCAACGCTGATATTCTCCCAGCCAGTGTCGTACCCGTTCGGGATTGACACGACAGGGTTGCGGAGTAATCGCGGCTACTACCTGCCCTATCCCCAGTTGGTCACGCCAGGGATTGGCACAGGTATCTAACCAGGTGAGCAAACCTTGCGCCGTTTGCTCTGGCAGGTCGTTGCACAGCTCAATAAGCGGGTCTTTACGCAATCCAGGCGGATACAGTTCGGCGATTTCAGCAGCATCGCGATGGTGAGACACAATCGCCGCCACCAGCCAACGCTGTTCTTCTTCACTGAAGTCGTGGGCAATTGCATCAACAAAGCCCAACGAGAGTACCTCGTGACGATGCGGCCAGGGTGGGCCACCTTTCAACCGCCGTTGAAAGCCATGCGCTGCTTTGCCAAAGTCGTGCAGAAAAGCAGCCCAGTAGAGACAGTGCCACTGCCGGTCGGGAAGCAGACTCGGGCGCAGGCGGTAGAGATCGGCTAACCGACAGAGCACATCCCAGGTATGTGCGGCCAGAGTCTCACCACCGTGCTGCTGGCTCTTTGCCAGCAAATTATCGATGTGGTCAGGCCAGGGAGAAGGCTTCATCAGATACTCCTACAAAGGTATGAAACCACAAACCCAACATCAAACCATCAACAGTCGGTGCTGTTGGATCACTCCAATAGCTTGTGGTCTGTTCGCCGAATTTCAGCATTTGTTTGGTCGTTACCCGTTCGGTGAGCATCAGATAGCGTTCAAAGCTGGGCTTCCGGCGGTTATGATAGTCTATCCAGCGCGGCATTAATGTCACAATACCGGCCGGTATTTGGGCAGCCATGCGGTATGGGAGCAGGGTGTGCTCAAAGTAGGCTTGATCAGTTTGCTGAAGCTCAACAATGTCTACCTGCGTATATGCGGCTAAATCCTGCGAGCGCCCCAAGATGACCGGATAACGCGGGAAACGGAAAGCATCGATCCAGTCGGGTCGGTTGATGTAGAGCGTCAAGCGTGGGAAGAGGAGGATATGGCGCTTGAAGGGATTGATGTTCCCTTCAAGCACCTTGGGTTCGCCACCGGGTAGTTTCCCCGATGCTACCGAGAGCACGTGGATATGCTCAAGGTCGTACCCTGCACCGGCAACGGTAAAATGGTATGCAAACCTTACACCTTCTGGATCGATCCAGTTACCCAGGGCACTGCAAATGTGCCCATAGATGGTCGCGGGTGGCGGCAATGGAAAGCTCGGCTGTTCTCCCAACATAAAGTGGGGATACCGGAACGAAGTTGATATGCCTTCGAGCACGATCTTGAGCACCTTCATATCTATCTCCTAGTCCAGCCATTCAGGATGCTGATCGCAATCTTGAACGAAGGTGGTGAATGCTTCACGGGGATGGCTCAGCCGAATTTGGGGCAGGTTCTGAGCAGAGGCATGCGCATTATAATCGGCAATGAACTGCTCAAAACTGGCCCGCGCCTCGTCGAGATAACCTTTTACCCAGCCTACGTACACCGGTGAGAGGATACCGTCGGCGAAAACTCGCAATGCGTCACGCAAGGCCTCGATCTTGATCTCCGGCAATCCGACCCGATTGGCGCCAACGGTATGGTGGAAGATATGGTTTCCGCCCTTAGTGACGGCAAAGATCACCAGCGCTGGACTGACATCGGTATAGTGCAACGTCTGCTTTGCCCCACCTTCCAGTTGCGCCATGCCGGTAAAGAGGGCCTTCACCCGTGCCAGCCGCTCGGCTTTCGGCAACCGATACGATTTCTCGTTTTCGAGGTGTTCAACCCCAGGCACATCACCAATCAGGCGAACCCGTTCTTCGTCAAGATTGCGGAAACCGGTGCGATTGCGGTACGAGAAGGTGCCGCAAGCCCACAGATCAAGTGAAAACAGCCCTTTTAACGTTGTCCGGTAAAATTGATGCTCATGCGGCACCGGATTCCCCTCGTGGCGAGCCATGACACCGAAATCACTGGTCGGATTGACAGGAGCAATCGAAACCAGCGTACTAACACGGAATGGTGAGGCGCGAGTAACCGTATCCTTCACCGGTGTTGATTCTTCAAGCGAACTGATTTGCTCACGACTCCGTTTGGCAGTGTCAGCTTTGCCGGGCGCCCGCATGTACCCGAAAAGGTCATCGTCCCAATACCGGATCGGGTTGGCGTCGGTGTAGGCAATCTTCTCTTCGCGGAAAATGGGCGAAGCTTTCCACTCCGGAACCCGTTGTTCGAGCGTCATCCGAAGCCAGTAGCGAAATGCCTGCGCCGAAACGTAGGGGAAATTACCGGCTTTGGTGGAGATCACTTTCACACCTACCGTATTTTCTTCCCGTTCACCGGGAATATTGCCCAAATTGTTGAGGGCCGATGCTGGAGCATCAATCAGCAGTAAACCGGTCACGAATGCCATCGTTCGTTGCTCTCCTTTCTAGTCGTTTACCACAACCTCTTCCTCGGTCGGAATCGCATCCTCATTTGCAGCAATCCAATCACGTAATTGCTCGACCATGCGGATCAACACCAGATCGCGCATCAGTCGCCAGTCACTCCGTAATACCTCTTCGCCCTCCATAAAAACGGCTAAAAAACTATCGAGATCCAACAGGGTATCTGTACCACGCTTGTAACGGGTGTATTCAATGTTGGTCTTGCTAAGCAACGTTAGAAAGTCATTGCTACGTTGCGTCGTAAAGAACTGGCGAAAGAAGCGCTTGCCGCCCTGATACCTGGTGTAATCGGCCAGCTTATCACCTAGCTCTTTCAGAATTGCTACCCGGTCATCAGTCATAAGCATTACCTCCTGTACAAAAAGTTCAACCAACGGCCAGGAAATCAGCTCAGCCTCTCGCAAAGTTGAATAGCCGTGACGTGGGTCATCAGCCGACCGCCTGAGATCAGGTTTGCGGAGAAAATAGGTCCGCACAAAACGCGCAGCCTGTTCCGGCAGCGTAAACAGGTCTTCGTAGAGATAGTTCGAGCGTGGTTCAGATGGTTCGGCGGCTTTGTTCCGTTTTCTCGTTGCCGCAACGACCTGCCAGCTCCGCTTTACCAACTCATTCCACAGTTGCCGGTAGGTTGGGGTCTGCACGGCCAGCAGAAAGCCGGTAATCTGCAATGGGAGATGGTATATTTCCAGGAACGGTGACTGACCGTTGTTAAAGTAATATGCGGTGATCGCCGGACGATGTTGGCGATACGCCGTTGCTTGAAGCTGACGATTCAGGATGTCGGTCAGGGTTTCGACTAACAGTGTTTTCAAGCTCCGTGGCGAACCGGGTAACTTATCTTCACCAGCAGCCTGCGCTTTGGCAACATCGCTCAGATTACGTTGCAGAAATTGATTTGCAAAGCCAATTGTCAGCTGCTCATCATCACAATGCACGGCCAGCAACCCGCCACCAACCTTGGCGCAGCCAAGCGGCATCGTCTGTAGAGCCAGGATTGCCTCCGGTGCCATCGGCAAACCGGGATCACCGTTAATAAAGAAGTTGATCGCATCATCACCTTGAAGCAATGGCATTTGCGCCCGCCCTACCCGACCTGGTTGCAATTTCTGCGACAACTCAAGTCCGGCCGCCGGTAAACCGGTAAAGAGGCAGGGTTCAGTGTTGGCAATAGCAAGCGCCCACTGTCGCAAATGGCGCTCAGCCCAGTGTTGGCGCTTCTGCTGCGCTTCAGCCCGTTGCTCAGGCGATAGTCCAGGTCGGTCAGGGTTGAAGGCTGATTGGGCAAACCATGCATTACTGGTAAAGGCAACCGTTAAGAAGCTACGTAACGGCTGTCGTACATAATTCGCTTCGATGTACCTTGCGATCTTCTCCAAATCCTGTGTGTCGAGATCGGCAAACCGCTGTTTGCCCACGAAGGCCGTCATGGTAGCAAAACCAACATCAATAAATGGATGGCCGGTATAGGTTATCTTGTTCATTCTTCCGTCCTCTCATTGCGTACCTCAGGCTCGCACATGAATGCGGGAGTGTGCGAAACGCTGTGTTCGTAAGCGAGTGAGTTTCCAGCCCGTCCCTGCTATGCTGGTGCTGGCGTAGACAGCACGGTCAACCGCCGGAAAAACGGTAAGCTGACACCTTATTCTCCTCCTGTACTACATCTCACGCTCCTCTGTGCAGTGTAGCATCCTACCCTGCAACATAGTTGCAGTCTGCACGTAATTTGCTGCTGCTTGCTGCAACTCAGCGGCAACCATCTGCACCAACTCAGGCGGCGCCAGCACAAGAGCATGTGACCCATACCCCAACACCCAGCGCTTCACCTCGTCGAGCGCACCGCTCTGAAAACGCAACACCAGGCCACCGTCGGCCTGCTCCTCGATCTGCTGTGTGGGATGCCACTGCCGCTCACGAATATACGGCGCCTGGAATCGATCAAACGCAATCACAATCTCGACCGAATACATGCTCCCCTGACCAAGAAAACCGTTGCGTAAATAGGTGTTTACATCGAAGTTGGGATCACGCACAAAACGGTTTTGCCGCCGCACCTGCCAGTGCCTGATCCGGTAGAGCGCAAATTGCCGTATCTCTCCCCGCCGATGATCGAAAGCGATGACCTGAAGGTCACCACGGGCTAGAAAGAGGTGATATGGCTCAATCAGGCGCTGCGTTACCTCCTGACGACTGGCCGTGAAATAGGTGATCTCGATAGGGTGATACTCACGGATACACTTGTTGATGACCTGCACCAGGTCAGGATCAACGTGAGCCAGCGCTCCGGGTTGGAATGTCAAATGATCGAGCAATGCTTCAGGATGGACACTCATCTGGTCGGTCAAGTAGCGTCCGATCCGTTGTATAAAACTCCGAAGCGGCGCGGCAAATGAGGTACCCAGGTAGCGTCGGCTAAGCTCGGTACTGATCAAAAACGCCAGTAATTCCCCCTCGCTGACGTGCAGCACCGGCATCACCCATGTTGAATCGCGGTAGAAGTAGCCACCGTGCCGCCGACTGTAAACCAGTGGTGCGCCTATCCGATCACGCAGATACGCTAGATCGTCGTAAATGGCCCGCTTGCTCACTTCAAAACGCCGACAAAAATCGGCGACCGATGGATACGTCTTGGTCCTAATCATCTGGTCAATCGTAATGAGCCGTTCCAACCGCGACATAGGGTCTCCCTCGAGCGCCGGTTAGTAGCATACCCACGTTCTACGCTTTATTCCTGATGTGAGTTATAGCATGCAACTGCTCGAAAAATGGCAACAGCACAGATGTTTGTTGCAAAGAAACTTACCACCAACGCTGAAACAGATGTAACCTCCCTTCCTGATCTTCGGTTAGCAGCAAGCCACGTTCTTCAAGCAGAGGTAGATCACGGATCACAGTCGAACGCGGCACCCCTAACCGGTACGCTAATTCGGCTGCGGTCAATGGTTCCTCGGCCAATAGTTCGGCATACCGCTCAAGTCGTTGCTGCTTGCTCTGCTTGCTCCCAAACATTGCTACCCTCCGGTAACGTCAATCTCTAGGTGCGACGACCGGAGTGTCGCATGCCGATGTTGCCAGTACTGCAACATCACTGCAACTATCATAGCAAGATAATCGTTCACATATGTGGATAGTGATCTTAAATTTTCAAAGCATTTCAGAGAATTGGCCCGATACCTGAGACCGATGAGAGGCGGTGCTGTTTGCCAGCGCTGATGAGGATCGCTATCCGAAATCCTTGCGTCAGGTTACGACGGAAGGCTTCTATCGATAGATATGGCTCCCGCCGAACGCCGATGGGATGACCTGGCGGGCGCAATGTCGTTCACAGAGGCTTGGCGCCGCCGTGCCTCTTCACCTCCCATTATCGGCGAAGATGAGATGGGTGCGTCGTATGGCGATGAGACACTTCGACCGTGGCAGACGGCGACCACCACGGTAGCGCTACGGAGACGACGGACACCGATTGGTCGCTCTCGTCGCCGGATGGTGCGGAATGAATGGCCCCGTCGGACGATCTGCTGGATGCCGACGGGGATGACCTGCGGGTGTGACGTCATCCGCAGGGGCACGGCGCTGCCGTGTCCCTCGGTACATATACGGTGTAACAGATACTTACACCGTCAATTGGTAAGCGGTTCCGTTCACGATAACTGTATACTGGCCGGGGGTAAACGAACCTTCAAGCATAACCGATTGATCCAGCATTGGGGCAATTGCCGGACACATTTCGGCACCGCTATGTATTGCTTTAACTGTAATCGTGATTACATGACCTTCGCGCTGCTGGCTGATTCCGGTAAGCGTTGTACAGCCATCACCAAGGTAGCCGGTAATGTGGGCTTGCACCTGCAATGGATACGACTCGAGGACTACGAATTCAACTCGTTCAATCGTCACCACACCGCTCCGCGGGGTGGGAGTCGAGGTTGTCATAGTGCAGGACGTTAACAGAAAGACCAATCCGACAATAAGTAATAACATGCCACGGCGTAACATCATCTTTACTCCTTACTATGCAGTGTTTGTCGGTTTTAGGACGTTCTGACATGCACGTTCGTTCCCCGATACTCTGCGTCGTCGTTGTTTTCATTTCCTGTCAACGTGGTACAATGCATCATGCTATGGAGCAACGCAGTCTGTATGATTACACTCTAACTGAATTGACCGCACTCTTGCAAAGCTGGGGCGAGCCGGCATTCCGTGCCCGTCAGCTTTACCGGCATCTGTATGTCAATTTAGTCCAACATCCAGAACAAATGACCGATCTGCCGCTCGCATTGCGCCGTCGTCTGGCCGAGATTCCACTCTCAACGTTACACCGCGAACACGTGCAGATCGGTGACAACGGGATGACGCGCAAGGCGCTCTTCCGACTGCCGGATGGTGCAGTGGTTGAGACGGTTCTGATGGTCTACCCCGACCGCTCAACGGTCTGTGTCTCGACCCAGGCCGGTTGTGGGATGGGCTGTGTTTTTTGCGCTACCGGCCAATTGGGGTTGTTACGCAATCTCAGTAGTGGCGAGATTGTGGCGCAGGCAATTTGGGCGTCGCAAGAGCTACGCGCAATGGGTATGGCTGGCCCAGCGGGTCGTGTTAGCAACCTCGTCTTTATGGGGATGGGCGAACCCTTTGCCAATTACGACCGCTGGTGGCAAGCAGTTGAGCGGCTCCATGATCCGCAGGGCTTCAATCTCGGCGCCCGGAGTATGACGGTCTCTACGGTGGGATTGGTGAAGGGGATCGAGCGCCTGGCCGAAGAGCGGTTACCGATCAATCTTGCTATCTCGTTGCATGCTCCCGACGATGCGCTGCGTAGCGAACTAATGCCGATTAATCGGCGTTATCCAATTGCTGACTTGATGGCAGCAACTCGCAACTACATTGTCAAAACCCGTCGGCGTGTCTCGTTTGAATATGTGCTGCTCCAAGGAAAAAATGACCACCCGCATCAGGCGATTGCCCTCGCCCGCCTGCTCCGACGCTCGGCGCCGCACGGCCCACTGCTGTTCCACGTCAACCTGATCCCCTGGAATCCAGTTCCCGGTACTCCTCTTGGACGATCCGAATGGGAACGAGTCACTACCTTCCAGCAGATTTTGACCGATTATGGTATTCCCTGTACGGTGCGAGTTGAACGTGGTGTAGAAATTGCTGCGGCTTGTGGTCAGTTGGCCGGGCGTCAGTTCATACCGGTCAATGCTGTTGGCAACGAATCGTGAATGATGATAACAAAGTGTGCGAGCTATCGCTAGATGTACATGAGAGACCGTATGGCGCCAATTCAAAATGTGAAAGGAATGCGCGATCATCTGCCGGCAGATATGATGCTGCGGCAATATATCGTCAATACGTTAACGCGCATTAGTGAAAATCATGGTTTTGAACCCCTACAAACGCCAATTATCGAATACGCCGAGACGCTGGAAGGCAAGTTAGGAGACGATGAAAAGCTGATTTATCGCTTCGAGGATCATGGCGGGCGGCGACTCGCGTTGCGCTACGATCAGACGGTCCCACTGGCACGAGTGACAGCTCAGTATGCCGGTCAATTATCGTTCCCGTGGCGGCGTTATGCGTATGGACCGAGTTATCGCGGCGAACGGCCAGCGCGTGGACGTTACCGCGAGTTTTATCAGTTCGATCTCGATATTGTTGGGAGTTCCTCTCCACTTGCCGACGCCGAGATCATTGCAATCCTCTGTGAAGCACTGACTGCGCTTGGTTTCCCTGGTTTCGTGACCTTGCTGAATCATCGCCAGATTATCGGCGGTATTGCCCGCGTCAGTGGACTATCAGAAGAGGCTGCGGGTGGTGTCTATCGGGCCATCGACAAATTTGATAAGATCGGCCCGGATGGGGTACGCACCGAATTGCTCAAATCGGGTATTACCCCTGCGGCTGCCGACCACATCCTGGAGCTGGTACAAATCGATGGTACACCAGATGAGGTACTGAATGCGCTGAGCCAACAACTGGCCAACGACGAGCGGGCCACAGTGGCTATTGCCAACCTGCGCGCTGTGTTGGCCGGTCTGACAGCAATGGGAGTTCCTCCTGATCAGTATCGCGTTGCCCCTCGTCTAGCGCGTGGTCTTTCGTACTACACTGGCGTTGTCTTTGAAGCAATCACACCGCACTGGCCTGAAGGTTCACTCCTCGGCGGTGGCCGTTACGACGATCTAATCGGTCTGTTCGCCGGTCGACAGATTCCGACGGTTGGGCTTGCCTTCGGCATTGACCGGCTCCACGATGTGATGCTCGAGCTAAATCTCGGCCCGCGTCCGCGCACAACTGCGCTCGCATTTGTCACGTTGTTCGGGGTCGATCAGGTTGCCGATAGTCTGGCCCTGGCAGCAGAACTACGCGCTGCCGGGATTAATACGGTCATTGCCCTTGAACCAGGGAACATCGGCAAGCAGTTCAAGGAAGCCGACCGCCGTGGGGTACGCTTTGCACTGGTGCTTGGCCCCGACGAGCTGGCGCGTGGTGAGGTTGTAGTGAAAGATCTCCAGCGCGGTGAACAACGTTCACTACCGCGTGCTGCTGCTATTAATCTGCTTGCCGAAGCGTTGAACGAAGGGAAGTAATGCTAGGCGTGTGTTCACCAGAGATGGGCAGGTTCTTATGACCTGCCCTTTTCTGTTTCAGTTGAGAACCCATTCCAAAAAGCCCTCGCCGCAATCTGCCAGCATTGCCCACAAGCGATATAATACAAACTTACTCTCTCAACAGTAACCATTCGTTGATGGTGCGCAGAGGTATGAACAGCCAAAAGCCAATTTACGGTGTAGGTGCAGTCGTGTATCGCATTCAGGCCGATCATGCAATTGAGATTTTACTCATCCGCAAACATAAAGGTTTTTGGTCACTCCCAAAAGGGAAGATCAAGAGCAAGGAATCTGCACCTGACGCGATTGTGCGTGAGGTACGTGAAGAGACCCATGTGACCGCTGAAGTGGTTGATATGCTGGGCAGTATTGACTATGTTATCAATGGACCGCGTGGTCAACAGCGCAAAATCGTTGACTATTACTTACTCCACGCCATCAAGGGCCGTGCACGACCAATGGGTGGCCGTGAGCAGATTGTTGCCGTGGAGTGGGTACCACTCGCCGAAGCACTTGAGCGACTGCAACGCCCAAAGTTACGGGAAATTGTGCGTGTAGCACAAACACTGTTCAGCCACTAAGGTAGTCGGCTGCAAACCCAAATAGTCTCAACGCACTATAGCTCAATCGTGCGCTTCTGTACCGCTAAGATCTCGCACCGGAAATGCCCACCCAACTCATGTCAGATGCACAAGTAATATTTGTCCATCGCGTGCTATAATCAACGTACATAGCACTGAGGTGGGAACGTATGGATGAGATTGCTGCCAACCAACTGGCACGTCGGGTTGAAGAACATCGGCAGACCTTCGCCTACCGGGTAGCCGTTAAGTTATTGCGCGCTTTTCCAGAACTCACCCATACCCTGCGCCTCGAAGAAAATTACGCTCCGGCCGAACGAATGGCGGAAGTAGCGGTACGTCCGTTCATCAATCTGGTGCACGCCATCTTATTGTTTAACACACTCGATATTGCTGAAACCGAGTTACGCTGGGCACGTGGTGTCTTACCCCGTTGGGGCGTAGCCTATGAACATACGGCCACCATGATCCGCTGGTATTTTGAAGAACTGAGTCGCTTGCCCCTCTCGCCAGCCGAGCGGCCGGTCGTTGTTGAACTCGAACAGTCACTGCTCAGTCTCATGGATCGAATCTACCACTCAAACGAACAACGTCCGCGTCTGGCAAACGTATAACCCAACCTGTAAGCGCCTGATCAGAAACGCAGATTTCTCATTGGGCACGTCCCGTGCCCATACGACTATTGCGTGAGGGGTGCCAACCCTCCCCTTCTTCCCATGGGGAGAGGAAGGGAGGCTAGGGGGAAGGTGAGGGGGCCAGTTGCTCGCTACCGTTCTCCGCACTATTCTGGGGTCGCACCTCAGCAAAGGTCCAAGTTTTTGATCACCCGCTAAGAAAACCACGAGAAAACAGGAAGCGGGGTGTGTTACTTACGCACCCCGCTCCTTCTATATTTAGCGATCTTAAGCAATATTTGTCGGTTCATCACTCTGTAGAAGCAATAAACTCCCGCGTAGCGCAATCAACTCATCGTCAGACAAGGTAGTCAACACTGGGTCGCTAGGAGAGATCGCACCATTAAGCAGCAAAAGTGCTTTAAGTGCCAATGGCCAGGTAGCATCTCCTGTCTCAGCCAATAGTGGCTGGGTACCGGGCAATGGTGGTTGTGGTAATACGTGAGGTACACGATGGGTGGCTGTCATGGGTTCTCCTCTCTGTGTGTATTGCGTGTAGTGTAGCTGGAAATCTCATGCTCGTCAAGGTTTTCAGGCCAGTGACAGGATGTTTTCAGCGTTCGCCCAGGTGTACGGGCCTCCGGCCCGCATATGTGGTGTACGGACCTGAGTACGCAGGCCTCCGGCCCGCATATGTGGTGTACGGACCTGAGTACGCGGGCCTCCGGCCCGCATGGGCAGTATACAGACCTGGGAGCGCGGGCCTCCAGCCCGCATGGGCGGTATACAGACCTGGGTGCGCCGGCCTCCGGCCCGCATGGGCAGTATACAGACCTGGGTACGCGAGACTCCGGCCTGCACAGGCGGTATACGGACCTGGGTGCGCGAGACTCCGGCCCGCATATGTGGTGTACGGACCTGAGTACGCGGGCCTCCGGCCCGCATATGTGGTGTACGGACCTGGGTGCGCCGGCCTCCGGCCCGCATGAGCGGCGGACGAGTTGTGACCCACACCAACCATACGCTGACGACTTGATCGATGAGAGATACGTGGCGCGGGGAGACCGCTGGCAGAATGGGAATCAGAGCACCGCTGCGCGTACTGTGGAGAAGTCAGGGACCCGCCTCTGCTGCTCTCGTTTCTCGCTCCCCTCTCTTCGCTCCTCACTACTGCCAAGTAATTTGGGAAGTTTTATGAGGCACTATGCGAGCCAGAGTCCCGCGCTCCCAGGTAGGTGGTGCATCGTTGCAGGCTCTGTATTAAGCTGTAACCACTGTTGAACTGGTTCCGTCGTATAATACAACGGCTAATGTTACTAGACGTTGGAAATGAGGGGCACCATGGCAAAAATCTTGCAACACCTGCCGGTTGGTGAAAAGATCGGTATCGCTTTCTCGGGTGGCCTTGACACGAGTGCAGCTATTCACTGGATGCGCGCAAAGGGCGCTATTCCCTACGCTTACACAGCGAACCTTGGTCAACCCGATGAACCCGATTACGAAGATATTCCACGACGTGCCTTATTGTATGGCGCAGAGGCAGCCCGCCTGATCGATTGCCGTCATCAGCTCGTTGCCGAGGGGTTGGTGGCGCTCCAATGTGGCGCATTTCATATTTCCACTGCCGGGCTACCGTATTTCAACACAACTCCTCTTGGTCGGGCAGTGACCGGCACGATGTTGGTCGCTGCCATGCGCGAAGATGGGGTCAATATCTGGGGTGATGGCAGTACCTACAAGGGGAATGACATCGAACGTTTCTACCGCTACGGTTTACTGGTCAACCCCGATCTGCGCATCTACAAACCCTGGCTTGACCAGGCATTCATCGATGAACTGGGTGGTCGGGCCGAAATGTCGGCCTACCTGAGTCGCGCCGGTCTCGATTACCGAATGCCAGCAGAAAAGGCCTATTCAACGGACTCAAATATCTTAGGCGCCACCCACGAGGCGAAAGATTTGGAGTTTCTGGATCGCAATATCACGATTGTCAATCCTATTATGGGAGTGACATTCTGGCGGCCAGAGGTGCAGATTGAATACGAAGAGGTGCGTATCACATTTGAAGAAGGATTCCCGGTTGCAATTAATGGCATGACCTTCCCCGATCACGTGGCGCTGATGACCGAAGCAAATCGGATTGGCGGAAGGCACGGTCTTGGTATGAGTGATCAAATTGAAAATCGGATCATCGAGGCCAAAAGCCGTGGTATTTACGAAGCGCCAGGGATGGCACTGCTCTTCATCGCTTATGAACGACTGGTTACCGGTATCCACAACGAGGATACTATCGACCAGTATCGGGAATATGGTCGTAAGTTAGGTCGCTTACTGTACGCCGGGCGCTGGTTTGATCCGCAGGCTATGATGTTGCGTGAGTCGATCCAACGCTGGGTGGCTCGTCTGATTACCGGTGAAGTAACGATTGGTCTACGTCGGGGGAATGACTATTCGATACTTGATACCAGCTCACCGAACCTGACGTATGATCCGAGCCGCCTGACGATGGAGAAAGGTGAGGCCAGCTTTACGCCGCAAGATCGGATCGGTCAACTGCACATGCGCAATAACGACATTGCCGATACGCGCAAGAAACTTCTGGTTTATCTGCGCACCGGTCTTCTCGGCGAGAGCGGTGTTTTACCGCAATTAACGTCATCTACGAGCGGAACCGATCCGTCAGCCACAGAGTAGGGGCGCTATCATACGCTAGGGACGTGTCATGCGTCCCTAGCGTTTTTCACTATTCAACGCGGCTTGCAGGGTGCTAAAAGTACGAATGCCACGCAAGTCAATACCAAGCGTGACCAGGGTCTGCGCGACTTCCGGGCGAATGCCGACCAGCGTGACGTGCGCGCCCATCAAGCGTGCTGCCTCAACGAGCTGGATCACGCCTTTGGCGACCTGGGTATCGATCACGGGGACGCCGGTCACATCAATGAGCAGTTCACGGGCGCCGGTGTGTTCAAGCTGGGTCAACGCCTGCCGTTGCATATCGGCCAACCGTGCCGTATCGAGCGCACCGATGAGTGGCATCACCAGCGTGGTGGTGCGTACCGGCAGTACCGGAACGCTCAACTCGCGAATGACCTGGCGCTGTTGTTCATTTTCGGCCAGCAGGCGGGCCTGTTCAGCGGCGCGCTGTTCGAGGTCACGGAGCGCTTGCTGCAATGCTGCCGTGCGTTGAGCAACCTGCGCTTCGAGCGTGGCATTAAGCGCAGCCAGTTGGTTGGCGCTCTGGCGCGCCTCTTCCCGAAGCCGACGCGCCTCGCGCAAGGCGGCGTTGGTGACGCTTCCCCCAACGAACGTGAACAAGGCTGACCCAACTTGCAGAAACAGGGCAGCGATCTGTAATGTGCCTTCGGGTTGTTTAAAAAACAATAACTGACCGGTCGTCCACCATCCGGCTAACAGACCGGTTGTATTAAGGAACAATGCGAACCAAGTCCAGGCTGGTGGGAGGATCATTCCTGTAATGAGGATTGTGAAGACGAGAAAGAAGGGTGTTGCATAACGGGTAGGATCATCTCTCTCAGCCAGAAATAGAATGGTCATCGTCAGTGTAGTCACGGTGATGATGAAGAGCAGACCACCCGCTTGCACCCAACCGGTTCGGCAGAGAACGATCACGATAGTATAGACAAGAACTCCGGTCACATTGATCAGCAGTAGGGTGAACGCTAATTGTGGTGTCACTGCAAACACTAGTGGGATGGATAAGAGGGCCAACCCACTCATCAGGAGTGCCAGGACAATGATGATCCGACCACGTCGTTGATCGTCTTCGTTAGAGTCTGGAATGCGGAGTAGCCAGAGCTGCAATTGCTGCATGAACTTCTCCTTAACCTTTACCCCTCCTGTTCCGAAAGCGGAAAGAGGACTGCATTCTGCAAGGTTAGGACGTTGAGGGGAAGTTGAGTTCTGAGCCGCGAATGATGCGATGATGAATAAGGTTCTCTTCATTATACCCCTGGCATTGCCTCCTTCGCTTCGTCATATGTTGGGTCGTGCTGGGGTGTGTTTGCGGTTGAAAACCCGTTCTAACCGATGCTGTAGCGGTTATGATCGCTGAGCAATACTGTCGATCCGCAACAATATTTTGTCACCATAGTACAAGAATCCTATGCTTTGTCGTTAAACGCTAGTCATACCAGTACCAGCACAACAGGACTCTTTCGCCCCTCGCCAGTGGCAGCATTGTCAGCTACATTGAGCTTGTGAGAACGGCTTTGCGCTCTTTGTTCATTGTAGCCAATGCGAGGCCGCTATGCGTAACAATATTCTCTCAATTCTGCTCATCTGTGTTATCGCAGCGCCGTTCACCCTCTATGCCGCACCTGCTGGTCAACCAGAACTCCCCTTACCTGAAGATGATGTTCTGATTGCTCCCGCATCAGCAAGGTTATCATTTGCGGTTGATGATGTTGAACCGCGTTTACCAAGTCAGTATCTGGCCGGAAGAGTAGCCGTACAACTTATATTGCCAGAAAGTACCGGCGCTGTTGATCCTTCGATGGAGGATTGGACTAGCGCCCAGATCGAGCAGATCGTTGCTGAGGCTCAGGCGGCGCTTGATTGGTGGCGCGATCGGTTACCAGATGCCCGACTGGAGTTTGATTTGAGTGTCCGCGTTGTGCCAACAATGTACGAGCCAATCCGCTACGATCTAGCCCAGGAAAGGCGCTGGATCGGTGACGTCCTGAGCGAATTGGGCTACGTTGGCGCAAGCCATTTCGAGCAGGCGTTCAGAATGCTCTTCGATCTCCGTGAGCAACGACACGCAGATTGGGCGACGATCTTCTTTATTGTGAATAGTGCGAGTGATGACGGCTACTTTGCCGATGGCCGCTTCGCTTACGCATATCTCCACGGGCCGTATAGTGTGATTACTTCCGATGGTGGTCCATATCAGACCCAGTGGCTACGTGCGGTGATCGCGCATGAGTTTGCGCATCTCTTTGGTGCACTTGACCAGTATAGTGCTGCTCGTGTTTCGTGCGATCAGCGGAGCGGGTATCTGTTCACACCGATGACAAATAGTATGTTCAATAACTGTGGTACCAACGAACCGAGTATTATGCGTGAACTGATCAATAGTTTCACTATCGGCGCTGTTGACACGTCGGCGCGCCACCAGCTTGGCTACCGTGACAGTGATGCAGATGGTGTGATAGATGTGCTCGACACAACGCCGGTTATATCACTAACGGCGACACTTCAGGAAACAGGTCAACGGCCGGTTGTCGAATTGATTGCCCGTGATACTCCTTACCCTTCACCAGTGCAACCTGATGCGAGTATCAATCGGATTACAGCGATTGAGTATCGGGTTGAGGGTAGTGATTGGCAACTGGCAATACCGGTTGATGGTCACTTCGACAGTACACGTGAGATCGCACAGGTTGAGTTACCGTTGTACGACGGGAACTATGTCGTTGAGTTTCGGGCAGTTAATACGGTTGGTAATGTCTCTGCGCCGATCACACAGGCATTTTCCGTAAACGGAATAGGGCCAATTCCCGAGTATCGTATTCCTGAACCAGCACAGATTGAAGAGGCAAGGCTGGTGATCCACTTGCAGGCACCAGCAGATACCCAAGAGATTGAAGTGAGCTTCTGGCGTGATTTTCGTGAGGCAATTCGTGTACCTTACAGACCCGAAGTGATTCTTCCACTTAACATTGTACCGTCCTTGACGAATATACAGACGATACCGACGATCTACGTCCGTTTTATTGATAGTGCTGATCGACTATCGCTGTCATACGCGCTTCCTGTAGCAATTCCTGAACCACCACAATATGCTGTTATGCTCCCGCTAATCTTGCGTTAGTTATTCCCCCGCGTATATGTGGAAGCTTTCCTTTACTCTGAACCCGTTTTCTTCCCTAACAGCGAAAGGGTGAACTGAAGGGAGATTGGGAACCTGCGCCTCCCTTCCCTCTCTTTCCTGACCAGCAGAATGGAGGGAAACAACCGGTTGTCGTTATCAGCATGAAAAAATCGCGCCAAACTTTTACCGTTTTGGTTTCACTCACCATTTATACTAATTGTGTCTTGGTCTCATCGTCATAGAGGGAGTACTGTTGTATGCGTTTTGCCCGTTATCTCAGTCTGCTGGTATGTATCGGTGTGTTCTTGAGCCTTTGGCCGATGGACGTAACGCGCACGCAATCGGCCAGCCCCTCGGTATTTGGAGCTAATACTCACATTGCAACCACTTACCCCTTTCCCGACTCATTGCACCAACCGGCTGAGGTTGTGGCGCAGAGTGGACTAGGTTGGGCACGTGAAGAGTTTCAGTGGGGACGAATCGAGCCGCGTCCAGGTCAATACGACTGGACATTTACCGATCGAGCTGTTGATGAGCTAGTAAAGCGCGGCGTCAACATTCTCGGTCTTTTTAATCCGGCTGTTGGCTGGGGTACACCAAATCCAGCCGATGACGCCATCCCACCTGATCAAGGGAGCTTCTACCCACCGGAGCCACAACTCTTTGCGAATTTTGTTGCGACGGTTGTGAACCGCTATAAGGATCGCATCCGTTACTGGCAGATATGGAACGAGCCAGACAATCCGGTATACTGGCGGCCAGCACCCGATCCGGCTGCCTATGCAAACCTTCTCCGTACCGTTTACCCGGCAATTAAAGCGGTTGATCCGGGTGCGGTCGTTTTAGCCGCCGGAATTGTCTCGCCCGAACCGGCGGGATCGTTTTTGCAGGCAATTGCTGATAATGGCGCCTGGAATTCGTTCGATGTCATCGCCCTCCATCCCTACACCGATCCGCTCGGCCCTGAAGCCGGATCGATTGACACAGTAGGGATCGGTGCAATTCAGACGCTGGCCGCTCGCTTAGGACCGAAACCGATCTGGGTTACAGAATTTGGCTGGGCAGATAGTCCGAGTGATCGCACGGGTGAGCGGGCGGTCGATGTTGAAACGCAAGCCAACTATCTGATCCGGGCAATGGCCCTGTTGCGACAAGCCGGTGTCGAGCGGGTCATTATGTTTCGCTTCAAAGACATGCAACTGCGCAACGGCACGCCGTACAATGCGTATGGCCTGTTCCGTTATGGCAAAGGACAAGAGGATTACGGTCAGCCGAAACCGGCTCTAGCGGCGTTTCGTACCTTGAACCAGTACGTTGGTGGGCGACAGCCGCTTGGGTTGCGCCGCTTAAGCGATGCGAGAATTGCGTTTGACTTCGAGCGGAGTATCGGCTGGCAAACGTTTCCGCTTGAAAATGGCTCGATTGCGCAGAGTAGTGCTCGGGTACGTAGCGGGGGCGGTGCAGTGGAAGTGCGTTACCGCTTTTCTACTGGCGGGAATGATTATGTGAGTTTTACTCCTCGTGAAGCAATCACATTCCCCGCTGGAACGACCCAGATCGGGATGTGGGTGTACGGTGACGGGAGCAGTTTTGATCTGAAAGTTCAGCTTCGTGACACGCAGGGCGAGATTCTGCAATACCGCCTGGGCAAGATCGGGCCTCCGGGTTGGCAACAGCTCGTTGCTGCTATCAATGGCCCGGTTGAGCCAGGGAACCGGATTCGGTTTGTCGATGGCAAACTCGATGGTGACATCACACTTCAGGCCATTGTTATTGACGATGATCCAGATACTCGTACTGGCGAGGGTGTAGTCTATCTCGATGATCTAACCGGCTACAGTGGGCCAGAGGCATACGCTGCCCGTTTTGCTGCTGAACGTGGTGTCGTTGAGGTGATCTGGGCAGTGGATAGTGGTCGAGTGCGTATTCCCAGCGCCGATGCCGAAGTTACCATCATCGACCGCGATGGTGGTCAGCGTCGCTTGGCCGCAGCAGGCGGGATGGTGACCCTCGATGTTGGGCCACGTCCGATCTACCTTCTCTATCAGCCGGGCAGCGAGCAGCCTGCGCCGCCACCGCCACCTCCACCCGCGACCGGTAGCAGTTTTGTTCCGCCTGACGGGTCCTTCGCCGATGATGCCATGCGGAATGTGTGGCAGCGCACCGATCAGCCGGTAGCCAGGGGTGCGCCGGGCTTACGCCCACGTTCGTGGATTTGGGGACCACAGCCGATCAGCGGTGCGATGCGTGAACCGTATGCCCAAAGTCCAGGCGGCAGCCGGTTGGTACAGTATTTCGATAAGAGCCGAATGGAGATCAACAACCCGAATGCCCCCCGCAATCAGTGGTATGTGACCAACGGCTTGCTTGTGGTTGAGATGCTGACCGGCCGAATTCAGCTCGGCGACGCCCAATTTGAGGATCGTACACCGGCCACAGAAGCAGTAGCTGGCGATCCGGCAGCAGTTAATCCCAATGCTCCCACTTACGCTACCTTGCGTAGTGTTGCCTTCCCGGTTAATCAAAATCGAGCTGTTGATCGTACCGGCCAGGTCGTCACTGCGTTTCTCAATCGTGACGGTAGTGTCAGTGAACGTCCTGACCTGGCCCGTTACGATATACGTATTGGCAGTTACGAAGCGACGCTTGGGCACAACATCCCGCAAGTCTTCCTCGACTATTTTGCTCAACAGGGTGTAGTGCTGGAAAATGGCCGCTACGTCAATCGTCAAATTATCGATTGGGTCTTTGTGATGGGTTTGCCGATTAGCGAACCCTACTGGGCACGAGTGCGGGTTGGCGGTGTAGAGAAAGACGTGCTGATGCAGGCCTTTGAGCGACGTGTGCTGACATATACTCCCGATAACGATCCAAATTGGCGAGTTGAGATGGGGAACGTTGGTCAGCATTACTTGCGCTGGCGGTACGGGCAGTAGTGGGTAAAGCGCTCGTGCATTGACTGAACAGCGTTCACCGCTGTCGCAGTACCACAGTGCATGTTTGCAAAACGATCAATTCCTGACGGGGCGCAGCGTCACTGCGCCCTGTAATTGTCAAGACCAGAATTCGCAATCCAGTGCCGGGTTTCCTCCGTTGTGTCATCGCAGGTAGGGTGAGTTCTCAACCCGCCCGTTGTAGTGTTGTCGCCGAACATACCCACCTGTCCCTCGCATTGGCTGAGGAGGTACCCCCATTCTGTTCCCCGTGTAAAAGGGTGAGAAAATAAGGCGCATCAGGTGCATGGTAACGCATCGGCTGGCGCATGTGCAGTCTGATAACGCTGACGAGACTTCTTGGCAGAGATACGACTTGCACGAATGTGACCAGGCTGGTATAATCGAGCAAGTACGTGCTCTATAGCCCTCGGTTCGCTTGTTTTCATGCAAGGCTTCCTGATGCTGTAAAACGGGAGCGTTCTCGCAGCCGGGTCGTTATTTGTCAAGTCGCGGATCGCATCAGGAAGCCATCCGTCAGAAAAATGAGCGA
>Ga0209162_1001046_pt1 | contig 28562 bp, 25 predicted proteins | sample YNPNPMetaG_FD_187121 | JGI IMG/M metagenome (GOLD analysis project Ga0209162, IMG submission 187121) | Anoxygenic and chlorotrophic microbial mat microbial communities from Yellowstone National Park, USA - YNP NP MetaG (SPAdes) (version 2) ...
AGGGGATCGAGGTCGGTGCTCACCTCGATGCGGGCCCCGACATCCCCGGCCAGGCAGCACTCCAGCAGGGCCACCGCCAGCCCTCCCTCCGAGCAGTCATGCGCGGAGAGGATGAGGTCCCTGCGGATTCCCTCGATGCAGGTGGTCTGCACCCTCTTCTCCAGGGCGAGGTCGAGGCGCGGCGGCTCTCCCGCGGTAAGGCCGTGCACCACGAAGAGATATTCGCTCCCGCCCATATCCTCTCCCGTCTCCCCCAGCAGGACCACGTTGAGGCCGGCGTCGGGGAAGGCCAGGGTGCGCCGGTTGTCGATGGTACCGATGAGCCCGACCATACCCACCACCGGAGTGGGATGGATGGCCTCCCCGGAGGTCTCGTTGTAGAAGCTCACGTTGCCGCTGACCACCGGGACCTCCAGGTAGCGGGCGGCATCGGCCATGCCCCTCACCGCCTCGGTGAACTGCCAGAATATCTCGGGCTTCTCGGGGTTGCCGAAGTTCAGACAGTCGGTCATGGCCATGGGGAGGCCCCCGGAGGCGGCGATGTTGCGGGCGCACTCGGCCACGGCGATCTGGGCGCCCCGGTAGGGGTCGAGATGGACGTAGCGCCCGTTCCCGTCGCAGGCCAGGGCGATGGCCCGTCCAGTCTCCTTGATCCGCAGCACCGCCGCGTCGGAACCGGGGTAGATCACCGTGTTCAGCTGGACCATGTGGTCGTACTGCTCCCAGACGAAGCGGCGGCTGCAGAGATTGGGGCTCCCCACCAGCTCCTCCAGGACGCGGTTGTAATCGCGCGGGTGTTGCAGAGAGTCCCAGTCCAGGCGGCGGATTTCGTCCTGCCAGGGAGGCCGAGCCGCCTCCCGCTCATAGACCGGCCCCAGGGAGGCGAGGGAATCGGCCGGCACGTCGAACACCTTCTCCCCGTGCCAGTAGCCCTCCAAGCGGTCGCCCTCCACCACCTCTCCGATGACCGTGGCGTTGAGGCCCCAGCGCCGGCAGACCTCGAGCACCTCCTCCACCTTGTCCGGCTCGGCCACGGCCAACATGCGTTCCTGCGACTCGGAGATCATTATCTCGAAGGGTTCCATGTCCGGCTCCCGCAGGGGAACGCGGTCCACGTGGATACGCATGCCCACGTTGCCGCGGGAGGCCGTTTCCGAGCAGGCGCAGGACAGGCCGGCGGCACCCAGGTCCTGCAGGCCCACCAGCAGGCGGCGGGAACGCAGCTCCAGGCAGGCCTCGATGAGCAACTTCTCGGTGAAGGGGTCCCCCACCTGCACGCTGGGCCGCTTGGAGGCCGAGGTCTCGTCGAACTCCTGGGAGGCGAGGATGGAGGCGCCCCCGATGCCGTCGCGCCCGGTGCGGTTGCCGATGAGGATGACCGCGTTGCCCTCCCCGCTGGCCACGCCGCGGATGAGGTCGGAGGTGCGCATGAGCCCCACGCACATCACGTTGACCAGGGGGTTACCCTCGTAGCAGGGATGGAAGTAGAGGTCGCCGGCCACCGTGGGGATGCCCAGGCAGTTGCCGTAGCCGGCTATCCCCGCGACCACCCCCTTGACCAGGTAACGGGTCCGCGGGTTGCTGGGGTCGCCGAAGCGCAGGGGGTCCAGGCAGGCGATGGGGCGGGCCCCCATGGTGAAGATGTCCCGCACGATCCCGCCGATGCCGGTGGCCGCTCCCTGGTAGGGCTCCACCGCGCTGGGGTGGTTGTGCGACTCCATCTTGAAGGCCACCGCCCAGCCGCCCCCAATATCCACCACTCCGGCGTTCTCCCCCGGTCCCTGGATCACCGCGGGGGAGCGGGTGGGAAGCATCTTCAGCACCCGCTTGGAGCTCTTGTAGGAGCAGTGCTCGCTCCACATCAGAGAATACATCCCCAGCTCCACCCGGTTGGGCTCTCTGCCCAGGATCTTGATGATGCGGTGGTATTCCTCGGTGGTCAGGCCCAGTTCCTCGTAGAGTTCCGTCATGTTCCCACCCCCTTTCACGCCCCCGCCGCGGCCAGCACCGACTCCCAGATCACCAGCCCGTCGATGCTCCCCAGCATCTCCTCGGAGGCCCTCTCCGGGTGGGGCATCAGGCCGAACACGTTGAACCCCTCGTTGCAGATGCCCGCGATGTTGCGCGCCGAACCGTTGGGGTTTGACGCGGGAGTCACCTCACCCCGAGGGTCGCAGTAGCGCAGGATGACCTGACCGCGACGTTCCATCTCGTCCAGCAGTTCCTCTCCCGCGGTGTAGTTGCCCTCCCCGTGGGCGATGGGGATGCGCAGTACCTGGCCCCTCTCAGCCCGGCCCGTCCAAGGGGTGCGCTCGTTCTCCACCCTGAGATGGACGAAGCGGCAGATGAAGCTCAGGGAGGTGTTGCGCAGCATGGCCCCGGGGAGCAGGCCCGCCTCCAGGAGGATCTGGAAACCGTTGCAGATGCCTATGACCAGGCCGCCCCCCGCCGCGAAATCCTTGACCGCCTCCATCACTGGAGAGAAGCGGGCGATGGCCCCGCAGCGCAGGTAGTCGCCGTAAGAGAAGCCGCCGGGCAGCACCAGGCAGTCCAGGTCGCCGAGGTCCCTCTCCTGGTGCCACACGTAGCGCACCGGCTGACCCAGCACCTTGTCGATGACATGGTAGCAATCCATCTCGCAGTTGGAGCCCGGAAAGACGATCACGCCGAATCTCATCTTGCCCTCCCGCAGGCCTGCTTCCCTCAGCCGCTCTCGATGCGGTATTCCTCGATGATCGGGTTGGCCAGCAGCCTCTCGCACATCTCGCGCACCCTCTCCTCGCTACCTCCCCGGGTGGTGAGGATGATGTATTTCCCTATGCGGACGTCCTCGACCTCCCCATAGCCCAGGGAATGCAGGGCTCCCAGGGCCGCCTGCCCAGCGGGGTCGAGGACCCCTTCCAGTGGTGATACGAAGATGGAGAATATCCTCTCTTCCGCCTCTGACAACTCAACCCACCTCCATTTTCCTTCCCGGGCGCCGGTCCTTTAACGCCTCCCCGTCAGCGCTGCCGCGTCGGCCCGTCCTGTCGCGGATCACCCCTCATATCTCCAGTCTCTCCAGGCGGCTGAACACCACCTCCAGGTGGCGGAGGGCATGATCCAGGCGGAAGCATCCCTGCAGCTCCTCGCGGGTCAACCGCTCAGACACCTCGGGGTCGCCGGCCAAAAGATCCGCCAGGGGGGTCCCCGTCTCCCAGCAGCGCATGGCGTTGCGCTGGACCAGGGCATAGGCCTTTTCGCGGGTCAACCCCTTCTCCACCAGCGCCAGCAAGACCCTTTCGGAATGGATGAGCCCCCCGGTGCGTTCCAGGTTGGCCAGCATTCTCTGCGGGTACACCCTCATGCCTTTTATTACTTCATGTAACTTTTTCAACATGTAATAAAGGATGGTGGTGGAATCGGGGACGATCACCCGTTCCACCGAGGAGTGGGAGATGTCCCGCTCGTGCCAGAGGTTGACGTCCTCCAGGGCAGCCAGGGCGTTGCCGCGCAGCAGGCGGGCCATGCCGCTGATGCGCTCGCAGATGATGGGATTGCGCTTGTGGGGCATGGCTGAGGACCCCTTCTGGCCCTCGCGGAAGGGCTCTTCCGCCTCCAGGATGTCCGTGCGCTGCAGAGCCCTTATCTCCGTGGCCACCTTCTCGCAAGTAGCCCCGGTCAGGGCCAGGGCGGCCAGATACTCGGCGTGGCGGTCCCTCTGCAAAACCTGGGTGGATACCTCCGCCGGGCGCAGACCCAGGCGGCGGCACACATATTCCTCCACCCGGGGGTCGATGTTCCCGTAGGTCCCCACCGCGCCCGAGAGCTTGCCGCAGCTGATCACCTCGCGGGCCCGCTCCAGGCGCTCCAGGTCCCGCTTCATCTCGAAGGCCCACAGGGCCAGCTTGTGCCCGAAGGTGGTGGGTTCGGCGTGGACGCCGTGGGTGCGGCCGATCATCACCGTGTCCCGGAACTCGAAGGCCCGCTGTTTCAAGGTCCTCGCCAAGGCCCGCGCTTCCTCCAGGATGAGGTCCACCGCATCCCGCATCTGCAGGGCCAATCCGGTGTCCAGGACATCGGAGGAGGTCAGACCGAAATGGATGTAGCGGGATTCCTCTCCCACGTTCTCGGCCAGGTTGGTGAGGAAAGCGATAACGTCGTGGTGGGTGACTTCCTCTATCTCCCGGATACGCCGCGGGTCGAAGGACGCTCTCTCCCTGATGGTCCGCACCGCCTCCGGGGGGACTAGCCCCAGTTCGCTCCAGGCCTCCACCGCCAGCAGCTCTATCTCCAGCCACTTGCCGAACCTGGCCTCGTCACTCCAGATCCTCCCCATCTCCGGGAGGGTGTACCTCTCGATCATCCTCTTACCGCCCTCCGTGTTCATAGCCCGCGACCGAGTGCGGGAGGACCCGATCGGGGATCCGTGCCGCGGGTTCCACCTCAGGCCCCAAGGAGGTAACCCGAGGGAGCAGTCCGGCTATCCCGCCACCGGCCGCCCCTCCGCGGTCGCGCCGCCCCGCGAAGGCACCCGCCTTTGATCGATATTATCACCGCCGCAACGCCACCGGGATGTCGTCACCATTCCCGGTGCGGTCAGCCCTCGGCCAAGGATCTCCGGTATTGCTGGAGTTTCTCAGCCACCCCCGGATACTTGAGGGCCAGAATCGCCGCCGCCAGCAGCCCGGCGTTCTCAGCACCGTCCACCGCCACCGTGGCCACGGGCACGCCCCGGGGCATCTGTACCATTGACAGCAGGGAATCCAGGCCTCCCAGGTCGGGCGTGGAGATGGGCAGGCCGATGACCGGGAGGATGGTGAGCGAGGCGATGACCCCGGGGAGCGCCGCCGCCTTTCCCGCCGCGGCGATGAACACCTCAACGCCCCGCTCCGGCGCCTCCAGGACGAAACGGCGTAGCTTCTCCGGCTGGCGGTGGGCGGAGATAGAATCCTGTAGAAAATCCACCCCCAGGCGAGCGAGCACCTCCCCCGCCGGCTTGACCTTGTCCGCATCCGACCTGGAGCCCATGACTATGGCGACCCTGGGCGTCTCGCTCATCATCATCCCCTTCCCCTCTCAGGATGACTGCCCCTCAACCACCCGCAAGGCGATGTCCCGGCGGAAATAGCGGTCCTGGAAGCTGATGCGCTCCGCGGCCTCGTAGGCCCTCTGGCGGGCCTGCCGGAAATCTTCCCCGAGGGCTGACACGTTGAGCACCCGACCTCCCGCGGTCAGCACCTCTCCCTGGGCCCCTACGGCGGTCCCCGCATGGAAGACGGTGACCCCCGGCACTTCCTCAGCCTCCTCCAACCCACTTATGGTAAAACCCTTGTTGTAATCCCCGGGGTAACCACCGGAGGCGATGACCACGGTAACGCAGGGCCGCCGGTCCCATTCCAGCCGGAGTCCGGCCAGCTCGCCCGAGCACACCGCCAGCATGGCCTGTAGCAGGTCGCCACGCAGCCGCGGCAGCACCGCCTGTGTCTCCGGATCGCCGAAGCGCACGTTGAACTCCAGCACCTTGGGGCCCTCGACGGTGAGGATTATCCCGGCGTAGAGCACCCCGCGGAATCGGATGCCTCTTTTCGACAAGGCGCGGGCTGTGGGCCGCAGGATCTCCTCGACCGCCCTCCGGTAATCGGCCTCATCGAGGACGGGGACGGGTGAATAGGAGCCCATCCCCCCCGTGTTGGGGCCGGTGTCCCCGTCCCCGATGCGCTTGTAGTCCTGGGCGGGGGCAAGGGGAAGGATGTCCTCTCCGTCCACCAGGGTGAGCAGGGAGGCCTCCTGTCCCTCGAGGAATTCCTCGATGAGCACCACCTCACCGGCATTCCCGAACCGCCCCTCCAGCATGCAGGCCCGAAGGGCGGCCTCCGCCTCCTCGAGATCCGCGGCCACCGTTACCCCCTTCCCGGCGGCCAGCCCATCGGCTTTTACCACCACCGGAGCGCCCACCGACCTGAGATACCTGCGGGCCTCCTCGTAATCGGCGAAGATCTCGGCCCGCCCGGTGGGGATGCCCTCCTCCAGCATGAGCCGTTTGGCGAAGGACTTGCTCCCCTCCATGCGCGCCCCCTCGCGGCCCGGCCCGAAGACGCGCAGGCCTGCCTCCTCAAAGCGGTCCACCAGCCCCGCCACCAGCGGGGCCTCCGGACCCACCACGGTGAGGTCCACGCCCTCCCCCAAGGCGAAGTCGAGGAGGGCGGGGATGTCCTCCGCACCTATGTCCACGTTGCGTCCCAGTTTCGCCGTGCCCGCGTTCCCCGGCGCGCAGTAGAGTTCCTCGAGGAGGGGGGACTGCGCCAGCTTCCAAGCCAGCACGTGTTCCCGGCCCCCGCTTCCCACCACCAGGACCTTCATCCGTCACCTCCCGCGACCATCACCGTCTGCCGATCCACCGGGCGCGGAGACATTCTACCAGGAGCATGCGACAGAACCCGACCCTCCCAGGAGCAAGATATGGGGCCCCTACATCCCAAAACGGCGCAAGGACCGATCATGCGCCTATCCCGGGGATCTGGAGATGTACGATTTCGCAGAGTATGAAATGAGATTTCAGCCCCTTGTCTGCAAGGCTTTGTACAGCGGCCTCAGATAAAAGAGTCTTCTGGGCCAGAGGATGGGACCTCAGAGTTCCGCCTGGCGGTAGAGGGAGCGCAGCACGGCGCCCGTCCTGCGTCCCGGGCGGACGAGGGTGAGACCCCTCTTCTCCGGATCGCTTCCGGAGGCGGCGCTCTCGGCGATAAAATCCACCGGACCGTCGAGGAAGCGCACTTCCACCCGGCGGGCCAGGGGATAGCCCGGATCGGGCGTGAGGTTCCTCACCGCCGGGGCCGTCGGCGACCACTCGTCCTCACTGAAAACCATGCTCCTACCTCCCCCGCATCAAGCGGCGCCGCTCACCGCACAGCGCCTTTCCCCTCTGGGACCATAAGCCGATTAGCCCGCCGGGCGGCCCATTGGACAGGAAAGCCGCACTCGTTGAATCCTCACATATATTTCTACGGGCTGAGCCCTTCACCTTCCATGCTCCCGGGAAAAAGTTCTCGCGCGGATGGGCGTCGATCCTTCCGGTGGAGGGGGTCCGCCCTTACCTGAACCCGCCCTTCAACTTCATCGGGACAACATACGGGAGTAAAGGATGCGCGAGCGGGGCCGGAACCTCTCACCCGGCAGAACCTCTCACGCCGAATCCCCACCGGCCGGGACGGCTCGCGGAGAGGATGGCGGAGTGGCCGGGTTCAGAAGGGGAGATCGTCCTGGAAGAGAAAGCGCCCTTGCTGGGGCACCCGGACCTCCCCGTCCACCATGATGGTCTGGGTGCGGTCCGGGCCCACCGAGACTATCTTGATGGGCACGCCCGCCCGCTCCTGGACGAATTCCAGGTAGGCGCGGGCTTCCCGGGGCAGCTCCTCCAGGCGGGTGGCCCCGGTGATGTCGCATCCCCATCCGGGCATCTCCTCGTATAGGGGAACGCACTCCCGGAAGGCCTTCTCCAGGGGAGGGTAATCCTCGAGTTGCTCCCCTCCCAGCCGGTAGGCGACGCAGACCCGTAGCCGGTCGAACTGGGAGAGCACGTCCAGCTTGGTCACGGCCAGGGCGGTCAGCGAGTTCACCTGTACCGCGTAACGCAAAAGCACGAGGTCCAGCCACCCGCAGCGCCTCTTGCGGCCGGTGGTAGTGCCGAATTCCCTTCCCATCTCCTGCATGGCCCAGCCCACCTCGTTGTCCTGCTCGGTGGGAAAGGGCCCCTCCCCCACCCTGGTCAGGTAGGCTTTGGCCACCCCGATGATCTCATCGAGGTCGCGGGGGCCTGCTCCGGTTCCCGTGCACGCCCCCCCGGCGGTGGGGTTGGACGAGGTCACGTAGGGATAGGTCCCGTGGTCCAGATCCAGCAGGGTACCCTGGGCGCCCTCGAAGAGGACGTTGCGGCCCTCCCGCAGGGCTTCCCGCACCAGGCGTGCGGTGTCGGTGATGTAGGGACGCAGGGCCTCGGCCTGCTCCTCCAGCCTCTCCACCTCCCGCCGCACGTCCAGCGGTTCCCCCCCGTAGATGCTCACGATGACCCGGTTCTTCTCCTGGAAGAGCGCCTTCGCCTTGTCCCGCAGGACCTCCGCATCCAGCAAATCCTGCGCCCGCAGACCGACCCGCATGGCCTTGTCCGCGTAACCGGGGCCGATGCCCCGCCGGGTGGTGCCCAGTCCTCCCCCTCCCCGGGCATCGTCGGAGAGGCCGTCGAGGACCTCGTGGCAGGGGAGGATGAGGTGGGCGTTGCAGCTTATGCGCAGGTTGTCGGTGGATATGCCCAGGGAATGCAGGTTCTCCATCTCCTCCAGGATTACCCGCGGGTTCACCACCACCCCGTTGCCCACCACGGAGATTATGTGGGGATAGAGGATGCCCGAAGGGATCAGGTGGAGCTTGAGGACCTGCCCCTCGCAGATGACCGTGTGGCCGGCGTTGTTGCCTCCCTGGTAACGGACCACCATGTGCATTTCGTCGGCCAGCAGGTCGGTGACCTTGCCCTTACCTTCGTCGCCCCACTGGGCTCCCAGCAGCACGATCCCCGGCATATCTACGGACTCTCCCCATCACAGTTACAGGCCCTTTGTCAGGGCCTGCTCCTCCATTGACCGGGAAGATTATACCAGAAAAGGGGGCGTCAATCCGGAGCAGGGTTTACGGGCCGCCACCCTTCCCTGCGTCTTCACCGCGGACCCGTGTTCTTGCTTCGCTCGGGGTCTTTTCTCGGGATCAATTGAGGAAGTCGAGGATGTCCTCCGCCACCCTCTCCGGGAACTGGGCGAAGAAGCCATGACCACCGCCGGGATACTCTATGAGTCGGGCTCCGGAGATGCGGGAGGCGAGGATGCGGGAGTTCTCGGGGGGGATGAGGATGTCAGAGTCTCCGGTGAGTACCAGGGTGGGGCACTTTATCTCCGGGAGGCGTTCGTAACTGCGCCAGCGGGCGATCGCCGCCAGCTGGGCGAAGAAGCAATGGGCGGGCATGGGAGCCCGCAGATAGCGCAGGATGAACTCCTCCATTGCGTCGGGGTTGTCGCGCATGAAGCCCTCCGGGAAGAGCAGGGGTAGAGAAGCCCGGGCCACTTCCTCCGCGCTCACCCCCTCCCGCGGTGCCCCCAGCAACGCGTACACCTCGGGCGAGGCCAGCACCTGCTCTCGGCCCCCGCAGTTGGTGCAACAGAGCACCAGCCGCTCGACCATCTCCGGGTAGTCCAGGGCCAGCTGCTGGGCGATCATACCCCCCATGGACACTCCGAGAACGAAGGCCCGCTGCAGGCCCAGGGCGGAAAGCAGCCCGGCCGCGTCGCGGGCCATGCTGGCTATGCTGTATTCGCCGAAGGGCTTGTCGGAACGTCCCGCCCCGCGGTTGTCGAAGGTCACGGTGAGGAGGCGCTCCCGCAGGAGGGCGAGCATGGCCGGCTCCCACCAGTCCAGGTTGGCCGAGAGCCCCATCACCATGAGCAAAGGCCTGCCCCGCCCCGCCAGCTCGCAGTAGAGCCGGATGCCGTTGACCTCCACCAGGGGCAAGGCCGCCTGCCCTCCCCCTCAGAAGGAGCGGTGACCCAGGAGGCGGTTGAGGCGCTCCTGGTTGTTCACGTTGGTTATGGCCAGGACCTTGTCCCCGGCCTTGAGGGTGGTGTCCGCCCGGGGGATCATCATGGCATCGCCGCGCACCACCGTCACCAGAAGGGTCTCCGGCGGGAGCTCCAGCTCAGCCAGGGCCGTGTCCAGGACCGGGCAGTCAGGGGGTATGGTTATCTCCACCAGGGCGATGTCGCTGGAACGCAGCTTGATCAAGGTGACCACCTCGCCCAGGGTGACCTCCTCCTCCACTATCTTGGCGATGATGTCGGGGGAACTCACCCCCACGTCCACCCCCCAGGAGGGATTGAACAGCCAGTTGTTGAGGGGGTTGTTCACGCGGGCGATGACCTTGGGGACATCGTATTCGAACTTGCTGAGGTAGGAGACCACCAGGTTGTCCTCGTCGTCACCGGTAACCGCGAGCACCAGGTCGGCCTCCTTGACTCCCCCATACTCGAGGACCCAGGGTTCGCAACCGTCCTCTATCACCAGCCGGACACCGGGCAGTTTCTCCTGCAGGAACGCCGCCCGGTCCGGCTCCTTCTCGATGAGAGAGACCTCGTTGCTATCCATGAAGATATGGGCGAGGAATGAACCCACCACCCCGCCGCCTACTATGAGGATCTTCATCTTCCTCACCCCTCAATGCATGAAAAACATCTTCTTGAACTTCTCCGAGCTGGACCTGAGCACCACGGCATGCACGATGTCAAAGCGCTCGAAGGTGGTGCCGGGGGCGGGGATGAAGGCGGTGCCGCCCCTCTCGATGGCGCATATCTTTATCTCTCCGGGCGCCTCGAACTCCCCCACCGTCCGCCCGGCCAGGTTCAGCGGCAGCTCGAATTCCATCAGCTCCACCTCCCCGCTGCCGAAGGTGTCCCGGGCGTGGGACTCCTGCAGGAAGAGCAGGTCGGAGAACTTGGTCACCTCGAAGGCCACCGGCGCCAGAGTGGGGATACCGGAACGCCGGTAGATGTTGGCCCGGCGGGGGTCATAGATGCGCGCCACCACCTTGGGCACGTGGAAGATCTCCTTGGCGATGCGGGCCGCCACGAAGTTGGAGTTGTCCCCGCTGGAAACGGCGATGAAGGCGTCGGCCCGTTCGATCCCCGCCCTGACCATCACGTTGGAGTCGAAGCCGACGCCCTCCACCTTGAGTCCCTTGAAATCCACGTCAAGCAGGTGGAAGGCCCGGGGATCCTTGTCGATGACCGCCACGCTGTGGCCCTGCCGCTCCAGGCGCCGGGCCAGGCGGGATCCCACCCTTCCGCATCCCATGATCACCACGTGCATATTCACCATCCCCCGTTACCTATGATGCGCGCCAACCTCATTCTAACCCACCGTGGGAAGCGCCGTTTTCGGAGTTTGCGGGATTCCTTCCCTTTCCTCCACTCCTGCGGCGCTCTAAAAACCTGACCGCCAGCTTGCGCAGTTCATCGGCCACCAGACAAGCGGGCCAGCAGACCAGCATGAACAGCCACACCTGCCACCCGATGGGCGTGAACTTGAAGAGCCCGGGGAAGGGTGGCACATACATGAACAACATGAGCACGCTTAATTCGGAGAGGATTCCCAGCAGGTAGAAGCGGTTGGTGAGGAAACCCACCCGGAAGATGGTCTCCCGCTCGGCCCGGCAGGCGAACCCGTTGCCGATCTGGGTGGCGACGATCATGGCGAAGCAGGCCGTGGTGGCCAGCATATAGATGTGATTGGCCTCGTAGGGCTCGGGCGTCACCGCCTTCAGCCCCGACAGACCCATGGACAGACTCCAGCCGTTGAGCAAATAGACCAGGAAGAAGGCGGCGAGGCAGATGAGGCCCTCGACCATGCCCAGGTAACCGTAGGCGCGGGCCAGCACCTTCCAGTTGAGCAGGCGCTCCTTCTGGGAGCGGGGTGGCTGGTGCATGATGCCGGGCTCGGGCTTCTCGGTGCCCAGGGCCAAGGCGGGGACCAGGTCGGTCCCCAGATCCACCCCCAGGATCTGCATAACCGTCAGCGGCAGAGGGATCTTGAGGATGACGAAGGCCAGGAAGGGCAGTATCTCCGGGATGTTGCTCGCCAGGATGTAGGTGACGAAGCGTTTGATGTTTGTGTACACCGCCCGCCCTTCCTCGATGGCGTGGACGATGGAGGCGAAGTTGTCGTCGGTGAGGATCATCTCCGCCGCCTCCTTGGCCACGTCGGTACCGGTGACGCCCATGGCCACCCCGATGTCCGCCGCTTTCAGAGCGGGAGCGTCGTTCACCCCGTCCCCGGTCATGGCCACTATCTCCCCCTGGGCCTTGAGGGCCAGGGCCACCCTCATCTTGTGCTCGGGAGAGACGCGGGCGAAGATGACCTCCGGCTGCCGGAGGGCCTCGCCCAGCTCCTCGTCGGACATTGTGTCTATCTCCTCGCCCATCACCACCCGGACGTCCTTCCCGCGCACCAGCCCGATCCGCCGGGCGATGGACTCGGCGGTGACTCCGTAATCCCCGGTGATCATGATCACCCTGATGCCGGCGGTGCGGCACTGTTTGACGGCTTCCTCGACCTCGGGACGAGGCGGGTCCATCATCGCGGCGAGCCCCACGAAGGTGAGGCCCCTTTCCACCTCATCCGCCTCGTAATGCTTCTGCTCCGGGAGCCCCTCGCGCAGGGCGAAGCCGATGACCCGCAGGGCCTGGCGGGCATATACGTCGTTGACCTCGGCGACCCTGCGGCGGTCCTCATCCGTCAACTCCCGCGTCCCCCCCGGTTCCCAGATGCGCTCGCACAGCCGCAGCACCTCCATGGGGGCGCCCTTGACCAAAGCCTCGATCCCCCCAGTAGTGCGGTGGATGGTGGTCATGCGCTTGCGCCGCGAGTCGAAGGGCAGCTCGTACACCCGCGGCTGCCTCTCCACCTCCCGGCGGTAGTCGAAACCGAATTTGGCCGCGGCCACCAGCAGGGAGGCCTCGGTGGGATCTCCTAGGATGGACCAACCCCCCTCGCCTTCGGGAGGGAGCAGGCGGGAGTTGTTGCAGAAGGAGGCGATGCGCAGCAGCATCTCGATGGCCTTCCCCGACTCCTCGTCCGGTTCCTTTCCCTCCACGCTGAAGCCGCCCTCGGGCGCGTAGCCGACCCCGCTCACGCTCACCCGCCTCCCCGCCACCCACAGCTCCCGCACGGTCATCTCGTTGGTGGTGAGGGTGCCGGTCTTGTCGGTGCAGATGACCGTGGTGCATCCCAGGGTCTCCACCGAGGAGAGCTTTTTGATCAGGGCGTGGCGTTTGGCCATGCGCTGGGTCCCCATGGCCAGGGCCAAGGTCACCGTGGGGAGCAGCCCCTCCGGCACGTTGGCCACGATGATGCCGATGGCGAACATGAAGGAACCGGCCCGCCCCATCTTCATCACGAAGGCCCCCAGCAGGAAGAAGAGCACCCCCAGGGATACCGCGATGACCGAGAGGATCTTTACGATCTTGCCGATCTGTCGCTGCAGGGGGCTGGGCTCCTCCTTTATCTCCTGGGTATAACCGGCTATCTTGCCCAGTTCCGTGTCCATGCCGGTGGCGTAGACCACCCCCCGCCCGCTCCCGGCGGTCACCGTGGTCCCCGCGAAGACCAGGTTGGGCAGGTCGGCCAGCACCGCCTTCTCGGAATCGAGGGCATCGGCGATGCGGCGCTGCGGCTCCGACTCCCCGGTGAGGGCGGAGTTGTTCACGCTCATCTCCCGCACCTCGATTAGGCGGGCATCGGCGCTGACGCTGTTGCCCGCCTCATAGACCACCAGGTCCCCGGGCACCAGCTCCTCCGCGTCGATGTCCCGCTCCTGCCCGTCCCGCACCACCCGGGCCCGCTTGGGCAGAATCTTCTGCAGGCTCTCGATGGCCTTCTCCGCTTTGAACTCCTGCCAGAAGGTGAAGATGCCGTTTATTACGATGACTGCCACGCAGGCGATGGCCAGCTCGGGCATGTCCCCTATCCAGGAGAGGACGGCGGCCACCCATAGCATGATGGCGAAGAAGTGGACGAAGTTGGCGAGGAACTTGCGCCACAGGGGCACGCCGCCCCTCTTCTCCAGGACGTTGCGCCCGTACCGCTGCAGGCGTCGCTGCGCCTCCTCGGAGCTCAGGCCCTCCGGCCCGCTCTCCAGCAGGCCGAAGACCTCCTCCTGCCTGGAAAGGTAGACCTTGCTGTCCACGTCAGGATACTTCTCCTAAGGACGCCGCGCCTCCGCCGTGCTGGCGGCCTTGAGATGAGATTATAGACCCGCCAGCGGACAACGTAAACGATGGAATCGGGCTTTATGCGCGGCGCTGGTCACGGTCCTCCGGAGTGTTGGTATCATGCTGGTATCATAGTCCTGGTCTCAAGAGCGTATGCGCGGTTAGAGGATGTGCTGGGCCGGAAGGGTACCAGCGACGGAAAAGGCCCGGTGAGGCCGAGCGGAGAAGGAGGGCGAGCGTGGAGGGACTCCGCAGTATCCTTGATACCGACCTGTACAAGCTGACCATGCAGCAGGCGGTGGCCCGACTTTATCCCCGGGCCCAGGCCCGCTACGCCTTCATCAACCGCGGGGGCACCCCCTTCCCCGCCGGTTTCGCCCGGGAACTGGGAGCCTTCATCCGCGAGATGGGCGGGCTGCGGCTGCGGCCGGAGGAGAGGGGTTGGCTGGAGCGCAGCTGTCCCTACTTCACCCCCGCCTATCTCGACCTGCTGGAGGGATACCGCTTCGACCCCGACGAGGTGCACCTGGAGCAGACGGGCGGGGACCTCTCCCTCTTCGCCGAGGGATATTGGTACCGCACCATCCTCTGGGAGGTCCCCCTCATGGCCCTGGTGAGCGAGCTCTATTTCGAGATGAGCGGCGAGGGGAGGGAGGCCTGGCCGGAGGAGGAGAGGCGTCGGGTGGCCCGGGAGAAGGCCCTGCTCTTCCGGGATAACGGCATCCGATTCGTGGATTTCGGGACGCGGCGCCGCTTCTCCTACGAGAACCACCGCGCGGTGGTGGAGGAGCTGCGGGCGGCCGGGGAGTGCTTACTGGGGACCTCCTGCGTGCACCTGGCCCATCTCTACGACCTCAGCCCCATCGGCACCCAGGCCCACGAGTGGTTCCAGTTCCACGCGGTGGCCAACGGTTTCCTCTCCGCCAACCGCACCGCCCTGGAGAGCTGGGTGGAGGTGTACCGGGGCGAGCTGGGGATAGCCCTGACCGACACCTACGGCACCGACAACTTCCTGCGATCCTTCGACGGGCGCCTGGCCCGTCTCTTCGACGGGGTGCGCCAGGATTCCGGGGACCCCTTCGCGGTGCTGGAGAAGGTGGTGGAGCATTACCGCTCCCTGCGCATAGACCCGGCAACCAAGACCCTGGTCTTCTCCGATTCCCTGGACCCGCAGCGCGTTCTGGAGCTCCATGCGGCCTGCGCCGGGCGCATCCGCGACCTCTACGGCATCGGCACTAACCTCACCAACGACGTGGGGGTGAAGCCGCTGAACATGGTGATCAAGCTGGTGGCCTGCCGCACCTCCCCGGACCAGCCCTGGGTCCCTGCGGTAAAGCTCTCCGACGATATCGGCAAATACACGGGGGACCGGGCCATGATCGAGCTCTGCCGACGCACCCTCGGCGCCGCCTGACTCACGCCACCTGGTTACTCCGCTTACTCTCCTCTTTCACCCCTTTTCTTCCATCCGCCCCGCCTCGGCCTCCGCCTCCTTCCCGGGAAAGGCGCCGGGGGTATCCACCAGGCAGAGCAGGGGAACCCCCAAGCGCGCCGCCAGGGCGAAGACCCGGCGGGCCTTGCGGTATCCCCAGGGCTGGGGCATGCCGAAGTTGCAGGCGGCCCGCGATCTCGCGTCTCCTCCCTTCTGGTGGGCCACCACGGCCACGCGGAAGCCGTCCATGGAACCCAACCCGGCGAGGATGGCGGGGTCGTCCCTACCGCAGCGGTCGCCGCGCAGCTCGAAGAAGTAATCGAGCATCGCTTGCCGGTGATTCCGTGCGGTGGGGCGGGCCGCATCGCGCACGGCCAGCACGGCCTCCCAGGCATCACCGTCCAAGGCCATCTCCCTCCCTGCTTTTATTATTATTACTTATAACTAGTTAACCTTTTGTGTGGTTTATCATCGCGCTCACACCCTTAAACGGCGGGGAGGCCCTTTGGTTACAGGTCGAGGGCAGGAAAGAAGGCGGGGGCCGGGTGGGCCCGCTCTCCGGTGAAGGCCTCCTTTACGGGAAAGGGTTCGGGAGGCGCTCAGGCGGACAGGAGCGGGGAATGGGCGGTCCCCGCCCCGCCATCAGACGCCCTCTGCCGCTGAGATCCGCCGTTGAAGGAGGGAGGCGGCCCGGTCATCCCTCTCCCTCATCCCCCTCTTCCTCCTCCGGCTCGCCGTCTTCGCAACCGCACCAGAAATAAAGGGGGAAGTCGTCATCTTGATAGGAGGCCCCCTCGCGGGAGGGGGAACCCAGGTGGATGAGGTCCCAGTTTAGCTCCACGTAGGCGGCGTAGCGTTGGCCCTTAAGCTCCAGGCCCTCCAGCGCTGCCGGGGCCTCCTCCCGGCTGATGCGGCGGCCCACCGCCTCGTCGAAGTAGGCGGAGGGCATGCTGTAGATCTCCGCGGCCTCCGGCTCGAACAGGTACAGGTTGGCGAAGTCGGCCCGGCAGTATCCGTCCATACCCTCCCTGTTCAGCTCGCGCACCATCCTGCCGCGGACCTCCGCCCGGGTGGGCCGCGCGGGGGGCAGACCCGCGCCGGCGCGGAAAGCTTCCCAGGCCCCTTCCTCCAGGGGCCGCAGAGGAGCGGGAGGATATACGGAATGGAGGCGGAGGAGGAGCGACTGGAAATAGTGGACCATGCCGGCCAGGGCAGGTATCTCCTCCGGGGCCACGTCCTTCTTCCTCATCAGGCCGCGCAGCCTCATCCGGGCGCGCTTCCCGAACTTTCTCTCCCTCTCCAGTAATCGCTTGATCTCCCCCGCGTCCATGCGGGAGAGCTCGCGGGGCTCGCTGAAGGAACAGGAGCAGGCCAGCTGGACCAGGGGGACGGCCACCCGGTTGAAGTAATCCAGGGTCACCCCGAAGAGGGCGCACATCTCCTCGAAGACCCTTTTGAGGAAGAAGGAGTCGTAGCGCTGGGCCAGCCAGTCCTCGTCGCCGCGCAGCAAGGCCCCCAGAGAGTCGTGCAGCTCCTCCAGGTGAGGGCGCAGCTCCCGCGACAACACCCCCTCCTCAAGGGCCGCGGCCAGAGAGGACCGCAGGCGGCGGAGCAGGCGGTCATGCAGGGGGTCGGGCCCTCCGCCGGAGGCCCTGCCCAGCAGGTAGCGGGCATCCGGCCGCCCGCTGGGGGGCAGCAGGCGGCACCCTTTTACCAGCAGCGCTATGATCAGCTGCAGGGTCAGGAAATTCCGGGCCATCTGCCTCCGGGTGAAGGGCGGGTCGATGAAGCCGACGTGCAGGCGCCGGTCGTATTCCCGGGTGACCGCCACCGGCCAGCGGCGCTGTTCCACCAGGGACAGTTCCCGCACACTGAAGCCATCGGTCTCGTCGTAGAGGCCGGCGGCGGCCAGGCCGGTGGGCGAGCGGCAGAAACCCTCGGGTGAGAGGCCTCCGCTCGCCAGGAGGGGGGCTAAGCAGGTCAGGCAGGCCTCCAGTTCCCGCAAAAGGGAAGACGGCAGGTGGACCGCGAAGTTGTAGTGGGTGCCCAGCCGGAACTCCCCTTCCCTGCCCAGGCGGGGAAGGCGTCCCGGCCCGTATACCAGCATGAAGCCGGATGAACCCGACGGATCCACCTTCTCCGCCGCCGCGGCCGCCATCCTCTCGAAACCCGCCACCGCCTCCACCGCCTCCAGGCAGTTCCCCGACTCCGGACCGGCGTATTCCAGCAGCAGGGGCATGAAATCCTCGATGGAGAACCGGCCCCCGTCCGGCAGGAACCTCGCCGAGAAGCAGGAGGCGGTATCCAGAGCTTCCAGCCAACCGCCCCCCCTCACCATCTCCTCATGGAGAAAGTCCAGGATGTCATCCCGTTGGTGGGGATCCTCTTCCGCCGTCTCCCCGCCGGGGCGCTCCCCCGGTTCCCTCTCCGGATAAAGGCAGACATAATCGCGCTCGATCCCTCCCACCGGGAGGGACGAACAAGTGAGGCCTTCACTCCCGTGGGTCAACGCCTCTCCCACCCGGGAGGGTCAATCCCCCGCGTCCACATGGGAAAGCCCCGATGTCACCAGGGGAATGGAGGCCAGCTCCACCAGGGCTGCCGCATCCAGGGGCGAGCGTATGCCCGCTTCCCCCGCCACGCCCCCTCGGGGCGGGGCATCCTCCCCCACCGGGGTCGCTGCTTGCGTTCCGTCAGTCTCCTTCATCTCCGTCACCTCCCGTCTTAGTCGGATACATCATAGGGCAGGGCGGTGACGGAAACGCGATTTTGCCCTTCAGCTGCCGAAGCGTTCCTGCAGCCGGCGCAGCCGCTCCACCTTGTGGGCGGGAATCCTCTCCCAGTCCGGGTCCCTCTCGTCGGTGTAGTAACCGGTATCGGAGACGCCGGCGGGGTCGAAGGCGGCGGAGATGCGCTTCTGCCATTCATTGAAACGGCAGGCCAGCGGGGACATGAGCTTGCGGGTCACCGGCTCGAAGGCGGCCAGGGGCACGTTGCACTGCTCGATGGCGGCCAGGGTGGTGTCGAAGGCCAGCTCCTCCAGCGTCTCGAGGTGCTCCGGGCGCCGGTGGTCGTAGAAGTAGATGGTCTCGCAGTGCCCGTAGAGGTTGTTCTCGTACTGGACGATGTAGGGGTTCTCGCCCCCGTCGTCCAAAAGACCGCCCCTGCGGATGTATTCCTCCTTGGGGCCCTGCATGGCGTGGGTCCAGGCGTACTGGGAGTCGGTGGCCTCGTTCCCGTCCAGGTTGGTGGCGAAGAGGTTGCCGTTGCGGAACACGGTGGCGAAGACGGTGCAACGGAGCAGATTGCTCCCCATCAGGCGGCGCACCGCCTCCACGTCCCCCATGTTCAGGGCCACCCCGCCCAGGGAGTCGGTGATGTCCCGCAGGACCCTCTCCTGCCAGGCCAGCTCCTCGGGAGTGTCCGCCACCAGGGTGATCATGAAGGGATGGGGCAGGGCCCGATTGATCAGTTCCAGCAGCTTCCGCCCCTTTCCCACCAGTTTCTGGAAGAGGTGGGGCAGGAGCAGGAGCAGGAACTCGCTGGCGACCATGCGCACGAAGAGGTAACCGATCTCCGCTTCCCCGATGCGGTAGACGGCGTCGTCGCAGGCCTTCTCGCTGGGGAAGGCGCACTGGTAGAGGCGGCAGCAGTCCGGAAGGGCGCAGGTTGAATCGAGGATGAGACCCTTTCCCTCGATGACCGCCGGACCCGGCCAGTGGTAGAGCTTGAGGGCCGCCGCGGTGAAGACCCCGAATCCGCCGAAGGCGCCGGAGGTGCCCCGGATGATCCCCCGCAGGGAGGGCCCCGGCCCGTCCCCGCAGAACCAGCCGGCGCCGCTGCCGGGAGAGCCCACCCGGAGCACCTCGCCGTCCGGCAGGACCCATTCCACGCCGAGGAGGTTGCGGGAGGAGGTGCTCATGTGGATGCTGTCGTTGCCGCACCCGTGCATGGAGGTGGCGCCGGCCAGGGGCGAGCAGTGCGGCCCCGCCCCCACGATATGGGTGTTCAGCCCGAGCTTCCAGGCCTCCGCCTGCAGCTCTCCCCCGCAGACATACGGCTGGACCACGGCGAACATGTTCTTCTCGTCTATCTCCAGGATGCGGTTCATCCGCCGCAGGTCCAAGACTACCACGTCCTCGCGGGTGGGTCCGTTGTGCGCCCCCCAGCCGGTGGAGAGTGCCTTGAAAGTGAGGCGATGGCGATTGCAGGCCCGCACCACCGCCTGGACCTCCCCGGTGGAGGCGGGGAGCACCACCGCGCCGGGCCTCCGCACCCACAGCTCGCCGCTCATATTGAGGAAGGGCTGCCAGGCATAGCTGTCCAGCATGGCCGGCTCGCGGGTGGCGTTCTCCTCTCCCACCGCCTCGACCAGATCACGGAAGGCCTCGTCGCTTAGCAAAGTCCCTCCACCTCCTCCCCACTGGAAGCCAGGATGACCTCCGAAAGGTCATGGATCCGCAGGTCCAGTCGGTGTTCCCTGGCGGTGTCCCGGAAGAGCCGCTCGCACCACGGGCAGGCGGTCACCAGGGCTTCCGCCCCGGTGGCCAGGGCCTCCTCCAGGCGCTCCCGGGCCGTCCATCCGGCGAAGTCGGGGAAAGCGTCGATGACCCCTCCCCCTGCCCCGCAGCACCAGGACCACTCGCGGATGCGCTCCATCTCCCGCAGCTTGAGTCCGGGCACGGACCGCAGCAGGCGGCGCGGCTCCTCGTAGACGCCGCGGCGCCCGGTGCGGGTCCAGCAGCGAAGCCGCTGCCTCTTGTCCCCAGGCCATTCCGGCATCCAGGGCTCACCCATGCGCCCGAGATGGCAGGGGTCATGCCAAGTCGCCACCAGGTCCAGGCGCCTACTCAGGCGGATCCGCCCCTGCCGCACCAGCTCGTCGAGCATCTGCACCAGGTGGAGGGGGCGGGCATCCAGCCGCACCCCCATGCGGGGATAGAGCCAGCGGAAGGCGGCGAAGCCGTCGGAACAGGCGGTTAGCAGCACGGAGGCGCCGGAGGCCTTCACCCGCGAGGCCAGGTCCTCGGCGAAGTTCAGGGCCTCTCCCCGATAACCCAGCTCATAAGCGCGGCCCCCGCAGCAGCCCTCCTCCGCATGAGCCACCCCCAGGTCCACCCCGGCCTTTTGCAGGAGGCGCACCGCCCCCCGCAGGGCGGGCCAGAGCTCGCGGTCGTAGGAGTAGCGGCACCCAGCGTGGATGATGACCTCTGCCCTCTCGCGGTTGACATCCTTGAGGCCGAGCCCCTCAGCCCAGGCGCCCCGCTCCGCCCGCGGCTCGCCGAGCATGTTGTTTTCCCGCTTGAGGGCATCGATGGCGGCCATGTGCTCCAGGGGCATCTCTCCCCTCTCCACGCAGTCGGCCCGCAGCTCCAGGAGCACCTCGGTGAGCTCGATGACCTCGCGGTAGGTCTTGCAGGCCAAGTCGCAAGCCCCGCAGAGCTGGCAGGCGTAGATGACCTCGCTGACCCTCTCGTTGAGCCGGCTGCGCCCCTCCAGCATGGAGAGCCCCATGTTCATGCGGCCCGAACCCGAGTAGCAGTGGAAGTTGTAGCGGTCGATGGAGGGGCAGTTGTGGGAGAAGCGGGCGCTGCGCATCTGGTTGAAGGGCACCCACTTGCAGGAGGAGCAGCGCACGCAGGCGGCCATGTCCTCTCGGTAGTCCTCCAGGGCCACCTCAACCACCTCCCCCGTTCTCGCCGAAACACAGGCGGCCCCGGTTGAGCACCCCGTCAGGGTCGAAGATGCCCTTGAGCCGCCGCAGGGCGGAGACGGTATCGGGACAGCGGGCATAAGCCGCTTCCTCCCAGGGAGGATGGGGCCGCGAGAAGAAGGCGCCGGCCCCGGCCAGAAGGCCCGCGGCCTCCCCCGCCGCCTCCCGAGCCCTCTCCCTCTCCCCCGCGTCCGCCGGGTCGTAGAAGTAGAGCAGCTCCACGTGGCAGGCCCTCCCCTGCAGTAACGGCTGCAAGTAGAGGGCTGGTTCCCCGGGGCCCATGCCGCGCCGTCCCGCGGTTTCCCGTACCAACGCCAGCTGGCGCGGGACCTTGTCCATGGTGGTGAGATAGAAGGCCTCCTGGCATGCGCCCCGCAGCCGGTGTTTCCACCAGGGGCCTTCGCCTCCTTCCAGCTCCCGTAGCAGGCGCGCCTCCTCCTCTCCCTCTAAGCGGTGCGGTTCCCCCGCACCGGCGTCCCGAGCCAGCTCCCTCATCCTCCTCTCCTGCAGCGCCAGCCGTTCCTGCGGGAGATAACCGGTCAATCCTGACAATATGTAAATAAGTGCGAAGCCACCCGCCTCCCCGGTACCGGTCCGCTTCCCTTGCGCCCCTCCCAGGAGGCAATCGAGGGCAGCCGCATCGAACAGGAGGATCTCGTCACCCAGGCGGCGTCGGCAGGCCTGCCGGGTCAGCTCCAGCAGCGGATCCATCCCGGCGGCCCGGACCATCCAGCAGCTCCGCAGCCCCGGCTGCAGCTCCAGCTTCACCGAACCCCAGGTGACCACCCCCAGAGTCCCTTGCGACCCCTGCAGCAGTTTTCCCAAATCGGTGGCGGCAGGGCCCATGGGGTTCTTCTGGCGGTTCCCCCGTTCCCACTGCTCATCCAGCCCGCCCGGCCCCGCCGCCGAGCCAGTGCGGAAGACGTCCCCCGTGCCGAAGACCACCTCCATGCACAGCAGCGGGTCGGTGGTGTCCCAGTGATACTTGGGGATGAGGAAGGGCTCCCGCTCCAGACACGAGGCCAAAACCGATTTCCCCGGCCGGGGAGCCAGGGGAGCCATCACCCTCAGGCCCTCCCGCGCCGCCGCCTCGCGCAGCTGCGGGAAGGTCACTCCCGCTTCCACCAGGGCCACCCGATTGCGCCGGTCCAGGAGCAGGATGCCCCGCATGGCCGAGAGGTCCAGCATGACCCCGGCGCCCCGCGGGCGGGATCCGCCCTTGCGGTGCCGCGGCCCCGAGGACACCGGGACCAGATTGCACCCCTTACGCCGGGCCGCCCGCACCGCCTCGATCACCTCTTCCGTCCCCTTGACCAAAAGGGCACAGCGGGCCTCGCCGGCCGGACAGGGGAACTCCGCTTCCGCGTAGGCGGCAAGGGCGGCGGGGTCCTCCACCACCGCCCCCTCCCCCAGGAGGCCCCGCATCTCCTCGATCACCGCGCTCACGCCGTCCCGGGACATCAACCCTCACCCCCCTGCGAGGGCACCGGCACGGGGACCGAGAGGAAGCGCACCAGGCGCCTCCTCAACATCCGCACCAGCATCTCCTGTAAGCGGCGGGAGCGGAGCAGGCGGGCCTGCAGCCGGGCGGGCCCCTCGGCTGATAGCACCTTCAGGATCGGGCCCGACCACCTTCCCGCCAGGCGGTCCAGCCGCTCCACCGACCCTTCCGGCAGGGCCTCCAGGCGCATGAAAAGGTCCTCCAGGTCCATACCCGCCTCCGCCATGGCCTCGTCCAGCGCCCTCCCCAGCAAGGGTCCCGCGGCGTCCAGCATCCCCGAGCGGTACTGTGCCCGCATGAATTGGAAAGCCGGATCCCGGTCAGTTATCATCCAAGACACCCCTTTCCTCCCTTCCTGGGCCCGCTCCAGTAATCTCCGCAAGGCGGCGATACCGTTCGTGAGGGTTCCCTGCGGCGCACTGCTAAAACGCCCGTTGACCGAAGGCATCCCCGGCTGATGCCTGAGACCGCTCCCCCTCCCCTTTCCCTCGGATCGTCCAATGGAAATCGCTCCGCTCTGCGTCTCCCTCGATGAAGGCGACCACTCACCCTCCCTGTTCCCCCGGAAAGAGTCGCCGGATCCGCTCGGGGCATCCCCGCGTGGACTCCCCGGGGCAGCCCGGACCGAACCGCCGCTGGCAGCCGGCGTCCCTTTCCTCAAGCGACGGGAGCATCGCCGTGCGCTTGCCGTTCATTCCGCCCGCTGCCCCCGCGTGAGTAATACCCGTACTTGGTCACCGACTCTAACATGGCCCGCACGTTCTCCGGCCGGGCATTGGGGGCCAGTTCGCATCCGGTCCCCAGGATGAATCCCCCGCCCTTTCCCACTTCCTCGATGAGACGGTGACAGTACTCGTCCACCTCGGCTGGGGAACCCAGGGCCAAAAGGTTGGCGGGCACGTCCCCGTAGATGCAGATGCGGTCCCCGATGACCTCTTTAGCCTTGAAGATGTCGGTGGTCCCGTCGAACTCGGCCACCACATGGCCGGCCGGCAGTTCCCGCAGGATCTCCAGGTTCCTGTCCCAGTTGCCGTCCAGGTGCAGGACGCTGGCTATGCCTTCCGCCGCCAGCAGCTCCACCAGGCGCTTGAGGGAGGGGAGGGACAGGCGCCGGAAGTCCTCGGGGGAGATGAAATCGTTGGAGGAACGGTGCACCGCCAGGCAGATCCTCTTCACCCCCGTGTACCTGCAGATCCACTTGATGGAGAAAGCGTAGCTCTCCACCAGGGCATCCGCCGCCCCTTCGATCTTCTCCGGGAAGGTGCGCATGTCCCGCGCGAACCTGAGGAGACCCCGCGCCATGGAGAAGTTGTCGAAGGGCGCTTCCAGGAGGCAGGAGGCCAGGACGGTCGCTCCCCTCTTCTTCCACTGGGCGAACTCCCACCTCCAGCGGAGCAGGGTCATCTCCAGGCGGGGTACGAGGTAAGCGTAGAACCTCCACCCCTCGCCCACTTCCTCCCAGATGCGCGGGATCCAGCGGGAGAAGAGGCGGGGGTAGGCGAGGAGAGGATTGCGGCGACACATCTCCATGATCCAGTCGTAGTCCTCGACGCTCATCACCTCCTCTTCCAGGAACTGCCTGATGCTATCGGGGGGAAGGTGGAACCCCGGCTCCAGCACTTTCATGGGCATGGAGAAGGCGATGAGTTGGGGGTAGTAGATGTTCAGCCAGTTGTAAGCGTCGAAGCGGCCCAGCTCCTCGAACAACCGCAGCATGGCCGAGTTGTAACTAGCGGGGTCATAGAGGTCCCGATAGGTGATCCCCGCATAGGTGGCGGCGAAATAATAGATCAGCGGGGCGCTGGGCACCCGGTCGGGCACCTGCAGGCATATGGCCGCACGCAGGCGCTCCTCGGCGGTCATGGTGTCCCCCGGGTGCAGCATCTTCCTCTCTTTCGCTCGCACCGACATCTCCGCGTCACCTCCCGGTGGGTCGCATCCGGCGGATACGCTCCGCGCCGGCGGCGGACCCTCACCTCATGCGCCGATGAACCTTTCGGCCAAGCGCAAGGCCTCGCCGGGGTCGCGCCCCCAGCCGTCGGCCCCCGTGTATTCCACCACTGCTTGGTTGACCGGTCCGCCCCCGATGATTATCTTCACGCGGTCCCGCAGCCCGGCCTCGGCGAAGGCCTGCACCGTTTCCTTCATGGAATCGAAAGCTATGGTGAGCAGCCCGGAGAGTCCCACCAAGGGGGCGCCGGTATTTAGGGCCATCTCCACGAAGGCCTGGGGGGGCTGGTCCACCCCGAGGTCGTGGACCTGGTAACCGTTGCAGCGGAGCATGGTGATGACGATGTTCTTTCCGATGTCGTGCACGTCCCCCTTGACCGTGCCCATGACGATGGTGCCCTTGCTCTCCGTCTCCCTGCCCGCCAGATGCGGCTCGATGAGGGCGACCGCTCCCTTGAAGATCTCGCCGGACATGATCAAGTCGGGCAGGAAGTACTCGCCGGCCTCGAAGCGCTCGCCCACCACAGCCATGCCCCTCTGCAGTTCCCCCAGCACCTCCAGGGGGTCGGTCCCCCTCTCCAGCTCCTCACGCACCGCCTTGAGAGTGCCCTCCTCGTCCAGGTCGGCGATCATCCCGCTCAAGCCCTCTCCCATCTTCTCCTCCTTTCGCCGATCGGAGGCGTCGGCCGAAGGGCCGCCGGCTCCTTCCTCAACGCCTCCTGCTCTCCAGAAAACGGACAGCGTCCATGGCGTCGTTGCTCCAGACGTCGGCACCCGCGTGTCGGCAGAGCCGCTGCGAGGCCGCCCCGCCGCCCAGCATCACCAGGACCCCCTCCCGCAGACCGGACCTCTCCAGCTCCCGCACCGTTTCCACCACCGGCTCGTAAGCCGGGGTGATGAGCACGCTCATCCCCAACGCCCGCGCCCCGCTCTCCTCCAGCACCTCCCGGAAACGGCGGGGCGGCACGTTCACCCCCAGGTCCAGCACCTGGTGGCCCGAACAGCGGAGGAGCATGGCCACGATGTCCTTGCCTATATCGTGCACATCGCCCAGCGGCACCCCCAAGACCACTTCCGGCTCCCCCGGGGAGGAGGTGGCCGGGAACGCCCCTTCCCTCTCCAGCAGGGCCATGACCTGGCGGAAGATCTCCCCGGACATTATCAGGGCGCTCAGGTAGTATTCGCGCCGGCGGTACCTCTCGCCCACCTCCTGCAGGCCGCGGCGGCACATCTCCACCACCCGCAGCGGCTCCCCACCCTCCCGCAGCAGGCGGGCCGCCAGCCCCAGGACCTCCTCCTCCTCCAGGTCCGCCACCGCCCGCACCAGTCTCTCCTCCGGCACCGGCATCTCCCTCACCCCACCTCCGCCCGCAAGGAGTGGAAGCTGAAACGGTCGCCCCGCAGGATGAGCCAGCCCCAGATGACCCGCAGGTCGTTGGCGGCGAAGACCAGCTGTTCCAGGCAGAAAGCGGGGTCCCCCGGCTTGCCCTGGAGCAGTTCCGCCTCCGCCGGCCGCAGGTTGGTGACGCCCAGCTCCAGCTCCGAACGCACCGGGGCATAGCGGGGATGGCCCGCAAAGAGCTCGCTCACCGGTCCGTGGCCCAGCTCTCCTTCCAGCAGCGGTTGGGTCTTGTCGTAGAGTAGGTATTTGCGCTCGAAGACCAGGGGCTCGCCCTCCCCTTCCAGCAGCCGCTCCAGGTAGATGAGGCGCCTGCCCCTCTTCACCCCCAGCCTCTCCGCCGCCCGACCCGCCGCGGGGGCCACCCTCACCTTGAGGAGGCGGGCGCGTGAGCTGCCTCCCCGGGCGCGCATCTCCTCATGGAAGTCGGGTACCAGGAAGAGGCCGCCGTCGGTGCGCGGGTTGACCACGAAGGTCCCGGAACCGCGCCGGGCATCCAGCAGGCCCGCCTCCACCAGCATGGAGATGGCGCGGCGCACGGTCATGCGGGAGAGCCCGAAGAGGCGCCCCAGTTCGCTCTCGGAGGGGATGCGCTCTCCGGGACGCAGGAGGCCTCGCCGCACCGCCTCCTGCAAGATCCGGCTGAGCTGGACGTAGGCGGGAACGTAAGATTCACCGGCGATGCCGCCCAGCCGTTGCAGCTCCTGCAGCCGGCCAGAGCAGACCGTTTCCTCCTTGCCTGCCGTCTCCATCCTCGCCATCCTTGCCTTGCCTATCATCGTGCGGTGCCCTGGGGCTGGAAAGCCGTGGCTTGACCCTCCGCACTTATTTGTATATATGTATATACAAGTTATGGCAACGGGGCGGCGGTGTCAAGCGCCCACCGCCTTCACCCTCGGGGTCCTTTCAAACGCCGGGTCGCGGCGAGGATCCCGCATAAAGGCGGCTTGCATAAGGGAAAGGAGATCCGGGATGGCGGGGATGAGCGCGAGGGAGAGGGTAGACACCGCTGTTGCGTTGGGCAAGCCGGACCGGGTGCCGGTGGTGCCGATGATGGACGTCTTCGCGGCGCGTTACGCGGGCATCACCCAGCACCAGCTCTTCTTCGACATCGAAAAGGCGGACCGCGCCTTCCTCAAGGTGCACGAGGAGTTGGGGCCCATCGACGGTTTCAACTTCTCCAACGCCGGGTCGGGTCGCCTGGTCATGGCCCTCTCCATCGTCAAGCCGGTCATCCCGGGAGTGGACGGGGTGGACGAGAACGCCCTGTGGCAGTTCGTGGAGAAGACGGTGATGGAGCCGGGGGAATACGCTAACCTGGCCCAGGACCCTGACCGCTTCATGCGCGACAAGGCCATCGCCCTGCGCGACGACATCAAGGGGAACTTCGACTTCTACCGCGGCAAGCTCCTCGGCCAGTACGATTACCTGAGGGTCCTGCTGCGGGCGCGGGCCTGGCGGCGGCGCGGCATCGAGCCCATGGTGGCGGCCAACTTCATCCTCTTCCCCTTGGAGCAGATCTCCACCCAGCTGCGTTCCTATGCCGATTTCGTCACCGACCTCTACCGCCATCCCGAGGAGGTGAAGGAGGCCGCACGGGCCATGCTCAAGACCTGGTTCCCCCGCTGCCTGATGGGTCCGTTCATCTCCGGGGTCAAACGGGTGTTCATCGGGCTCACCCGCACCAGCGCCTCCCTGCTCTCCCCCCGCCAGTTCGAGGAGTTCGCCCTGGCCGACCTCATGGAGACCTGCGAATACCTGGTGCGGCACGGCCTCAATCCCCTGCTCCACCTGGACAACGACTGGACCGCCTTCTTCCCCTATTTCCGCGAGCTGCCCGCGGGCAAATGCATCCTCAACCTTGACGGTTCCTCCGACATCTTCAAGGCCAAGGAGGTGCTGGGGGACCGCATGTGCATCATGGGGGACGTGCCCGCCGCCCTGCTCAAGCTGGGAACGGTGGAGGAGGTGGAGGCCTACTGCGAGAGACTCATCCGCGAGGTGGGGGACGGCGGCGGCTTCATCCTCTCCTCCGGCTGCGACATCCCCATAGACGCCAAGCCGGAGAACGTCAGGGCCATGCTGCAGTCGGTGCGGAAGTTCCTTCCCTAGGCGGGCGGCCTTCACCCCGCACCGCCACCGCCGGTCCCGACGCGGTTGCAAGGTGGATGCCGTCGCATTCCATCGACATCACTGCTATAGTCTTTATGGGAAGAGTCCGTGCGCCGGGGTCTGCGCCGGCCCGCGTGAAAGGGGGCATCGGTGATCATGAAGGGAGCGGTGGTCTATCACACCAAGTGGGGCAACTGCCGGCAGGTGGCCGAAGCCATAGCGGGAGGGCTGGCGGAATCGGGCATAGCGGTGACGTTGCTGGACCTGGAGTCGGGCGCGGACCTGGAGTCGAAGCTCTCCTTCCTGGTGCTGGGCTCCCCCACCCGCGTGGGGAAAGCCACCGGGCCGGCGCGCCGCTTCGCCAAGCGGAAGCTGGGCAAGAGCTGGCTGGGAAAGCCCTTCGCCGCCTTCGGCACGGGCATCGCCGACCGGGGGGAGAAGGAGGAGCCCAAGGGGGCGGACGACCTGGACCGGCGCTTGGCCGAGTTCGGGATGATGCGCTTACTGCCACCCTTCAAAGCCGAAGTCGTGGGGATGAAGGGGCCGCTCGCCGAGGGGGAGCTGGAGCGGGCCGCCCGATTCGGACGCGACCTCGCCCGGGCCCTGCGGGAGCCCAAGTAGCCTGCGGTATCCCGTCGCATGAGAAACCTCGCCATTGAAGTTTTGGTGCC
>Ga0209162_1001048_pt1 | contig 28544 bp, 17 predicted proteins | sample YNPNPMetaG_FD_187121 | JGI IMG/M metagenome (GOLD analysis project Ga0209162, IMG submission 187121) | Anoxygenic and chlorotrophic microbial mat microbial communities from Yellowstone National Park, USA - YNP NP MetaG (SPAdes) (version 2) ...
CGCCACCGTCCATGGCGCCATTGAGAGCGGCTATCGCGCGGCGGCCGAGATCCTCGCCGGCGGCGCGATTCCAACAATCTTCTAACGCGCCGCTAGTGTGCAGCAAGTAAAAACTCGCTACACTAACGTGGAAATAGGCTGCTGGAGCAGGGGTGTGGGGAAACCGGGTTTCCCCACGCCCCCGCCCGCGGGAAGGTGAGGGCGCAGCCCTTGCGCAGGGGGATGGGGAAACCCGGTTTCCCCATCCCCCCGCCCGCGGGAGGGTTTGGGAGGGCGCAGCCCTCCCAGGAACAACCTATGGTCATCCCGTCAGTGTGCGGTGGAGCCGCATGGAGGGCTACCCTCAGTCCAAGCATGTGGAATCTTCCACGTCTCAAAGAGGAGGATGTGAGAATATGGGAAAGATTGTTGGCATTGACCTGGGCACGACGAACTCGGTTGTCGCGGTGATGGAAGGCGGCGACGCGGTGGTGATCCCCAACGCCGAGGGTAACCGCACCACCCCCTCGATGGTGGCCTTCGCCAAGAACGGCGAGCGCCTCGTCGGTCTGACGGCCAAGCGCCAGGCGACCATCAACCCCGACAATACGATCTTCTCGGTCAAGCGCCTCATCGGTCGCGATTTCGATGAGACCGAGACCGAGCGCAAGATGTTGCCCTTCAAGATTACCAAGGGACCTCGGGGCGACGTGCGCATCCATGTGCCGCAGACGGGCAAGGAGTACGCGCCGCAAGAGATCTCGGCCATGGTCCTGCAGAAGCTCAAGACCGATGCCGAAGCTTATCTGGGCGAGCCGGTGACCCAGGCGGTGATTACGGTGCCGGCGTACTTCAACGACAGCCAGCGCCAGGCCACCAAGGACGCGGGCAAGATCGCCGGGCTGGAGGTGCTGCGCATCATCAACGAGCCGACCGCGGCCGCCCTGGCCTACGGCCTGGATAAGAAGGCCAATGAGACCATTCTGGTCTTCGACCTCGGCGGTGGCACCTTTGACGTGTCCATCCTCGAAGTGGGCGATGGCGTGGTGGAGGTCAAATCAACCAGCGGCGACACGCACCTGGGTGGCGATGACTACGACGCCGCGGTGGTGAACTGGATCATCGAAGAGTTCCGCAAGGATCAGGGGATTGATCTGAGCAAGGATCGCCAGGCCCTCCAGCGGCTCAAGGAGGCCGCCGAGAAGGCCAAGATGGAGCTGTCGAGCCTGACCGAGACGGAGATCAATCTGCCCTTCATCACCGCCGACGCCAGCGGGCCGAAGCACCTGCAGATGCGCCTGAGCCGGGCGAAGTTCGAGCAACTGACCAATCACCTGACCGAGCGCCTGCGTGGCCCGGTGACCCAGGCCCTCAGGGATGCCGGCCTCCAGGCCAGCCAGATTGACGAAGTGGTGCTGGTCGGCGGCTCGACGCGCATGCCGGTGGTCCAGGAACTGGTGCGCAAGATGATCGGCAAGGAGCCGAACAAGTCGGTCAACCCCGACGAGGTGGTGGCGATTGGCGCGGCGATCCAGGCCGGCGTGCTCGGCGGTGACGTGAAGGGCGTGGTGTTGCTCGACGTGACCCCGCTGTCGCTGGGTGTGGAGACCCTCGGCGGCGTGATGACCCGGCTGATCGAGCGCAACACGACCATCCCCACCCAGAAGACCGAGATCTTCTCGACCGCCGCCGATGGTCAGACCGCGGTGGACATCCACATCTTGCAGGGTGAGCGCGAGATGGCCGCCGACAACATGACCCTGGGCCGCTTCCGCCTGGAGGGCATCCCGCCGGCGCCGCGCGGCGTGCCGCAGATCGAGGTGACGTTCGACATTGACGCCAACGGCATCCTTAACGTGAGCGCCCGCGACAAGGCCACCGGCAAGGAGCAGCGCATCACCATCACTGCCAGCACCAACCTCAGCAAGGAGGAGGTGGAGCGCATGGTGCGCGAGGCGCAGGTCCACGCCGCCGAGGACCGGGCGCGGCGCGAGCTGGTCGAACTCAAGAACCAGGCCGACAGCCTGGCCTACCAGAGCGAGAAGACCCTGGGCGAACTCGGCGACAAGGTGGACAGCGTCGAGCGCGGGCGCATCGAGGGCCTGATCAAGGATCTGCGCGACGCCATCGCGCAGGAGAACAAAGATCGCATCCAGAGCCTGATGAACGACCTGCAGCAGGCGATGTACCGCGTCTCGCAGAGCGTGTACGGCGACGGCGCGACCTCCGGGCAGAAAGGCCCCGGCGCTCCCCGGCGCGATGAGGGCGTCGTCGAGGGTGAGTATACCGTCGAGTGAGCCGGAGAGGTCCGGGGAATCCCTGGCTTCCCCGGACCCTCACCCCCGGGAGGGCGGAGCCCTCCTTTTTTATTCCTGTTGGTGCGCGGCGTCAAGGGGTCCCGGGAACCCTGGGTTTCCCCCGGGCCTTCACCCCGCGGGAGGGTCTGGGAGGGCTTCGCCCTCCCAGGAAGGAGTTCCATCCCGTCGGTGTGCGGCGCGAGCCGCATAGATGGCTAACGTGAACATAGGCTCTCGAAGAGGGGAATGGGGAAACCGGGTTTCCCCATCCCCTTCACCCGGTGGGAGGGTTTGGGAGGGCGAAGCCCTCCCAGGAAGGATGTTCATCCCGTCGGTGTGCAGCGCAGCCGCATGGACGACTAACGTGAACATAGGCTCTCGAAGAGGGGTGTGGGGAAACCGGGTTTCCCCATCCCTCAGCGGATGCGGGCCAGAGGCCCGCGCACCCAGGCCCCGCCCCCTGGGAGGGTTTGGGAGGGCGCAGCCCTCCCAAGAACAACCGTATGTTCATTGCGGCGTTGTGCGGCGCGAGCCGCAGAGACGGCTGAGGTGACCATCGTGCGCCGCGTGCAGCCCCCCTCCCCGCCTCCCCCCGCTGGGGGGAGGCGCCGGGTGCCCGCCCCCAGTGGGGGAGGGTCAGGGAGGGGGCCGACGCCCTGGCCCCGGAGCCGTGACGCGGGCGGGACGCCCGCGCTCCCAGGTCATGGTCATCGCGGCGTGGTGCGCCATGCGCATGACCGTCTCACGTGAACATAGGCTCTCGGAGCGGGGTGTGGGGAAACCGGGTTTCCCCACACCCCGCCCACGGATAAAATCACAAATCACAAATCAAATCGCCTCATTCCGCTTCAACCGCTCATAGAGAGCCGTAGTCTCCGGCAGGGGGGCCATGCCCAGCTCATCCTGGAGGGCGTGGAGGCAGCGGGCGTAGCTGCGCAGGGCCTGGGAGCGGCTGCCGGCGCGGGCGTGGGCGCGCATCAGGCACTGGTAGGCCTCTTCGTAGCAGCGGTCGCGGCGCAGCACCTGCTCGCAGATCTGGATGGCCTCGGCCTGATCGCCCTCGGCGCTGAGGCGTTCGGCGTAGCGCACGGCCACGTCCAGGTAGCGCGCCAGCAGACGCTCGCGCTCCTCGATGGTCCAGGGGTCATAGAGCGCCTCGGCCAGATAATCGCCGCGGTAGAGCTGCACGGCGATCTGGGCATTGCGTCGGGCGAAGTCGGGGTCATCGCTGGCGGCGGCGGCGCGCAACTCGAACTCGTCCACGTCAATCCAGACGCCGTAGGAGGGGGCGAAGCTATAGGCCAGGCCCTGGCGCCGGATGAAGAAGGGCGCGACCCGCGGGGGGCGGTTCGGCTCCAGGGCGGCGTTGAGGGCGTTGAGGGTCACCTTGAACTGCCGTTCGGCGGCGTCGAGGTCGGCGTCGGGCCACAGGGCGGCGCAGATCTGCTCGCGCTGCACCCAGTGGCCGCGCTGGGTGAGCAGGAGTTGGAAGAGCTGGCGCGCCTTTTCGCGCTGCCACTCGCGGGCCTGGATCTCCTGGGCGCCGCGCCAGACGCGGAAGGTGCCGAACATCTGCACGCGCAGGGTGTAGCCGGGGTGGTAATCTTCTACCGTATCGTCGGCGGCGATGGTGGGGAAGCCCTGGCGCAGCAGGGCGCGGGCCAGGTCGCCGTGGCGGGGCAGGCTGCGCGCGCGGAGGAGCAGTGGCACGATGGAGGCCATGTCGCGCGGCCCGAAGAGGCTGGCCCCGCCGAGGATGCCGACGTAGCCGTGGGTGGTCGCCGCGTCGAGCAGCGCCGCAATCGCCGCGTCGGCGGCAGGCCCATCGTTGGCGCGCAGGGCATGGATCGCCCGCCAGAGGGTGACCATCGCCTGGCCGTAGGTATCGCCGCCGCGGGCGAAACGCTGGCGCGCCTGTTCGAGCCAGTCCAGGGCGCGGCTATCGCCGGCAGCCACGCCCGCGCCGCCCAGGGCCAGCAGGATCAGCGCGGCGGTCCACTCATCGCCGGCGGCGGCGGCGATCTGCAACCCCTCGCGGGCGTCCGCCTCGGCGCGGGCCAGGTCGCCGGCGTGACCGAAGAGCAGGGTCAGGCCGAGGAAGGCCTCGGCGCGGGTGCGGGCCACCCCGATGGCCTGGATGAGGCGCATCCCCTCGACATAATGTTGCAGAGCGGGAGCGGGGTCATTGGTAGTGACCAGTTGGTAGGCGTGGCCGAGGCGCAGGGCGGCGATGGCCTCGGTGAGGCGCGAGCCTGACTGCTGGGCCTCGGCGAGGCCGCGCCGGGCCATAGCCAGGGCGCGGGTGCCGCTGCCCAGCATGGCGTAGATGAGCGCCAGGAGCAGCAACGGCTCGCGGTGGGCATTCACCCGCTCGACGCCCTGCCGGCCCTCCTGGGCCTCGGCCCAGAGCTGAGCCTCGAGTTGCTGGCGAGCCTCGTTGAGCCGCCCGGCCCGCAGCAGCAGGCGCGGAGGCACCGGCCCCGAGCGCGCCGCCGGCTCGTCAGAACGCGGTGCGCTGGTTGCCGGATGCCCGTCGGCGTCGCGGCGGGCGCCGGCCTCCTCGATACCCTGGGCGGCCCGCTCGAGGATCAGCGCCACATCGGCGCGGCCGCGATTGGCCCAGTTTTCGGCCTGCAGGCGCAGCAGGCTGGCACGTTCGGCCACGCGCTCGCGAGGCAGCAGTTTCAGCGCCCGTTTGAGCAGATCGGTGGCGTGGGCGGGCTGCACCGTATCCAGGTAGACCTCGGCCAGGCCGCGCAGGGCGCGCACCTGGCCATCGAGATCGCCACTGGCGGCGTAGGCCCGCTCGGCGGCGCTCTCAGCCTTGATCGCCTCGTCGTAGCGGCCCATCTGGCGCAGGGCGGCGGCCTGCAACTCCAGGAGCCGCGGCTGTTCGCGCACCGCGGCGGGCAGGCGCAGGATCCAGGCCAGCATGCTCTCGGGTTGCCCCGCTCCGAGCATGGAGGGGGCCAGTTGCACCACCGCGGCCACAGCCTCCTCATCGGCCCCGGCGCAGAGCAGGTGGTGCAGCACGCCGTCGGGGTCATTCTGGCGCCGGTAGTAGTCTGCGGCGCGGCGGTGCAGTTGCCCCCAGCCGGGCAGATCGCGCGCGGCGCGGCGTTCGAGGAAGGCCCGGAAGACCGGCAGCAGGCGCGGGGCCTGCCCATCAACGGGGAGCAGCAGACGGCGCCGGGCCAGTTCGGCGAGATGGGGTTCGGGCGCCTCGCCATCGAGCAAGGTGGCGCACAGCGCCCGGTCGAGCCAGCGCAGACCGGCCACGTGCAGCAGGAAGCGTTGTAGGGACGCGGGCAACTCGGCGAACAGCTCCTGCTCCAGGTAGCCATCGAGAGCCGAGGGACCGTGCAGCCCCAGGGCCACGCGCCAGTCGGCGGCGCCAATGGCGGCCTGCACGCCGAGGGGCCAGCCGCGGGAGGTCTCGATCAGCGCGTTGAGGTCGCGGGGCACGGGTTGGCCGGCGATGGCGAAGAGGGCGCGGGCTTCGTCCAGATCAAAGGCCAGATCGTCGGGGCCGAGGGCGAGCAGTTCCCCCCGCAGGCGCGCCGTCTCGACCGCGGCGAGGGCCGGCTCGACCCGCGTGGCCAGGGTCAGGTGCAGGCGCATCGGCTGCACGCTGATCAGATGATCGACCAGATGGCGCAACTCCGGGCGTTCATCGGCCAGGTGATAATCATCAATCACCAGGAGCGTTTCATCGTCCAGCGCGGCGGCCAGTTCGTTGACCAGGGTCTCGACTGCGGCGCGGGGATCGCCGCCGCGGGCCAGGGCGGCCTCGATGCGGGCCTCATCGAGCGCGGCGACGGGGCGAAAAGCGGCGGCCAGGTGGCGCAGGAACAGCGCCGGATCGTCACCCCGGCGCGCGCGGCACCACGCGGCGGGCCAGCCCCCCACCGAGGCCAGGGCGGCCAGGGCGGTCGTCTTGCCGCCTCCCGCGGGCGCGACCACCACGCAGAGGGGGTAGTCAAGGGCGGCCGCCAGGCGCGTTTCGACCCGCTGGCGCCGCAACAGGCGCGTCTGCTGGGCCGGCGGCGCGAGGCGGGTCAACAACACGCCGCTCTGTGGCTCCCTGGTATCGAACTTGTCTGTAACCGCGGGTGGTACCATCGTTTTGACACACACTCACACGAAGACCATGACGCTCGCCGCGCGCGAAAAACAACGCGCTGCGTCATGTTAGTATACACCAGAGGGCGCAAGATGGCGAATGAGGACAATGGACACCCGCGACGGCCCCGTTCCGTTACGGACCCGGTGATGCGTTCGGTGCGGGTCTGGAACGAATTGCTGGCCGCCAGTACCGACATGGCCTTCGACCTGGTGCTCAAAAACTGGGATTACAGCCGCAGCCTGCGCGGCTCGGCGGAACAGGCGATCGCCGACGCTCTCCGCCTGCAGCGGCAACTCAGCAAAGAGATGTTGCAGGCCTGGGATGGCTATTCCAGCGAGATCATCGACATTCTGGATCGCGGCGGCACGGGGGATGGGGAAAAGGAGCAATAACCCCTCCCCGGCGTGAGGACCATCCTCACGCCGCGGCCCGGTTCGTCCGGTGGCCCGCGTTACGCTCCGGGGAGGCCTTTTCCCCATCCTCCCCTGTTTGTGCTTTTCCCCTGACCCGTCTACATATAGGCGCCGCCATTCACGTTGATCTGCGCGCCGGTGATGTAATCCCCGTCGGCGGCCAGGAACACCACCGCCTTAGCGATCTCCTCGGGCTTGCCGAAGCGGCCCATGGGGATGCGCGACTTGATCTGCTCCTGCACGTTTTCGGGCACCTTGGCGAGCATGTCGGTCAAGGTAAAGCCCGGTGCGACCACGTTGACGGTGATGTTAAACTTCGCCAGTTCGAGCGCCGCCGTCTTGGAGAACGCGATGATGCCACCCTTGCTGGCGCCGTAGTTGGCCTGGCCGAAGGCGGCGGTCTGTCCATTCATCGAACTGATGTTGATAATGCGCCCGTACTTCTGCTCGATCATCGGCTGCATCGCCGCGGTGGTGCAGAAGAACACGGCGTTGAGATTGGTCTGGATCACCTCCAGCCAGTCCTCATCGGTCATCTTGCGGATCGAGCGATCGCGGGTGATACCGGCGTTATTGACCATAATGTCCAGGCGGCCCCAACGCTCCAGGACCTTGCTGATCAGGCCCCGCGACTCGACCGGATCGCTCACATTGGCCTTGATCGCGAAGGCCCGGTCCTCGCCGCTTTCGCCGTTGATCATCGCGGCGACTTCCTCGGCGGCTGCCGCGCTGCTCAGGTAGTTCACGGCGACTTTGGCGCCCTCGGCGCCGAGCGCCAGGGCGATGGCCCGGCCAATGCCCTTTCCTGCGCCGGTCACGATAGCTATCTGTCCGTCAAGCTTCCCCATCGCGGTCACTCCTCAACACTATGCTCGACACGGGTCGCTGCCCGTCCAGACCCGAAGGGTACGCGCCGGCCCCTTGCCGGCGCTCGCGATTGACTGCCGGCGTCGGCGGGACGCCGGGCGCCGGTCCCATGGAACACAACGAAAGCGGAAGCGTGGAATGAACGATTGTCCCACCGGGCGCCCGGAGTGCATATTTTGCGCCCCGGCTCTTCGCCCTTACCCTGATCCTTCCCCGTTAGACCCTCATGCGGCTGCGCCGCACACTGCCGTGATGAAAAACATTGTTCCTGGGAGGGCACGGCCCTCCCACATCCTCCCACGGGGCGCAGGAATGGGGAAACCTGGTTTCCCCCCTCCCGGCCTCCCCCCGCTGGGGGGAGGCGCCCGATTCCCTCCCCCAGCGGGGGAGGGTGAGGGAGGGGGCGGTGTCATTGGGAGGGCGCAATCCTCCCCAACCCTCCCACCGGGTAGGGGGATGGGGAAACCTGGTTTCCCCGTACCCCTGCTCGAGGGTTGCTCCTTCACCCTCCCGTGGGCGGGGGCGCGGGGAAACCCCCGGTTGCCCCCCTCCCAGCCTCCCCCCGCTGGGGGGAGGAGCCGCACTCCCGCCCCGGCGGGGGAAGACTGGAGATCGGTTGGTCACCTTAAAAGTCCTGGGCCTAGATGCGTTCGAAGAGTGCGGCGATGCCCTGGCCGCCGCCGATGCACATCGTCACCAGGGCGTAGCGCGCGCCGGTGCGCTGCAACTCGTGAACGGCCTTGACCGTGAGGATGCAGCCCGTCGCCCCGATCGGGTGACCGAGCGAGATGCCGCTGCCGTTGGGGTTGGTCTTGTCGGGGGGCAGGTCGAGGTCGCGCATCACGGCCAGGGCCTGCGCGGCGAAGGCTTCGTTCACCTCGAGAATATCGATATCTTCCAGACGCACGCCGGTGCGCTCGAGCAGGCGGCGAACCGCCGGAACCGGACCGATGCCCATGTACTTCGGTTCGACCGCCGCGTGCGAGTAACCGACCAGGCGCGCCAGCGGCTTGTACCCGCGCCGCTCGGCGACGCTGCGCTCCATCAGCACCACCGCTGCGGCGGCATCGTTGATGCTCGACGCATTGCCGGCCGTCACTGTGCCGTCCTTGATAAACACCGGCTTCAGCTTGGCCAGTTTCTCCATCGTGGTATCGCGACGGACGCCCTCATCGGTGTCGAAGATCTGGGTGCCGCCCTTTACCTTAAGTTCCACCGGCACGATCTGGCTCTTGAAGTACCCCGCCTCGATGGCCGCCGCTGCGCGGCGATGGCTCTCGACGGCCAGCGCGTCCTGATCCTCGCGCGAAATGCCCCATTTGGCGGCGATGTTCTCGGCGGTGACGCCCATGTGACAGTCATCGAAGGGGTCGTTGAGCGCGCCGACCATCATGTCCACCATCCTGGTATCGTTCATGCGCGCGCCCCAGCGCATCGCCATGCTGCTGTAGGGCGAACGGCTCATCACTTCGGCCCCGCCGCCGATTGCCGCGTCGATGTCGCCCAGAAGGATAGACTGGGCCGCCGAGACGACCGCCTGCAGCCCGCTGCCGCAGAGGCGGTTGAGGGTCAGGGCCGGCGTCTCCACCGGTAGACCGCCCTTCACCGCGGCCACACGGGCGACGTACATATCGTGAGGGTCGGTGTGAATGATGTTACCGAAGACAACGTGCTCGATCTCCCTGGGTTCAACGCCGGCGCGGGCCACTGCCTCGCGCACCACCAGCGCACCCAGTTCCGTGGGCGGCTGATCCTTCAGCGAACCTCCATACGTGCCGATCGCCGTGCGAACACCGCTGAGGATAACGACCTCCCGCTGGCTGCTCATGTCGACCTCCTTGTCGTCCCGGGGCCCACTGCTCCGGGCACGTCCAGGCTTTCAGTTCAGGCCGGTGGATATGCGCCATTATAGCAGCAAAATTGGTTGCGCGTAGTCCTTTCTCGGCGATTCGGGGCCGGGAATCGGGGCAATTGCCCCCCCCGCGCGGCTGCTGACGGCGCCTTGCCCGTCCTGCCGCTGCCGCGCATTGTTATGACGCGATGCGGTAATTACAGCGCGTTCGGCCCGGGAAGTAACTCCGATGTAACTTTCGGTGCTATAGTTCACCCATCCTTCCCGACCTCGTTCGTCACCAACCTTCCAGCGTGACCAGGAGGCAACTGATGGTCCAGCGCACCGATGCGGTAGGCAGTGTAGCGTTTTTGAAAGATGGCCGGCAGGTGCATATCCGGCCGTTACAGGAGGACGACCGCGAGGCGCTGGCGGCCTTCGGCAAGAGCCTGTCGAAAAACGACCTGTTGTACCTCGAGGACGATTTTGCCAACCCGGAAATTATCGCCCGTCTCGTCAATGCGGCCCGCGCCGAGAACTGGCGCCAACTGGTCGCCCTCAGCGATGAGGGGCAGATCGTGGCCTACGCTGCCGCTATCCGCATGCCGGGCTGGTCGCACCACGTGGCCGATATTCGCCTGATCGTCACCCCTTCCTGGCGGCGCAGCGGTCTCGGCATGCACCTGGCCCAGGCCATTGTCGAGAGCGCCCGTGAACTCGGCGCGGCCAAGGTTTCGGTGGATATGCTCGCCGCGCAAACCGCCGGCCAGGCGATCTTCAGCCGCCTCGGCTTTGCCGTCGAGGGCCAGCTTGTCCGGCATGCCATTGACCGCGACGGCAATCTGCAGGACATTGTGATTATGTCGGCCTTTGTGCGTGTCTAGTCCGGCGCGCCACCAGCAGCCGCGCGCCGGCTCCCACCAGGCCGGCCCCCAGGCCAGTAACCAACCCGCCCCATAGCCACGCTCGACCACCGGCAAGTTCGGAACGCGGCAGATACCATGCCCAGTGATCCACCAGGTGCTGGTTGGGTGGATCGTAGTACCATGCCCAGCGCGGCCGTGGCCGTGCCGGTACGGGGGCCACCGCCGTATCCGCCACGGCTACCGGCGCGCCATCCTCGACCACACCGTTCAGCCTGACCACCTGCGGCCCCAACGGGTCGTCGCGGTCGCTGAAACCCACGGCCAGCGGGTTCCAGGGATGGGCGGCGATCTCCAGGCGCGCCGACCCGGGCGCCAGCAGCAGGGCGTAGGCCCGCTGCTGCCCCTCCGGCGCGCGGCCCAGGGAGCGCCCGTTCAGCGTGAAACGCAGGGCGCTGGGAGGGGCGGCCGGAGGACGCCGGTCGTCAAGGGTGAGGGTTAAGCGCGCTCCCCGCGGCGTCGCGCAACGGATCGCGCCGGTTGGCCCCGCGCGCCGGGGCAGCGGCGCGCCCGCAGGGTCCTCGGTGGCGTACAGGCCATCGCCGAGCCAGCACGCTGGCGGCGCGACGGTGTAGCGTGACCAGCGTTCCCCGAGCAGGCGCCAGTGCGCGAGGAGGGGCGAGCCGCTGATGGTGTGCACCCGCTCGTGCAGCGGGGTGAGCACCACGTAGGTGCTGAAGTTGAAGAGCACGCCGCCGAGGTTGCCGGCCAACCCCGCCAGCCCCACCAGCGCCACCGCCGCCGGGCGCCAGCGTGCCGCTCCCGGGGCGCCTATCCCCGCCGCCAGTGCCAGCAGCGGGGCCACCACCGGCACTAAGAACCGCGGCCCCCACACCCCGCCGCCGTGCCACTCGCCCCAGCGGGCGTACAGCACCAGGTGGGACAGAAATAGCCCGCTCGCCAGGATGACCGGTGCCCGCGCCCCGCGTCGCCAGAGCATCAGCCCGCCCGGTAGGGCCAGCAGCAGCGCGGGGGCGTACAGGAACACGCTCTTGCCGGGGCTGAACAGCAACCCGTACAGGCCCTCCAGCAACGGCGTGGTAAACAGATTGCCCTCGCTGGCATAGCCTGAGGCTATTGGTGTGCCGAAACGGGCCAGGTTGTACCACAACAGCAGCGCCAGCCCGGGGAGCAACCCGCTTACCCAGGCGGCGATGGGCCAGGCGAAGGACGGCCACCTCGCCCCTGTTCCAGGCGCCGCCGCGCCCCATCCTTTCCGGGCCACCCAGAGCGCATAGAGACCGATCACCGGCAGGGTCACGCCTGCCGCGATGCGTGTGGGCAGGACCAGACTGCCGGCCAGTCCCGAGAGGAGCAAGGCGCGCCATTGGGCAGGCGTGCCGGCGGGCAGGCGCCGCGCCGCGTCGGCCCGCTCCGCGGCCAGCAGGATCAGCAGCGCCGCCAGGGGTTCGGAGAAGAACGTGCGGGCGTAGGGCCAGGCCAGGGTCGCCAGCGCGTAGAGCAGGGCCAGCGTCGTTGCCCAGGCCCCCGTCGCGCCCAACTGCATGGCCCACCAGGCCAGCAGCGCCGCCGTTGCCGCGGTGAGCGGCCCGTTGAGCGCCGTGACGGCGAAGCGGGTCGCGTAGTCGGCGGGCGGCCCCGCGGGCGCGACCAGGCTGCCCAGGAGGTGCAGGGGCACGGCCAGGAGCGAGGGGAGCACGCCGTAGGGCGAGTAGCGCCCTCCATCGCGCCCCGGGCGCAACGCCGCCACCGGCGCGCCATCCTCCACTACCACGGCCACCTCGCGTCGCTCGATCAGCGCGCGGGTCACCGCAAGCATGGTTTCCTCGTCCGGCGAGTAGGTGTGGCCGCTCATGGTGAGCAGATAGAAGCCGCAGAGCAGCAAAAAGATTGCGCCGGGGAGTCGCATCGGCAGTGGTCCGCTGGTGCCAGTCCGTGTCTCGTAGTCTAGCACAGGATCAGGAGGATGCTGGTTCGGTGTACAATGCAGAGGCGCGCGGGGAAACCCGGTTTCCCCATCCTCCCACCTGGTGGGAGGGTTTGGGAGGGCGTAGCCCTCCCAAGACGTATGTTCGTACCATCAGTGTGCGGCGCAGCCGCATGAGCGGCTAATGGAACGTTCGGAATGCCATATGCCACCCTCAGAAGATCACCCCGCCGATGTTGCCGCCATTCTCGAGGCCCTGCGGGCCGAGGTGCGCGCCCGGCGGGCGCGGCGCGGCGATGAGGAAGCCGACCCGGCCCTGAGCGCCCTCGAGCGCGAGCTGCGGCACGCCGCCGAGCAGTTGGAGATCACCCGTGTGGTCAGCGCCCACTGGCCGCTGGAGGGCCGCACCCTGTACGAGCGGGCCTGGATCCTGGTGCACAAGGTGGTGCGCCGCGGGTTGCGCTGGTACATCAACCCGATTGTCGAGCAGCAAAACGCCTTCAATGAGAGTGCGGCGCAGGCGCTGCGCCTGCTGATCGAGTCGCACGCCGAGTTGCGCGCCCGCATCGCCGACCTGGAGCGCCAGCCGCCCCCCGCGCCCACCGGCGCCGCGCCCACCGGCGGCGCCGAAACGCCAGCCCCGGCCCCGCCGTCCCGGAGCGACCTGAGCGGTCTGATCGAACAGGTAGAACGGCGCCGTGCCGTCAATGCCCACTGGCATCTTCACGGCGCCGGGCCGCTCGGTCAGGCCCGCGCGCTCAGCCAGCGGGCCATCCGGCAGTACCTGCGCTGGCTGATCAATCCCATCGTCGAGCAGCAGAATGCCTGTAATGAGGCCCTGGCCCAGGCCATGCCACCCCTCGTCGCTGCCGAGACAACCCTGCGGGCGCGCCTGGAGGCAATGGAACGGGCGCGCCCGCGGGGTTCTCGGTGACAGGACGCGCCCGCGGCCGCTCGTCGCGCCTCCGCACCGCGAGTTAATGTCTTTAAGAATTACACCTATAGCCCGCGCAGGCGGGCTTCGCCCTGTGTAGCCGAGGGCTTCAGCCCTACGGCACGAGGGTGAATTACCGACTTATATTCTTAATCTTCATTTAGCCCCATTGCCAGTTTGGAATACCGAATTGATTTCTTAATAACCATCACCACCATCACACCATGCCCCAATCCCTACGCATCCTCATCTGCGCCACCCAGGTGCCATTCGTCCGCGGCGGCGCCGAATACCTGGTGGAAGGGCTGCGCGAGGCCCTGGCGGCTCGCGGTCACACAGTTGATGTGGTGGCCCTGCCCTACCAGTGGCATCCCGTTGAACGCATCCCCGAGAGCGCCCTCGCCTGGCGCCTGCTCGACATCAGCCAGGCCAATGGGCAGCCGGTGGATCTGGTGATTGCCACCAAGTTCCCCTCGTACCTGGTGCGCCACCCGAACAAGGTGGTCTGGCTGGTGCACCAGCACCGCCAGGCCTACGACTGGTACGGCACGCCCTTGAGCGATTTCGCCAACACCCCCGAACACCGGCAGGTGCGCGACGCGATTATGCGCATGGATCGGGCCGGACTCGGCGAGTGCCGGGCGCGCTACAGCATCTCGCGCAATGTCAGCGCCCGGCTGCGGCGCTTCAACGGCCTCGAGAGCACGCCGCTCTATCCGCCGAGCCGCTACGCCCACCGGTTGCGGGCCGGTCCCTATGGCGACTACATCTTTGCCGTGGCGCGCCTCGACCGCGCCAAGCGCCTGGACCTGCTGCTGGAAGCCGCGGCGCGTATGCGCGCGCCCGCGCCGCTGATCATCGCCGGAACCGGACCGGAGCGTGAGCGTCTGGAACGGCTGGCTTCCGACCTTGGTCTTGGCGCGCGGGCACGGTTTCTGGGGTTCGTCGGCGACGACGAACTGGTGGAGTTGTACGCCGGGGCGCGGGCGGTGTTCTACGCGCCGGTTGATGAAGACTATGGCTTCGCCACCGTCGAAGCCTGTGGCGCGGCGCGCCCTGTGGTGACTACCAGTGATGCCGGGGGGGTGCTGGAGTTTGTCGAGGACGGGGTCAACGGTCTGGTCCGCCCGCCCGACCCTGTGGCGCTGGCGGAGGCCCTCGATCGGCTGGCCGCCGATGCGGCGCTGGCCGGGCGCCTGGGCCGGGCCGGGCGCCCAAAGGTGGTCGGCATCACCTGGGAGAGGGTGGTGGCGGCGCTGGTGGGGAGTGGGGAGGTGTAGAGGTGTGGAGGTGTGGAGGTGTGGAGGTGATGTGAACTCTTATCACATCTCCACATCTCCACATCTCCACATCTCCACACGCCTCACCTTCCCTGCTCCGCCCGATAGGAGCGCAGTTCCTCCAGGCGTTGCGCGCCCACCTTGCCAAGATAGGCCAGCCAGTCCTTCGCGTAGGGTCGCAGCGTCTCGACCACCGTGCGCGCCACGGCGTAGTTGCGGAACCACTTGCGATCGGCGGGCACGATGTGCCACGGCGCTTCAGCAGTGCTGCAACGCTCCAGGGCTTCGGTGTAGGCGGCCATGTAGTCGTCCCAGCGCTCGCGTTCGCGCCAGTCGCCCGCCGATAGCTTCCAGGCTTTCTCCACGTCCTGTTCCCGGGCGAGCAGGCGCTCTTCCTGTTCTTCCTTGCTGATGTGGAGGAAGAACTTCAGAATGATCGTATTACTGCTGGCCAGCAGATGCTCAAAGTCGTTAATCATCCGGTAGCGCGCCCGCCAGACCGGCTCGGGCACAAGGCCATGCACGCGCACTACCAGCACATCCTCGTAGTGCGAGCGATTGAAGATGCCGATCTGCCCCCGTCGCGGGGTTGCGCGATGCACGCGCCAGAGAAAATCGTGGGCCAGTTCCTCTTCGGTGGGGACCTTGAAGCTGTACACGTAGCTGCCAAGGGGCGAGACCTTGCTGAAGACCTTGCGCACCGTGCCGTCTTTGCCGCTGGTGTCCATGCCCTGCATGATCACCAGCAGGCTGTGGGTGCCCGCGCCGTAGAGCAGTTCCTGCAGATTGTCAATCTCCGTGGTTAGCGCGTCGAACTCCGCTTCGGCGACCGCGCGCTCCAGATGGCCGTTCGAACGCGGATCGATCGCCGCCAGGTCCACCTTGCTGCCTGGCGCCACACGGTAGACGAGGGATGCCATCGGTTCTTCCTTCCTTCCTGTGCTAATGGCAATACTTTTTAAATAACAGGAGTTACGCGGTCGCCTTCCAGCGGGGAGGAATTGAGGGCCTGCGGCCCTCCACCAACCGGTTGTTGCCCGCCCGCGGCGGGAGGGCCGTGGGGGTTGCGCCAGGCCGTCTGGCCGCCACGGGCGGGAACAGGGGGAATGCGGGGAGGCGAAGCCTCCCCGCATCCCCTCCACTGCCTAAGTCCTGTTAAATAGCTGACCACCCCCGCTCTAGCCCTCCCTCGCCGGGGGCGGTAGTGCGGCACCTCCCCCCAGCGGGGGGAGGTGGGGAGGGGGGCTGAAGCGCCGCGTTCGTTTATTTGAAGGTATTGTGTCTACACCTCTGCAATTTGGAGAAACCAGGTTTCCCCTTCCCCCTGCCTGGCCAGTAACCTTCCGGGTAGGGCAACTGGAAGGTTGCCCTGCCACTTAAGCATACCATGATCTTTTCTTAATCTTTGCTTCATCTTCGCGTGCCATAATTCGGTATTCTCAGCAAAGAACCTGCCTATGAGGGTCAGGGGAGCGATGCGTGGCGCGTCTTGATATTGTGTTGCTCGTGCTCGATACCCAGCGTGCCGACCGGCTGTCGTGCTACGGGTACCCCCAGGAGATCTCGCCCGCCCTCGATGCGCTTGCGGCCCGCGCGACGCTGTTTACCCGCGCCTTCAGCGCCGCGCAGTGGACCATGCCTTCCCACGCGTCGCTCTTCACCGGTCTCTATCCCCACGACCATGGCCTGGTGCAGAGCCGCGGGGTGCTTCCGGCGACGCTGCCGACCCTGGCCGAGCGGCTCGTGGCCGGCGGCTACGCCACCGCGGCCTTCTGTAACAACCCCCTGGTCGGCGTGGTGAACAACGGGCTGCGTCGTGGTTTCCAGAGTTTCCTCAACTATGCCGGTCTGCTGACCTCCCGTCCCAGCCAGGCCGGGCCCCGTCGCGGTCCGATCAGTCGTTACCGGCAGTTCTTCAAGCGTTCCCTGGCCGCGCTCCTGGGGCGCATCCAGGACTCCTTCGCCCGTTCGGATGTGCTGCTGGCCCTGTCATTCACGCCATTGATGGTGCCGTTGTGGCAAACGGCGCTGAGCTTCAAGGGTAATACCGGGCGCAGCCTCGCCGACGCGACGCGCCTGCTCGTCGAACGGCGCGGACTGGCGCCGGATCAGCCGGCGTTTGTCTTCATCAACCTGATGGGCACCCACGCCCCGTACCATCCCCGGCCCGAACATCTGGCGCGCTTTGGTCCGCACATTCAGCGCGATCTGGCGGCGCGGCGCTACCTGCGGCGCTTCAATACCGACATCTACGGCTGGCTCGCTCCCCTCGCCGCGCCTCTCGGCCCGGGCGACAAGGCCACCCTCGACGGGGTCTACAATGCCGAGGTGGCCGGGCAGGACGAGCAGGTGGGGCGCTTCCTCGAGCGGCTGCGCGCCGCCGGGCGCATGGACCGCACCCTGCTGATCGTCTGCGCCGACCACGGCGATCACCTGGGAGAAAAACAACTGGTCGGCCACTCCTTCGGCGCCTACAACGAAGTTGCGCGCGTGCCGCTGATCGTTTACCATCCCGCTGGCGATCTGCCCTCCGGCACGCTGCGCGAGGAACCGGTCTCGCTCCGCCGGGTCTTTCACACCGTCCTCGACGCTGCCGGACTGGCCAGCGCCGACGAGCGACGCCTGAGCCTCGCCGCCACCGCCGATCCCGACGGGGGCGTGGTGCTAGTGGAAGCTCAACCGCCTTCGAATGTGGTTGACCTGGTGCGCCGCCACCATCCCGACCTGCTGCGCCGTTACGGCTACGATCAACCCTGCCAGGCGCTGATCAGCGGCGATGAGAAGTTGATCCGCTTCGGCGAGCGTCACCGGGCGCTCTACAACCACCGGCACGACCTGGAGGAACATACCGATCTCTACGCCATCCTCCCCGAACGGGCCGATACGCTGGAAGAGACGCTGGGGTCCTTTCTCCGGCGGCGCGCGCAGCCGGCCCTGGCGCCCGAGCGCCCACCTGCGGATGATCCTCTGGTGCGCAAGCGCCTGCGCGATCTGGGGTACCTTGAGTAACAGGACGTACCCGGTGGAGGGGTGTGGGGAGGCATCGCCTCCTCGTGCCCCGCCGACGGGAACATATCTGAGTTCTTGATACCGGAGCATCCCTCATGTACCCACCGGTTGATCCAATTCTGATCCAGATCGGCCCGCTGGCCATACGCTGGTACGGCGTGCTGATGATCGCCGGGATCTTCGCCGCGACCGCCGTGGCTGCGCGCTATGTGGCCTGGAAGGGCGAAAACCCGGATCATGTCTGGGATATGCTCCTCTGGGTGCTGATCCCCGGCCTGATCGGGGCGCGCCTGTACTACGTGTTTATTCAATCCCCCCGCGGGCCGTCTGGCCTTGAACGCTACCTGGCCGATCCCTGGGCGATTGTGCGAGTCTGGGAAGGCGGGTTGCACATCTTCGGCGGCTTTCTCTTCGGCGCAGCGGCGCTGCTGATCTACGCGCGGGCGCGCCGGCTGAACCTGCCGGTCTACCTCGACGGCGCCGGCCTCGGCTTGCCCCTGGGGCAGGCCATCGCCCGCAACGCCAATTTCATCAACCAGGAGTTGTATGGCCCTCCCACGACCCTGCCCTGGGGCCTGCGCATCGACTCGCAACATCGGATTCCACCGTATAACGACCTGAACACCTATCCAGAGAGCGCGCGCTTCCACCCCCTCTTTCTCTACGAATCCCTCTGGAACCTGGTCGGCTTCGCCCTCTTGCTGGGGATCGCGCGGCGCTTCGCCGATCGCCTCAAGCCTGGCGATCTGGCGCTGCTCTATCTGATCTGGTATCCTCTGGGGCGCTTCTGTATCGAGTTTCTGCGCACCGATTCCTGGTTCTTCCCCGGCACCCCCTTCAACGTGGTACACGTGCTCTCCGCCCTGGCCATACTGCTGGCCGGCGGGTTCCTGGTCTATCGCCACCGGGTCGCTCGCTCCGAAGAAGCGTCCGGACGCGCCAGCGTGTCGTCGTGAAACGCCCGGGGAGGGTGTGGAGGTGTGGAGATGTGGAGATGTAAAAAATCAGATTGTTAGTCACACCTCCACACCTCCACACCTCCACACCTCTTCACGCTGTGAGTTCACCTATGCCAGTGCCCCGTCTGCTGATCATCGGCCTGGATTGCGCCGAACCCGCGCTGGTGGAACGCTGGCGCGGCGATCTGCCCCATCTCAACGCCCTGATGGAGCGTGGCGTGTCGGGTCGTCTGGAGAGTTGCGTGCCGGCGATCACCGTTCCGGCCTGGAGTTGCATGCTCAGCGGGCGCGATCCGGGCGAACTGGGGATCTACGGCTTCCGCAACCGCGCCGATCGCGGCTACGGGTCCCTGGTGGTGGCCGACGGACGCGCCGTGCGCCTGCCACGCCTGTGGGATTACCTGGGCGCCGCCGGCTGGCGCGTCGCCGTCATCGGCGTTCCCGGCACCTATCCGCCCCCCGCGGTGAACGGCGTCGCCGTCAGTTGTTTCCTGGCCCCTTCCATCGCCGGCGCCTACACCCATCCGCCCGAACTGGCGCGGCGCATCGCTGCATGGCTGGAGCGGCCTTATCTGCTCGATGTGCCCGATTTTCGATCCGAAGACAAAACACGCATCCTCACCGATATCTACGCCCTCTGCGACCAGCGCTTCACCCTCGCGCAGCGACTGCTGGCCGAGGAGCGACCCGATCTGTTGATGCTGGTGGATATGGGTACCGACCGGGTGCATCACGCCTTCTGGAAGCACATGGACCCTGCCCACCCCGGCTTCGTGCCCGATTCGCCCTTCCACGACGCCATCTTTGACTACTACCGGCACGTGGACCGGCGCATCGGCGATCTGCTCGCTGCCTGCGATGCCGCTACCGCCGTGCTGGTGGTCTCGGATCATGGCGCGCGCCCGTTGATGGGCGGTTTTCGCCTCAACCAGTGGCTCCTCGAACAGGGCTACCTCGTCCTGCGCGAGCAACCCGCCACCCCCATCGCTCTCGACCGCGCCGCGGTGGACTGGGCGCGCACGCGCGCCTGGGGCGCCGGGGGCTACTACGGGCGGATCTTCCTGAACGTGCGCGGGCGCGAGCCGGAGGGATGCATCGCCCCCGCCGGGTACGAAGCCGAACGGGCCGCCCTGGCCGCGGCGCTCACCGCCCTGGCCGGCCCTGATGGCGCGCCGCTCGGCAACCGGGTCTTCACCCCGCAGCAACTGTACCGCAAGGTGCGCGGGGTCGCACCCGACCTGCTGCTCTACGTCGGCGATCTGGCCTGGCGGGCCATTGGCACGGTCGGCGGCGTAGGGCTGTTCAGCCGGGAAAATGACACCGGCCCCGATGATGCCAACCACGCCCAGCACGGTCTGTTCGTCTTCTACGATCCCGCCCGCCCTGGCGCCGGGCAGAAGCTTGAAGGGGTGACCATCTACGACGTGCTGCCGACGCTGCTGGCGCGCTATGCCATTGCCGCCCCGGCCGATCTGCGCGGGCGCGCCGTGGCCTAGTGAACTGTGTCGAGGTGTGGAGGTGTGGAGGTGTGGAACTGGTGATGAAAACAAGGTTGTTCTTGAGAGGGCTTTGCCCTCTCGCCCCCCGTGGGCGCGCATAGGCGCGGCGCCGGGCGCGTGGGAGCTACGCCCGCCCACACCCGCCGTCCCAAACCCTCCCAGGGGCCGGGGCCCGGGTGCGCGGGCCTCCGGCCCGCATCCGCAGGGGGCATCCGCAGGGGGCGTGGGGAAACCCGGTTTCCCCACACCCCTCTTCGAGAGCCTATGTTCACCTCAGCCGTCCATGCGGCTCCGCCGCACAACGCCGTAATGAACATAAGGTTATTCTTGGGAGGGCTACGCCCTCCCAAACCCTCCCAGGAGCCGGGGCCTGGGTGCGCGGGCCGGAGGCCCGCGTCCGCTGAGGGATGGGGAAACCGGGTTTCCCCATCCCCCTTGCCGAGAGCCTATGTTCACGTTAGGCCCTATGCGCGGGGCGCACCACGCCCGATGCAGACGGCCCGGCAGCGCGGGCGGGACGCCCGCGGCGCGGCTTCGTGGGCACGGTGACGGCCCCCTCCCTGACCCTCCCCCGCTGGGGGCGGGCACCCGGCTCCTCCCCCCAGCGGGGGGAGGCTGGGAGGAGGGCTGAACGCGGCGAACGGTGTTCACATCAGGAGACCCTATGTCCCTCATCTCTCCCTACGGCGGAACGCTGAAGAACCTGGTCGTGACCGGCCCCGAGCGGCTGCGCCTGCTGGAGCGGGCGCGTCGCCTGCCGGTGGTGCAGCTCTCCGCCCGCACCCTCTGCGACCTGGAGTTGCTCGCCACCGGAGCCTTTTCGCCCCTGGATCGCTTCATGGGCGCTGCCGACTACCGGCGCGTGCTGGCCGAGATGCGCCTGGCCGACGGAACCCTGTTCCCCATCCCCATCGTCCTGCGCGCCCCGGCAACGCCGGCGATTCATCCCGGTGACGAGATCACCCTGGCCGACCAGCGCAACAACCCGGTAGCCCTAATGCGCGTGGACGAGATCTATGGATGGGACGCGGACGAAGAGGCTCGCGCCGTGCTGGGAACCACCGATCCACGCCATCCCCTGGTGTCCGAAATGCGCGGCTGGGGCGAGCGCTGCCTGGCCGGGCCGATGACCGCGCTGGACCTGCCTCGCGCCCTGGATTTTGCCAATCTACGCCTGACCCCCGCCCAGACCCGCGAGCGGCTGGCGAGCCTGGGCTACAGCCATGTTGTGGCGTTTCAGACCCGCAACCCGCTGCACCGCGTGCACGAGGAGTTGACCAAACGCGCCGCCGACGCTGTGGGTGGGGCGCTGCTGATCCACCCTGCGGTGGGGATGACCCGCCCCGGCGACGTGGACCACTACAGCCGCGTGCGGGGCTACCAGGCGGTGGTCGAACGCTACTACGACCCGCGGCGCACGTTGCTCAGTCTCATTCCCCTGGCGATGCGCATGGCCGGCCCGCGCGAGGCCCTCTGGCATGCGATCATCCGGCGCAACTACGGCGCCTCGCACTTCATCGTCGGGCGCGATCACGCTGGTCCGGGCCACGACAGCCAGGGACGCCCGTTCTATGGCCCGCTGGAGGCCCAGGAACTGGTGGCTCGCTACGCCGACGAGATCGGCGTGCAGATGGTGCCCTTTGAGGAACTGGTCTACCTGCCCGACGAGGACCGCTACGTTGAAATCAGCGCCATCCCGTCCGGCGCGCGGGTGCTGAGCATTTCGGGGAGCCAGGTGCGCGAGGAGTACCTGGCCCGGGGCCGTCCCTTGCCGGCCTGGTTCACCCGGCCCGAAACCGCGGCCATTCTCGCCGAAGTCTACCCGCCGCGCCACCGGCAGGGCTTCTGCGTCTGGTTCACCGGCCTGAGCGGGGCCGGCAAGTCCACCATCGCCGAGGCCCTGCTGCCGCTGCTCCTGGAACAGGGCCGGCAGATCACCCTGCTCGACGGCGATGTGGTGCGCATGCACCTGTCCAAGGGGCTGGGATTCTCGCGGGAGGACCGGGACGCGAACATCCTCCGGATCGGCTTCGTCGCCGCGGAGGTCGTGCGTCACGGGGGCGTGGCGATCTGCGCCGCCGTCAGTCCCTACCGAGCCGCGCGCAACGAAGTGCGCCATATGGTCGGCCCCGACCGCTTCATCGAGGTGTTTGTGGACACCTCGCTAGCCGTGTGTGAGCAGCGCGACACCAAGGGCCTCTACGCCCGAGCGCGGCGCGGCGAACTGCGCGGCTTCACCGGCATTGATGATCCCTACGAGCCGCCAATCGACCCGGAACTGCGACTGACCACCGAGGACACGTCCCCCGAAGCGTGCGCCCGCCGCATCGTGGCCCTGCTCGAGCAGCGTGGCTTTTTACGTGGGGGGCGTGATCATGGTCTGAGGTGAGCATAGCCCCCTCGCGGGAGGGTTTGGGAGGGCGTAGCCCTCCCAAGAACTATGTTCATCCCGTCGGTGCGCGGCGCGAGCCGCATGGACGGTTGCGGTGACCATCGTTCGCCGCGTTCAGCCCCCCTCCCAGCCTCCCCCCGCTGGGGGGAGGAGCCGGGTGCCCGCCCCCAGCGGGGGCGGGTCAGGGAGGGGGCCGTCACCGTGCCCGCGAAGCCGCGCCGCGGGCGGGCCGCCCGCGCTCCCAGGCCATGTGCATCGCAGCGTTGTGCGCCATGCGCATGACCGTCTCACGTGAACAGAGGCTGCTGGAGCAGGGGTGTGGGGAAACCGGGTTTCCCCACGCCCCTGCCCGTGGGAGGGCCTGGCCCTCAAGCAGGGATAGGGGAAACCCGGTTTTCCCATCCCCTGCGGATGCGGGAGGGTCTGGGAAGGCGTAGCCCCCGCGTGGATGCCAGGGCTAGTGCAAAGTCCTTGGGGCGTTGCCCCAAACCCCAGTTTTTGGGTGTGCGCGGCGGCTTTGCCGCCGCGCACACCCAAAAAGAGTATCGCGGGGGCGGCGGAGCCGCCCCCGCACCCCCACCGGAGGTGACTTTGCTCAAGCCCCCGCGTGGATGCTGGCCGGTTTGCGACTCGCCTCTCAGCATGGTACAATCGCATACCAAGGGCAGGTCGCATAGTCTGGTCTAGTGCGCGGCACTGGAAATGCCGTACAGCGGCAACGCTGTCGAGGGTTCGAATCCCTCCCTGCCCGCCAGTGCTTGAACTCCTCCTCTCCCGGCAAAGCCCCTTGCGGCTGTCCTGCACCCCAACGGGAGGCAAGAGCCTGTTGCCTGGGAGGGCTGCGCCCTCCCAAACCCTCCCACCGGGTGAGAATCTGGGGAAACCTGGTTTCCCCATCCCCTGCTCGAGGGCTGCGCCCTCCCAAACCCTCCCGCGGGCGGGGGTGTGGGGAAACCAGGTTTCCCCACACCCCCGCCCGCGGGCCTATGTTCACCTCAGCCGTCCATGCGGCTGCGCCGCACACCGAGGGGATGAAAAAAGGTTCTTCTTGGGAGGGCGCAGCCCTCCCAAACCCTCCTGCGGGCGGGGGTATGGGGGAACCTGGTTCCCCCATGGTCACGTTAGGTCGCCACGAAGGCGTGCAGACGCGCCTGTTCCTCGCGCAACCGCGCAACAACCGCATCAACACTGGTGATGGCGTCGGTCTCGCCGGCCCGCAGGTTGCGCAGCGCGGTCTCCAACTCCTCCACGCTATCGGCGAGACGCATGGACGTAGCCTTCAGGCCTGTCTGGAGATTCGCCGCCTCAATCGCCACCGCCACGTGGCAGGCCACCAGTTCGAGCAGGTTCAGGTGGGCCGTGTTGAACACCCGGCTGCGGGTCGTGGTAACGGTGAGCGCGCCGAGCACCTGCTTGCCCCAGAGCAGCGGCACGGCCATGGCGCAACGGGTTGGCGCATCGCTCTGGTTCAGTTTCAAGCCCAGCCAGCGCCGGTCGGTGTCGGTCTCGTCAATAATCAGCGGCGAACGATTACGTAGCACCAGCCCGGCAAAGCCATGCTCGGCCACCTCACGGGCGCGCTCAGGCGCGGCGGTCGTGCCGGTGCTTAACACCAGTACGGGATGGCCGGCATCATCCGGTGGCAGCAGCAGCACCGAGGCTCGCTCGCCGCCCACCATGGCGGGGATGTACGTCGCGATCCGCAGTGCCAGGGCCTGCGGATCGCCCAATGCGCTGACCACCCCCCGCCCGAAGCCCAGCAGGTGCTCCAGGGTCTCCTCATGCGCCTGGGTGGCGATCGCATGTTGCTCCACCTGTCCCTGGAGCATGGCATGCTCGAGGGCCGCGCCGATCAACTGGCCGAGCGGGAGCAGCAATGCGCGATCCTCGGCGTCGAAGGGCGCTGCGCGCGTAGCCTCGATGCGTCCAATGACGCGCCGTCCGATCAGCACCGGCCCGCAGAGCACTCCCGGCTCGTGCCGTTCGATGGCGCCCGTGCCGGCAGGAACAGTAATGGTCACATGGTCGGCTCGCAGACAGTCGCTGGCAAGATCTTGCAATACCGCGAGCGGATTTGCCTGTCGCCCTGCAGCTAAAAAGGCTCCAATGCTGCTGAGCAATTCGCGCAGACGCCTGATCTGGATCGTGTCACTGGTTGGCGGAACGGAAGAAGGTTCTGTGTTTAGCATAATCGTTCTGGTTTGCTGGCTTGCCGTATGAGACATTGGTTTCGCTGCGCGGCGATGCGGGGTGCTGTCCAGGGGGCGAGGCGGAGGGCTACGCCAGTTCTGCCCGTGGCGGCAGATATGTTCTGGTTTCGCCGGGGCACGCGCCCGCCGTGGGCGGAACCGGGGATTGCAGGGAGACTATGCCTCCCCGCGCCCCTCCAGGACCGTAACACAAGGGGGGAACCAGGTCCTGGAAGGTTATCAATACTCTTTCCAGGATATACGATCTGCTCGTAAATGCAAATACCCGATCTTCCTATTTCCCAATAGGCCCCATGCGGCTGCGCCGCACCCTAACGGGAGAAAAAAGTTCTTTTTGGGAGGGCGTCGCCCTCCCAAACCCTCCCATGGGGTGAGGATATGGGGAAACCTGGTTTCCCCATACCCCTCTCCGAGGGCCTATGCACACGTAAGGAAAGGGTTGCAATGAACAAAATGTCATTTCAACAATGTTGAGCAGGGGAATGGGGAAACCGGGTTTCCCCATCCCCCCGCCCCGCAGGGGAATGGGGAAACCCGGTTTCCCCATTCCCCACCCGCGGGAGGGTCTGGGAGGGCTGCGCCCTCCCAGGAACAACCGTATGTTCATCGCGGCGTGGTGCGGCGCAAGCCGCCTGGACGGCTGAGGTGAACATAGGCTGCTCACCTCAATGCGGCGCCGCAGCCCCTCCCAGCCTCCCACCGCTGGGGGGAGGAGCCGAACGCCCTCCCCCAGCGGGGGAGGACTGGGGAGGGGGGCCGGCACCGTGCCCGCGGAGCCGCGACGCGGGCGTCCCGCCCGCGCTCCCGGGCCATGTTCATCGGGCGGTGCGCACCCCGCGAATGTGGCCTCAGTACGCATGAGGCACAACGGCCCCCCTTTCCCGCGGGAAAGGGGGGCCGTTGTGTTCTGATCGGGTCTGGTTACGCGCCCAGGGGCTCGGCCGGGCGGGTGCTTTCGATCTCCAGCACGTCGCCGCGCTGGAACACCAGTTGACCGTTTTCCAGGTCGACTTCGATCGTATCACCGGCCTTGAAGATACCCCGCAGCAACTCGCGCGAGATCGGCGTCTCGAGCAGGCGCTGCACAGTGCGCCGCAGGGGCCGCGCCCCATAGACCGGGTTGTAGCCCTCGGTCACCAGGTACTCTTTGGCCGCCTTGGTGAGTTTCAGCGTGATCTGCTGATCGCGCAGTCGCTCGATCAGGTCGCCTACCTGCAGATCGATAATTCGGGTGAGATCCTCCATCGAGAGCGGATGGAAGAGAATAATCTCATCCACGCGGTTGAGGAACTCGGGCCGGAAGGTCTGGCGCAGCGCCTCGTCCACTTTCTTGCGGGCGTCCTTCATATCAATCTGCCGCGGGCCCTTGCCGCTAGTGGAAAAGCCGATACCGCCGCCCTGCAGGTGTTCGGTGCCGGCGTTGCTGGTCATAATGATCACGGTGTTGCGGAAGTCCACCGTGCGCCCCTGACCGTCGGTGAGGCGACCGTCGTCGAGCACCTGCAGCAGGGCGTTGAAGACATCGGGATGGGCCTTTTCGATCTCGTCGAACAACACCACCTGGTAGGGCCGGCGGCGGATGCTCTCGGTGAGCTGGCCGCCCTCATCATAGCCGACGTAGCCGGGGGGGGCGCCAATCAGCCGGGCCACGGTATGGCGCTCCTGGAACTCGCTCATATCAACGCGGGTCATAGCCTCGTCGCTGTCGAAAAGGTACTCCGCGAGGGCCTTGGCCAGTTCCGTCTTGCCCACGCCGGTAGGGCCGACGAAGATGAAGCTGCCGATGGGCCGACGCGGGTCGCGCAGGCCGCTACGCGCCCGCCTGATGGCGTCGGAAAGGGCCACGATGGCCTCATGCTGCCCGATCACCCGGTCGTGGAGGCGCTCCTCCATGTGGATCAACTTCTCCCGCTCGGTCTCCAGCATCCGGCTGACGGGCACGCCGGTCCAGCTCGAGACGATCTGGGCAACGTCCTCATCGTCCACCACTTCGTCAAGGTTGGATGACTTAAGCCATGCTTCGCGCTCGGTTTCGAATTCGGACTGGAGGGCCAGGTAGCGCGAGCGCAGCAGGGCGGCCCGCTCGTAGTCGCGGCGGGCGCCGGCCTCTTCCTCTTCCTGCTGCAACCGGCGCAGCTCGCTCTCTTTGGCCTTGAGCGCCGGCGGCATGGAGTAAATATCGATGCGCAGCTTGGCGCTGGCCTCGTCGATCAGGTCAATGGCCTTATCGGGGAGGAAGCGGTCGTTGATGTAGCGGCTCGACAGGTGTGCGGCGGCGTGGATCGCAGCGTCGGAAATGGTGAGTTGATGGTGCTCCTCGTAGCGCTTCCGCAGGCCGCGCAACATCTCCACCGTGGTCTCGACATCCGGCTCTTCCACGAACACCGGGCTAAAACGGCGCTCGAGGGCGGCGTCTTTCTCGATATGCTTGCGATACTCGTCGATCGTGGTTGCGCCCACCACCTGGATCTCGCCGCGGCTCAGGGCAGGCTTGAGCATGTTGCTGGCATCAATGCTGCCGGCCGCCGCGCCCGCGCCGACGACAGTGTGCAACTCATCGATGAACAGAATGACCTTGCCCTTGGCGTTGCGCACCTCGTCCATCACGGCCTTCAGGCGCTCCTCAAACTCGCCGCGGAACTTCGAGCCGGCCACCATACCCGCCAGATCAAGCGCCAGGAGGCGCCGGTCACGCAACGTCGGCGGCACGTCGCCGGTCACCAGCCGCTGGGCCAGGCCCTCGGCAATTGCGGTCTTGCCCACGCCCGTCTCACCCACGAGCACCGGGTTGTTCTTGGTGCGCCGCGAGAGAATGCGGATGACGCGGGTGATCTCGGCATCACGCCCGATGACCGGGTCAAGCTTGCCCTGGCGGGCCAGATCGGTCAGATCGGTGCTATATTTCTCCAGGATCTCGTAGCGACTCTCGGCGCCCGGGTCGTCCGAGCGCTGCGCGCCACGGATCTCCATCAGGGCCTGGTAGATCCGCTCCTGGTCAATGCTGAAGCTGTGCAAGATACGGGCCGAGGCTCCTTCCCGCTCGCCGCTCAACGCGATCAGCAGGTGATCCACGCCCACATACTGGTCGCCCAGACGATTGGCCTCCTCCTCGGCCCGCTTCACCAGCCGCTGCGTGCGCGGGGTTACGTACACCTGGTTGCCGAGGCCGTACTGGCCATACACTTTTGGCGACTTCTCTAGCTCGCGCTCGACGCGCTGAGCGACCAGTTCCGGGTCAACATTCAATCGCGCAAGGGCGCGGGTCGCCAGGCCGTCGCGCTGGCGCAGCATGGCCAGGAAGACATGCTCAACATCGAGCTGCGTGTGATGCTGCTCCTGCATGATTTCCTGCGCGGCCTGGAAGGCGTCCTGCGCCTTTTCGGTAAATCGCTCAAGTCTCATACGACATTGTCCCTCGCTTGTTGTGACGCTTCCGGCTCCTGCTGGCGTTCGGAGGAAGCCCCCTTGCCCCCGGGCCGCGAACGGCTCGCTTATAACCGGAACGCATCTGTAGTATAGCATACACGCTTTTGGCCTGCTTCGCGCGAGTGTAAGAGTTGTGTATGCGCGCTGTGGATATGATACCTCCACGTTGCGACCTCAGGGGCAACCGGGTTGCTCCACGGTCAGTGTTCACCTTTCTCCTGGGAGCGCGGGCAGCTTGCCCTCCCAGACGCCACGAGGGCGAGACGCCCTCGCTCCCAGGCGCGGTGGGTTACCCCAGGTGTGAACAGGTACGTCCCCAGGGCTAGTGCAAAGTCCTTGGGGCGTTGCCCCAAACCCCAGTTTTTGGGTGTGCGCGGCGGCTTTGCCGCCGCGCACACCCAAAAAGAGTATCGCGGGGGCGGCGGAGCCGCCCCCGCACCCCCACCGGAGGTGACTTTGCAAGAGCCCTGAGGTACGTCCCGGCCGGAATTGACGCCCTGCCGCTTTCGTG